>Ga0163162_10006294_pt1 | contig 11497 bp, 10 predicted proteins | sample S55metaG_FD_115310 | JGI IMG/M metagenome (GOLD analysis project Ga0163162, IMG submission 115310) | Switchgrass rhizosphere microbial communities from Kellogg Biological Station, Michigan, USA - S5-5 metaG | ecosystem: Host-associated > Plants > Roots > Rhizosphere > Soil | place: USA...
AATGGCAAACGCACAATACGCGATTGCTCGGCAATGGCCGACAGGATTGACTGACGGATCCACCATACGGCATATGAAATAAATTTAAAGCCTTTAGTTTCGTCAAAGCGTTTTGCTGCTTTAATTAAACCAAGGTTTCCTTCGTTTATTAAGTCGCCCAGGGTTAAGCCCTGGTTTTGGTACTGCTTAGCAACCGATACCACAAAGCGAAGGTTAGTTTTTGTCAAACGCTCTAACGCTACCTGGTCGCCCTCACGGATCTTTTGCGCCAGGATCACTTCCTCTTCAGCAGTGATCAAATCTACCTTGCCAATATCGTGCAGGTATTTTTCGAGCGATGCCGATTCACGGTTAGTGATTGATTGGGATATTTTAAGTTGTCTCATTTTTTAATACGGATTATTAAGCTAAAAACGGTTCAATAAGATACATGTGCCGGGTTAAACAACCGGAGGTAAAACAGACTACATTAAACTTTGCTTCCTTCTTTTTTTGTGAACCCGGGATAGTATTTAATTTAAAACGAGGGTTTGCTACTGATATTATTGCTGTAAGGAGCGAGCGGTTTAAAAGTTTTTAAATAATGTGTTAACCAATAAATGTTTAATCAACATATTACCCTATAATGAACGGCACAAAGGTAATCATTTATTTGCTATTATAGTGTCATTTAAACACCATGAAACAACGGTTAATGTGAAGATTTTGTGAAGTTAAGTTAATCTTGTTTAGGTTCGGGCGTTTGCTGGGTGTCATCTGTCTTCTGCTCATCATCATCTGTCTTTGTTTTTTTATGGTTCTTATTCCATTTTATCTTTATTTTGCCATCGTCGCCGTCGGTTGCAAGTATGTGTAATACAATGCCTTTCATGCGTTTTTTGTTGCGTTCGCTGTCGTCGGCTATTTTGCTGTCGTTTTTCGGATTGCGTAATGGTACGTCCAAAGCGATATTAGTCCCGCGCGATAAGGAATAAACCCCCTCCACATCCATGTTCAGTACGCTGGAGTTAATTTGCATCGGGGCTATTTTGATCTTATCGCCATTGATATCAAACTGGGCTTTCAAATCGCTGAATGTTATGTTATCCAGATCGCGGAACGGGAAAGCAAATTTACCCACACTTTTTATTGGTGAGAAATTAACCAACGCACCCTCTTTTAAATTAACCATTGCGGTGCCGTTTATGGACTTAGGCACCAGGTTCCCCGCATTATTGATACCCCCCTTAATATCTGCCCTGGCCGAAAGAAAACCACGCAGGTTATCACTTGTAAAATCCTTTAATCCAAAGTTGTTAAACGATGCAAAGAACGTATTAGTATTCACATTGCTAATAGTGGTGCTGATGGCAAAGTTGTTGGTTGGCCCCTGTAATATCAGGCCGCTCATTTTCAGTGAACCGCCGGCACTTTTCAGGTTTACGTTGCGTACTTTCATAGCGTTATCGGCCAGTAAAATATCGGCTGTAACATCGGTAGCTAAAAACTTTTTATAGTATAGTTTTGCTACACGAAGGTGCAGTTCGGCCTGCCCTTTATCAAAAGCGGTGTTTAGCTGGTTGGTCATCTTTTTACTTGCGGACCGGCTCATACCCTTGCTGTTACTGCCATTGCTGCTACTTTGTTCTGATCCTCTCCGGCTATTCAGAAAGCTTAAAAATTCGCCAAGGCGAATTTCCGGACTGGTGATCTGCCAAACTATCAGGATCTTTTCGGGGGCGTTGTAATACGAATTTAAGAAGTTGCTCACCTTTCCCTGCATGTTCACTACACTGCTGCCGTTTTGCAGGCGGATGTTATTTATATAAAGATCTTTTTCGGTGAACTTCAATGCAATGGAATTGTTTTTAAACACTAAACCACGCGGTATATAATTCACATCGGCATTTTTGATATCAACATTGCCGGTTATTATCGGTTTGGTGAAATTGAAATTAACAATATCAGCCTTATAGGCCAATTTCAGGTCAGCAATCCCTTTGGTAAATCTCAGACTTTCCTCGCCAATAACGGAATTAAGCTTGCTAACCGGAAAACGTGAACGGAAGATGCCTGTAGCTACCGGTGTATTCAGGTTATTGATAAATGCAGTATCAATAGTGAAGGGGATGTCCTTATAAGTGCCGTTAAAATGGTAAAGTTTTATTACAGAATTTTCATCGCCCAGGCCTTTACCATCAATATAGTTATTGCTGAAAATACCCTTGAAACTACAGTTTTCAATAGTGCCGCCCTGTGTTTTCAATACGTTGTCCTTTACTTTGGCCGTAACATAAATGGAGGGGTCTCCGCCACCGCCAAAGCTCCCTTTAAGGTCGCACGTAACATCGATAGGTTTTGTAAGGTCGAACATTTTGAGGCTTTTTGTAATGTTGGCAGCTAAGAGGTTAGCGGCGCTGGTCCACAAAATATCATTAACCTTAAGGTTGATGGTAAATGGAGTTTCGGGCTTTTTAAGTTCAAATTTAGCGGCAACGTTAAAAGTGTCATCGCCGATATTCAAATCATTAGGTGCTACATTAATAACCTGCGAATCATAATCATAGCTGATATCGAAATGTCCTTTTAATAGCCTGTTTTTCATAAAGCTTCCTTTTTTTGTATTAAAGGAAAAGCTGTTTGCCATGGCATTGAGGTCGATATCCGCATTCCATGCCTTATTGGGGTAATCCAGGCGGCCTTCGATATCATTTACCGCAAATTTGAACAGTTTGTAGGCATGGCGGTCGTCAACCACAAAATTCACTTTGTTTAATGAAAACCTCCTGATCTGTGTTGATGAGCTGGTTTGTTTCTCTTTCGGATCTTTTTCAACTTTAGGTTTTGCTTTAAATATCGATGTATTGCTATAACCCGTGCTATCGGTAAACAGATCGATATCGGCATTACTAATATCTATTTTATTGATCACTACTTCGCCTTTAATTAAGGCAGAGGCATTTACCGATACTTCAAGATCTTTGGCGGTGAGTAATGTATGATGATGTTCGGCCCAGCGGTCATCTTTCAATACCACATCTTTCAGCTCAACAGATACACCGGGGAAGCCTTTAAATAAAGTAGGATCGATGGTGCCGATAGTTAGTGTGCCGTTCAGGTTTTTATTAAGTTCGGAGGTGATCATAGCAAGCACCTTCTGTTTATTATAATTCACATAAACAGTAAGGGCAATAAACAAAATTATAATTAAACCTACGAGCGCACCGGCGATCTTTAAGGTTATCTTTAACCATCCTGGCATTTCAACTAATTTATTGTTAAAGCGTTATGGTTATATAATTGTTTGTATTGTAACATATAATTAACACACGGTATAGGAATAGGTAAATAAATCTGCAATAAGATACAATATTTTTAATGTATAATCGGCTACATCAGTATCATGGAAACAACTAATAAAATAAAGGCAATAATTACAGGCGCTACCGGCATGGTAGGCGAGGGTGTACTGCACCAATGTTTACTGAGCGATAAGGTTGAGGCAGTATTGGTAATTAACCGTAAACCCTGCGGCGTAACACATCCTAAACTGAAAGAAATTATTCATGCCGATTTTTTTAACCTGACACCTATTCAGGATCAGCTGGCCGGTTATGGTGCCTGCTTTTTTTGTTTAGGAGTTTCCTCTGTAGGCATGAGCGAAGAAGCTTATTACAAAGTAACCTACCTGCTCACCATGCATGTAGCCGAGATATTGAGCCGTATCAACCCTGATATGACCTTTTGTTATATATCAGGCGCCGGTACCGACAGCACAGAAAACGGCCGCAGCATGTGGGCCCGTGTAAAAGGCAAAACCGAAAACGATTTAATGAAGTTGCCCTTTAAACAAGTATTTAATTTCAGGCCGGGCTTTATGAAAAGTTTTAAGGGGGCAAAAAATACACTTTCATTTTATAAATACATCAGCTGGATGTACCCCATCGGTCGACTCATTTACCCTAAGGGTTTTATCACACTGGAAGAAGTTGGCAAAGCCATGATCAATACAGCGAACCGCGGTACCGGCCGCTGGATCCTCGACGGAAAGGATATTGTGGCGATGGCAAAGGAATAAGGTGGGTTATGATATACGGATAGAGTCACGACATAAATTCGATATATCGTTAATTGTGATTGGCTTTTTTTATTTATATATCTGATATTTAGTTTGTTGTGTTTTTGGAACGGGCTTTGGAATAGAGCTGTCAACAGCATTATTTATGAAACGTAAACTCAGAAAACCAATGAACACCAAATCACTGAAAGCCTGCCTGAATAGATTTTTAGTTGCAGCAGTTATTTTATCAACCAGCTTATTTGCCTTTACTCCCAATGCAAACGCTCAGGGTACACCCGTAAAAAACATTGTATTGGTACATGGTGCTTTCGCCGATGGTTCGGGCTTTAAGGCCGTGTATGAGATCCTTACAAAAAAAGGTTACAATGTTACGGTGGTTCAAAATCCATTAACCTCACTTAAAGACGATGTTGATGCCGCTAACAGGATCCTGGATAAGCAGGATGGCCCAACAGTTTTGGTTGGCCACTCTTATGGCGGTACGGTAATTACCGAGGCAGGGAATAACTCAAAAGTAGTAGCATTGGTTTACATTGCAGCTTTTGCGCCGGATAAAGGTGAAAATACCATAAAATGGGTGCAGTCGGCCCCTCCGGCACCTGAAAACGGGATCCTTCCACCGGATGATAAAGGGTTTGTTTACTATGATAAAGCTAAATTTCATGGTGGTTTTGCCGGTGATTTGAGTAAGTCTGAAGCCGACTTTATGTTTGCATCGCAGGGGCCAACTTCTGTTCAATGTTTTATAACCCCTATTGCCGAAGCCGCCTGGAAAACTAAACCAAGCTATGGTATAGTTGCCACCGAAGACAAAAGCATTGTGCCCGATGTTGAGCGTACCATGTACAAACGTGCAGGTGCTAAAATAACCGAAGTGAAAGGCAGCCACGTGATCTTCATTTCGCAACCCGAAGCAGTTGCCAAAGTAATTATCGATGCAGCAAACGGCGTTAAGTAAAAGATAGTTTTTGTTACAGTTTAAGCGGAACCGGCGATTGGCCGTTCCGCTTTTTTGTTGTGATTATTATTAGTTTTACCCCATAGGTATTCGGAAAATGAAATCATCTCTATTTTTAATTAAAAAAATATGTCATTGCGAGCGTAGCGCGGCAATCTCGTAGCCAATGCATGTCCGCCCTGTATGGCTAAGGGATTGCCGCGTCGCCCCAAGTGCTTTTGCCCATGCCGCTCCTCGCAATGACATGGCTTTTTTAATTAACATTTCCAACTGATCATCATCTTCTGAATACCTATTAGTTTTACCCCTAACAATCATCAATGGAAGCTATAACCGTACCCGAAGCAGTTAAAGATAAACCGCAAATTAAAGCGGGTGACATCTCTTTTGTATACTATCGGGAGCGGGGCGATCTGTTCAAAAATCAGGTGGTTTTTAATCAATGTGCTATCAGTTTTGTACTTAACGGACAAAAGGAACTTTACCGCCATGCCGATTGTACCATCATCAGGCCCGGCCAGGGCTTGCTTATTCCCGAAGGTAATACCCTGATTGCGGAGCATGTGGTAAAGGGGACTTCAAGAGATGAATTATACAGCAGCTTTATCGTCTTTTTTCCGCAGGCATTGATAGCCGATTTTTTTTCAAAACATGCCATCGCCACAAAAAATAGATTGGCAGACGCACCGCCTTACGTGCTCTTTTCAAACACAGTATATCTTAATGAATATCTACGGGGAGTTAGAGTTTTGGTTGATTCGGGGCAACAACTTTCATATCCGGTAGCACTTCATAAACTGGAAGAATTGCTGCTCATTATTTATGAACTATACCCGGCACAGTTGATTGCTCTTTTTGGCGAAGGGCACGATATCACAGGCTTATCACTGCAAAAACTGGTTGAAAATAACCTGTTCAATAACCTCACGCTTGATGAGCTGGCGTTTTTGGCCAATCGTAGCCTGTCGTCATTTAAACGCGATTTTGAGAAAGCTTACGGCTTATCCCCGCAAAAATATATCCGCGACAGGAAACTGGAATCGGCCTGTAGTGAACTGAAGAAAGGCCGGAAAGCGAGTGAGCTTTATAATGCTTACGGCTATGAAAACCTGTCCAATTTTAATACCGCTTTTAAGAAAAGGTTTGGCGTAACGCCGGCGGTTTACGGCCAGCAAATCGCAGTTTGAGCTATCTGCACTACTATTTGAACCGTTTGCAATAACAGTATAAACACCCGCAAAGCCAATTTTGTGGTGTAATTAATACTGTTTATGATGAAAACGATTTTCTCTTTATTCATCAGCTTTTTTATAGCGAAAGCTGCATGTTCACAAACGTTTACTTTAAAAAGCACCGATCTTGGCGGGCAGTTTAGCAATGAATTTGTTGCCGGTAATTTTGGTTGCAGTGGTGGTAATAAATCGCCGCAACTAAGCTGGATCAACGCGCCCGAGGGTACTCAAAGCTTCGCCGTTACCATGTATGATCCGGATGCGCCAACGGGTAGCGGTTTTTGGCATTGGGTTATTGTAGATATCCCTGCAAATATTCATGAGCTAAAACAAGGGGCCGGTGATGTTAAAAGCACTATTGCCCCACAAGGAAGCCTGCAAAGCATTAACGATGTGGGCGTTTCCGGATACCAGGGCCCATGCCCCGGCGTTGGCGAGGGCGATCACCGTTACCTCATTACCGTATATGCTTTAAAAACAGCTAAACTCGGTACAACACAAGCTTCAACAGCGGCTTTAACGGGCTATATGCTGGGCAAGCAATTATTAGCTAAAGCTTCGTTGGTGGTTTATATGAAAAGGTAAGCAGCTATGGGTTAAACAATTCCCTCCCTCGGGAGGGGTGCGGCTGAAAAGTGTGTTGGCAGGGAGGGGTTTGTACGCCATGGGAAACGAATGGGGCTATCGATGAACCCCTCTCTACACTCCCAGGGGAGGGAATCGCATAACCCCGTTCTTTTTGTTTTGTAGATTGATAATCGGTACTTTTATTACCGCACAGCAACTTCGAGTTTAAGCACCCTGTTTTTTTCTGTTGAAAAAGTTGCACCGCCGTCATTGCTTATCGATGCCACATTATTTGGATCCGTTAAAACATCGCTGTAAGCAAAACCATAGCAGCCCTTTGTAGCAGCCGATTTAATGACAACGGCATATCGTTTACCAGCAATTACAGGGATGTTCGGATTGACGATGGCGTTCCTGGCCGACCATGAGATGGAATCGACAGGCAAAGTAACAGAAGCCAAAGCTTTTCCCGTAGGCTGCCCTGCATTGCTAAGCTCAAATACCTCAACAGATAGGCCAGCATCCGGATAACTGGTTTGAAAAGTGGCAAAGCTGATTCTGGTTAAAGTGCCGCTTTTTGCAGCGGTAAAAGTTTGCGAGCGCTGAATATTTTTGCCGATATCACAACCGGTTGTAAAATCTTCGGCCGGTTTATTAGGGGCGGAGCTTTTGATAAAACTTGCCGTTTGTTCGCATTTCATTGGATTGATAGAGCCATCGGCAGCAAAGGTTAGCGGCGCCCAGTAAAAATTTGCCAATGCTTCATTTTTTGCGGCGTTATTCCACAAATCACTTCCAAAAAGGAAAATAGTTTCTGAGTTCAGTTTGATGGTTGATACAAACGACGGCTGCCCTCCGCAGGAGTTATCACTGATCTTGATCCCTTCTGACCATGGCCCCAGTGGCGACGGTGCCGTACGATAAGATGCACCTGTGCCTGAACAGTAGCCACAATTTGGGTCGGAATAAATGAGGTAATATTTGCCTTTACGCTTGAACAGGGCAGGGGCTTCGGTATTACCAGTAGTAACCGATTTTACATGTTGCCCGGTGCCTGTTAAATAGTCGGCACTTAGTTTTTCAATTACAATGCTGCCTTTGGTGCGCCAGTCGGTATAGGCTAAATAGGCTGTGCCATCGTCGTCAACAAAAGTATCATGGTCGCCGTTGTTTAAGCCTGCTACCGGCATTTCGCTGTTTACAGCCAGGGTTGGTTCTTTAACCTCGTTGAAAGGACCAACTGGTGTTTTGCTGGTAAATACCCGGTAGCCTACGCGGTTATCATAAACGTTGATCCACAGCACGTAACGTTTTGTTTTTCTATTGTAGATAACATGCGGGCGAAAGCAGCCATAAGTTTTGCCGTCGCAGCGGGTTTGCCAAACGGGTGTTTTAGCATCAAACATAAAACCCTTGTCGGTCCAGTGTTGCAGGTCTGTTGACGAATAGGTTTTAAAGCCGCAAAATGGGGCCGATTTATTTCCCCACTCAAAACCGCAATCATAACTGGTGCCGTACAGGTAATACACACCGTTAAACAAAGCTATCTCGCCATCGTGCGCATCAATCGCGTTGCCCAGGTTGTCAAATTTGGTTATCTGTTTACCGTTTCTATCAAAATTCCTGATGGTTTGTGCCGATGTGAGGTAAGCCGGGACTAAAGCTATAAGCAGAGTAAAGAAAATAAGTTTGTTGATCATGCTGAATGAGATAGATATCACCAGATCAAATTTATTTAAAATGCAAAACTATCATTAGTACTTTTTGATATTTCATCTGCTGTTTATGATAATAAATTCGAGAGGATTTCACACAAATTACCTTGAAGATTTGCCGCAGCTAATCGAATTATGCGCATACAAAATAGCCGGAATTGAAATCTGTGTAATTCCATTTTCCGCCAAAAAAGACTTTTTACTTTCGACTATAAATTAAACGTTTTACCATCTCAAAACATCGAATCTGCTTTAAAATGATGTTTTTATATTGTTAAAACAACACTAATTATCGATTCTTGGTTTAATCCCTTTCTCAATCTTTTTTGGGGTTGTTTTGCCTCTGTAATGACTTTTTTACAGGGTTAATGATCTTGTTAAGCCAATAATGCATTTTATCTGAATAAAATTTTAAATAAAATTTTTCTTTATCGAAAATTAAGTGTTATTTCGACAATAATTATAAATCTTTATATGAGCAATAACCAATTAGTGATCGGGGTTGATTACGGGTCTGACTCCGTGCGCTCCGTGATAGTAAACGCGGCCAACGGAGAAGAAATAGCATCATCAGTATTTAATTATCCCCGCTGGCGCGATGGCAAGTATTGCGTACCTGCCGAAAATCAGTTCCGCCAGCATCCGCAGGATTATATCGACGGACTTAAAGCCACCATTAAAGATTGTATAGCGCAGGCCGGCGGCGAGGCCATCGCAAAAAATATAAAAGGTATTTCTATTGATACCACCGGCTCAACCCCTGTTGCGGTTGATGCTACCGGTACACCGCTTGCTCTAACCCCTGGTTTTGAAACTAACCCCAATGCCATGTTTGTATTGTGGAAAGATCACACCTCGGTTAAGGAAGCAGCGCAGATCAACGAGCATGCTACAAAATTTGATACCAATTATTTGAAATATGTTGGCGGTATCTACTCATCTGAGTGGTTTTGGGCCAAGTTACTACATGTGCTAAGGGTTGATAAAAGCGTACGTGATGCTGCTGCCTCATGGGTGGAGCATTGCGACTGGATCCCATTCCTGTTAACCGGGGGGAATGACGTTAAAGCCATCAAACGCGGTCGTTGCTCTGCCGGGCATAAAGCCCTTTGGGCCGAAGAGTTTAACGGCTTGCCGCCAGAAGAATTTTTTGTTTCCCTTGATCCGCTACTGGCTGGTTTCAGGGATAAATTATATGAAGATACATACACTGCCGATGAAGCAGCCGGAAACCTCAGCGCAGAGTGGGCGGAGATATTGGGACTCTCAACCGATGTAGTTATAGGTACCGGCGCTTTTGACGCGCACATGGGCGCTGTTGGCGGCCAGATTGAGCCTTATCACCTGAGCAAGGTAATGGGCACCTCAACCTGCGATATTCTGGTGGCCCCGTCATCAGAGATGGAAGGTAAACTGGTACGCGGTATTTGCGGACAGGTTAGCGGTTCAGTTATTCCGGGCATGGCAGGTTTAGAGGCTGGTCAGTCGGCTTTTGGCGATACTTATGCCTGGTTTAAAAACATCCTCGCCTGGCCACTAAATAACCTGCTTTCGCAATCGCAGGTAATTGATGCGGCTACTGCCGAAGCTTTGAAAGAAGAAATCTCTGAAATGATCATCCCTGAGCTGAGCAGGCAGGCAGCTTTGTTGCCAATTGAAGAAAGCAATGAGCTGGCTATCGACTGGTTTAACGGTCGCCGTACACCCGATGCTAACCAGGAATTAAAAGGTGCTATTACCGGTTTAGGTTTGGGCAGTGATGCACCAAGGGTATTCCGTGCATTGGCAGAGGCTACCTGCTTTGGTGCAAAAAGCATTGTCGATCGCTTTATAAGTGAAGGCATCCCGGTTAAGGGGATCATCGGTATTGGTGGTGTGGCTAAAAAGTCACCATTTGTAATGCAAATGATGGCTGATATTTTGGGCATGCCTATCCGCATCCACCAGTTTAAACATACCTGTGCTTTGGGTGCAGCCATGTTTGCTGCAGTGGTTGCAGGCATCTACCCAACCGTTGAAGAAGCTATGGCTGCTATGGGCCGCGGTTTTGACGTGGTATATGAGCCAAACATCGCGCTGAAGGAAGTATATCAGCAACGCTATAACCAATACAGCGTACTGGGCAAGTTTGTAGCTGCCGAAGTTGCTTTGAAAAATAATCCTGAACTGCAAAACGCATAAAAAAGTAATGAGTAAGTATGATCATATAAGGCGTAGTGCCTATAATGCCAACATGCAGCTGCCCAAATTGGGCCTGGTGTTGTTCACCTTTGGTAACGTAAGCGCTGCCGACAGGGAATTGGGTGTGTTTGCCATTAAACCAAGCGGAGTACCTTATGAAGACCTTTCGCCGGAGAAAATGGTGATCGTTGATTTTGATGGCAATACGGTTGAAGGTGATCTTCGCCCCTCAAGCGATACCAAAACACATGCCGTACTTTACAAACACTGGGAAGGTATCAACGGTATTGTGCATACGCACTCTACCTACGGAACAGCCTGGGCGCAGTCGCAACGCGATATCCCCATCTTCGGCACCACCCATGCCGATCATTTAACGGTTGATATACCATGTGCCCCACCCATGAATGATGAAATGATCAAGGGGAATTACGAGTATCAAACCGGTTTCCAGATTATGGAATGCTTTGAAGAAAAAGGCCTGGATTATAAAGAGGTTGAAATGGTATTGGTGGGTAACCACGCACCATTTACCTGGGGTAAAACAGCCGAAAAAGCGGTTTACAACAGCGCCGTGTTGGAAGCTGTAGCCCAGATGGCCTACCTTACCGAGCAAATTGACAAAAGCGCCCCACGCTTAAACGATGCGCTGATAAAAAAGCATTACGAGCGCAAACACGGACCTGATTCATATTACGGACAATAAACCTGATGAAAAAAATAAACCTGTTTTTCCTGCTGCTTTGTTTTTTCGCCTGCACCCGTTTATCGGCACAGGTAGCAG
>Ga0163162_10006295_pt1 | contig 11496 bp, 11 predicted proteins | sample S55metaG_FD_115310 | JGI IMG/M metagenome (GOLD analysis project Ga0163162, IMG submission 115310) | Switchgrass rhizosphere microbial communities from Kellogg Biological Station, Michigan, USA - S5-5 metaG | ecosystem: Host-associated > Plants > Roots > Rhizosphere > Soil | place: USA...
ACTTTGTGCTCCGCGCCATGATATTCAAACACGCGGCGAATTTCTTTCAGGCGCGAAATCAAGAACAGAAACGCCAGGAAGATCGCCATGCGGATGACGCCGTCGGTCATGTTGGTGGCGAACCGCCCGGAGAGCGATGGAAGCGCATGACCTAGACTGGTGGCCAGGAACAGCGGAACGAATTTGTAGAGGAAAATGAAGAATCCGAAAGAGAACACCAGGTTCGCCGTCATCAGCCAGGAAGAGAGTTCGGCCGGCTTTTTGCCTTCTTCTTTCGTCGTGCCGTCGTCGAGCGCCGCGTTAGCCGAAAACTTGAGGGCGCGATAGCCCAGCGTCATGGCCTGCCCCAGCATCCCCAGGCCGCGCAAAATCGGTTTCTTGAACAATGGGTACTTTTCGGACATGCGTTCGATGGCTTGCTCTTCGGTGACGATCTCGCCCGAAGGCTTCCGCACCGCCACGCAGTAGCTGTGCGGCGCACGCATCATTACGCCTTCCATCACGGCCTGCCCGCCGACGAGCGTTTCTTCGCCGCTCTCCAACACCGGCATCATCTGCAGGTGCGCGGACATCCGAAGGAATCGAACGATATTCATAGTATCCCCAAGGCTATTATAGCGTGAGAGCCCTAAAGGGCTTGTCTCCCTGGCGGCTCTGGCGCCCAAACGCGCCAGAGCACGCCGCCGGAGGAGCGGGGCGATTATTCGAGCGCGAATAGCATGAAATAGATCGCTTGGAAGACGACTGCGGCAACCGCGACCCCACCTACTGAGGCGACGATGGTTTCGCGCAAGCGCTGAAGTCTCGATGATTTCGTTGTAAGCATGGTGGTGTCCTTTCGATCTGGTTAGTTTCGTCGACAGGTCATGGACCTGTCCCACTGTAGGACAGGTCCTGGCGCCCGGGTTGGCGCTTACGAAGCGAGCGCGTTGGTGCGCTCCAGTAAGCTTTCGAGTTTGTCGTGCGTGTCGGCCATTTCCAGATGGAGATTGACTGCCTCCTTCACTTGAACGGATCGATTAGAAATGCTCCGCAGAAGATCCGTGTAGTCCGGATGCCATAGCTGGTTGCGGCGATCGTTCAGATGCTCGATCGCTGCTTCGGTGTGCGCGGCAAGCGTCACGGCTGGAGGCACCACGGAATCGATCGCCTCCTGCTGCCATGGAGTCACCACGTGGCGGATATCCTGAAGCCGATTGAGCTTTTCGCCCATAGAGTTGATGTGATGCTTTACCACTGATATGCGATCGGCATGGCTCGCCCGGCTAAGAGCACCGCGCGAATACGATTCCAGGATCGTCGCGTCGCGGGTCAAAAGAGTCGCGGTGAACTGGACTTCCTTGAGCAGACTGGAAGCTTCGGCAGGGAAGTTCCAATCTTCCGTTTGGCAGGTTGCCTCGCGGACTGAGACGCCTCGCGGAGCAGCGGTTAACGCCCCTGCCGCCATGACGCCGGCCGTTAATAGACACACGATTTTAGTGACACTTCTCGATTTCATACTGAATCTCCTTTGAAAATTGAAATTGAACTGCAATTATTTACGCACGCGCACCAAGGCGCTCCGCTGAAAGTGTTGAATTGTGGGGGTGCCCTAGGAGATGGGCGGCGCGCGTGGCGAGGCAGTATAGCGGCGCGATTGTTCGCTCGCGGATCGAACCGGAGCAGAAACCGCCTCGGCAAAACGCAGCCGGTGTGAAAACGTAACGATCCCGCTATAAGCGATGAAGTTGTTCGCGGAACGCCGGTTCTTGACGAGCGCGACTTTGAATGCCGTCACCGGCACGCGGCTCAGCGCTGCATGCCCACGAAGCTCTGAAGATCGCAGGGAAGCGGCATTGAAATGCGTCTGTTGCCGCACCACGCCAGTCTTCGTTCCGGCAAAGCTAAGCAGAGCAAGGGTTAGGCCACCCAGGAGAGCTGCTGCGTTTTTTGGCGACCTCTGCATTCTAGTGGAATAGACGAAGCTGCCCGGTGAAAAGGTTCAATAAAAATGGAGAAAAATTAATGATTGGTCGGGCGGGATTGTCGTAGACTCAACATAATCCTTACCGCCGAGTTACCGAGGACAAATTTGGAGGGTACATGAAAATGCGCGTCCTGCTCGTCGCTATGGCACTCGCTACGCTTTGTCCGGCGGCCGAGGTCAGCCCCTTCTATCTTCCGATTCGCAACAATGATCTGGCCGCGCTGCGGCAGCTCATACGCGACCCCGGACCTGCAGCCCGCGACTCCCGCGGCAATTCACCCCTGATGTACGCCGCCGCGCTCGGCAGCGTGGATAGCATGCGACTCCTGCTCGACGCTGGGGCTGATCCCAACACACCCAACGATTTCGATGCCACGCCGCTGATGTGGTGCGCCGGGGACGCGGCCAAGGTTCGGCTGCTCCTCTCCAAAGGCGCGAAAGTCGACGCGCGTTCGAAACTCGGCCGCACCCCGCTCCTGATCGCAGCCTATAACGATGGCGCGATCGAAGCCGCTGGCCTGCTGCTCGAAAAGGGCGCTCACGTGAACGCGCGTGATAAGGGCGGCGCCAGTGTTCTGGCCCTCGCGGCCGCCGCAAACAATATCGAACTCGCCCGCATCCTGATCGCCAAGGGAGCCAACGTCAACACCGTCGATGCGCTTGGTTTCACGCCGCTGCACAATGCCGCAGGCAATGGTGACCGCAACGCGGCGCTGGTCAAGCTGCTAGTTGAGCACGGCGCGCAGGTCAATGTGAAGAGCGCCGACACCATCGAAACCGTTAAGAATGGCCCTCTCGCGCTCGGCCACCTGACTCCCCTGCAATTGGCTGCACAGGCCAACTACGAAGCCACCGAGGCGCTCCTGAAGGCCGGCGCCGATGTCAACGCGAAGGACGTTCGCAATGCCACTCCTTTGGTATTCGCCGTGGCTACCGACCGCCCCAATCCGAAAATCGTCAGGCTGCTTCTGGACAAAGGTGCGGACCGCGAACCGGCTCTCGAATGGGCGCGGCGTTATCAGGACCCGGCGATTCTTCCGCTGCTCGGCCTATCGCCCGCGAAAATTGATGAACGAACGCCGGCTGCTGCGCCGCGCCGCACGCCGCGCGAGGCAATGGCCAAGGCACTCGCCGTTTCGCAGCCCGCCGCGGCCAACTTTGTCATGACCGGTGGTTGCGTGTCCTGCCATGCCGACCACTTGAACGGAATCGCGGTCGCCGCCGCCAAGCCTCTCGGCATTCAGGCCGACTACCAACTCGAAGGCCGCCGGGCCGAAGCCACCGCCACTCTTCGAGGTCTTATGGATCAGGAAATGTACCAGCTCCAGGACCCGCCGCCGGGTGTTGACGGCATGGAGTTCTCGCTCATGCAGCTGGCGGCGGCGAACGTTCCTCCCAGCCTCTCTACTGATTCGCTGGTCCACTACACTGCTGCCCTGCAACGTAAAGAAGGCGATTGGCCGCTCTTCGGCATTGTTCGCCCCCCGCTCGAAGACGGCAGCTTTACCCAAACCGCGAAGGGGATCCGCGTGCTGCGGGTCTACGCGATTGGTGGACGCAAGGCCGAGTTCGATGACCGCGTCGAACGCGCCGCAAAGTGGCTTGAAGGGGCAGAGCCGCGCACCACTGAGGATCGCAGCATGCAACTTCTCGGGATCGCGTGGGCTGGGCACAAAGCGCCGTCGAATCGAACGCAACAACTGATCGCAAAACAGCGCTCCGACGGAGGCTGGGGTCAGACCGACAATCTAAAATCGGACGCCTATGCGACGGGCGAAGCTCTGTGGGCGCTCCACGAAACGGGAACGGCGGCGTCCGACTCGGTTTATCGCCGCGGCGTCGAGTTCCTGATCCGCACGCAGCAGGAAGACGGCACCTGGCATGTGGCCTCGCGAGCATTGGGCTTCCAACCGTATTTCCAAAGCGGCTTCCCCTATGATCACGACCAATGGATTTCGCAGGCGGGGACCGCGATGGCTTCGATCGCGCTTTCATTTGCGGCGAAGTAGCGCGGCCGGCTCGACTGAGTTGAGATAGAATCGTCTCGACCAGCACGAAAGGACGTTCCTATGCTCCGTCTCAGCATCGCCACTCTGATTTACCTGACTATTGCGCTTGGCCCGGCAGTAGCGCAGACTCCGCGTCCGACGCCACCGACGCGCGATCCGCACACTCCTGGCTATGTCACCGCAAAAGAATTGCCTGACGGGGCTAACGCTCCCGCGGACGCCGATGGAAACTTCATCATCGGCCCAACCCACAATCCCGCGCCGGAGATGAGCGTCCAGGAAGGCGTGCCGCAGGGAACCATCTACAACTTCACGATGAATTCGTCCGACAGCAAACTTTATCCCGGAATTGCGCGCGAACCGGGCACCTTCGGGACGCCCGATCCCACGGATCCCGCCAAGCTGATCGTGACCACCAGCCATCCGGCACCCTATACGCGCCGTGTCGCCGTGTATGTCCCGAAACAATACATCCCGGGCACCGCCGCGCCATTCATCGTCGGAGCAGACGGACCCGATCCGCTGTTATTCGCGGCGTTGGACAATCTGATCGCCCAGAAACGGGTGCCTGCGATGATTGCCATTTCCATCAGCAACGGCAGCGGCGACGCCCAAGGCAGCGAGCGCGGACTGGAATACGACACGATGTCGGGACGCTACGCGGAGTTCGTCGAAACCGAGGTGCTGCCGCTGGTGGAAAAGCAATACAACGTGAAATTAACGAAAGATCCTGAGGGCCGCGCGACTATGGGCGGCAGCTCCGGCGGTTCCTGCGCTTTGATCATGGCGTGGTATCACCCGGAACTTTATCACCGCGTTCTTACTTACTCCGGAACGTATGTGAATCAGCAATGGCCACCGAATCCCGAAACCCCCGGCGGGGCGTGGGAATTTCATAGGCGCTTGATCCCGGGGAGTCCCGCGAAGCCGATCCGGCTGTGGATGGAAGTGGGCGACCGCGACCTCTACAACCCGAATATCATGCGCGACGAAATGCACGACTGGGTCGTGGCGAACGAGGAAATGGCCAAGGTGCTCGCGGCCAAGGGCTATCACTACCAATTTGTTTTTGCGCGCAACGCCGGGCACACGGACCGCACCGTGAAGCAGCAAACGCTGCCGGAGGCGCTCGAATATCTGTGGCAGGGATACGGGAAGCCCAAGCCGGGGAAATGATCACCATCCTGGGTGCGGGTGGGCCGATTGGCAATGAACTCGCGAAGATCCTGACCGCGAGTCATCAGCCTTTCCGTCAGGTCAGCCGCAATCCGAAACCGGTTGCGGGAGGGGAAGTAGTCGCTGCAGACCTAGCCGATCGCGAGCAGACCATCCGGGCAGTCGCTGGGTCGAGCGTGGTGCACCTGCTGGTGGGCCTGAAGTACGATCTTCGCGTGTGGCAGGAACTCTGGCCGCGAATCATGGCCAACACCATCGAAGCCTGCAAACGAGCGCAGGCCAAGCTGATCTTCTTCGACAACGTCTACATGTATGGGAAGGTGGATGGCGCGATGACGGAGGAAACTCCATACGCTCCCTTCTCCAAGAAGGGCGAGATCCGCGCAAGGATTGCCACGACTCTTATGAACGAAGTCAAAGCCGGCAATCTGAGCGCGATGATTGCTCGCGCGGCGGATTTCTACGGGCCCGATACCGAACATGGTGTGCCGAACGTTCTGGTTTTCGAACCCTTCGCGAAGAAGAATACGGCGTCATGGTTAGTCAACGCCGCCGTGCCCCACTCCCTGACGTTTACTCCGGACGCCGCGCGCGGAGTGGCAATGCTGGCAGATCGGGAGTCGGCATGGAACCAGGTGTGGCATCTGCCAACCGCGCCCAATCCGCCAACCGGCAGAGAGTTCATCGAGATGGCCGCTAAGGAATTTGGAGTGGCTCCAAAAGTCCGCGTGTTGAGTCGGCCAATGCTACGGGTTGCCGGATGGTTCAAGCCGTTGATTGGCGAGTCGTACGAAATGCTTTACCAGAGCGATTCTCCCTACCTGTTTGACTCGACAAAGTTCGCCAAGGAATTCGGCTTCGCGGGAACTTCTTATCCGGAGGGAATCCGAATCGTCGCGGACTCTTATAAGCGGAAAGCTTGAAGCTCTACTCCACGCCTGCGATGCAATCGATCTCGACCCGCACGTCTCTCGGCAGCCGCGCCACTTCCACGGTCGCACGGGCCGGAGCGTTGCTCGCGAAATAGCGGCCGTAGACCTCGTTCATGATTGCGAACTCGCCCATGTCTTTCAGGTACACGGTGGTCTTCACCACTTGCGCCAACGACGAACCGGCGGCTTCCAGCACACTCTTTAGATTCTCGATCACGCGCTCCGTTTGCACGCCGATCCCGCCCTCGACGATCTGATTGGTTGCCGGGTCCAGCGGGATCTGCCCGCTCAGGAACGCCCAGCCCTTCGAGACCACAGCTTGCGAGTAGGGCCCGATGGCTTTCGGAGCCCGCTCTGTCGAAATTATTTTTTTCATACGCCTCTTGAGAATCGTAGCGTGCCGGTGAGATCGGCTGCTCGCTCCACTTTTTCCCGCTCCAGGAACTGGTCGAGCTCGTGGGCAATCCGAAGGGGGGCTTGTGGGTCCCAGAAATTGGCTGTGCCGACTTCGACGGCGCTCGCTCCGGCGATCAGGAACTCGGCGGCATCGGTGCCGGTGGCGATTCCGCCGAGCCCCACAATCGGAATTTTCACCGCCTGCGCCGCTTCATAGACCATGCGCAATGCGATGGGTTTGATGGCCGGTCCCGAGAGTCCGCCGAAGCCGTTGCCCAGGCGCGGTGTGCGGGTATGCGCGTCGATCGCCAACGCGACGAACGTGTTCACCAGCGACAGTGCATCCGCACCAGCCTCTGCGGCAGCTTTCGCCACTTCGTGAATACGTGTCACGTTGGGGGACAGCTTCACCAACAGCGGCCGCCGCTTGGTGACCGCGCGCGCCGCTGCCACCACTTCGCCGAGCAAGCCCGGGTCGCAGGCGAACACCATTCCGCCGTGCTTGGTGTTGGGGCAGGAGACGTTCAGCTCATAGCCCGCCAGTCCGTCGGCGTCCTCCAGGACCTTCACGACTTCGACGTAATCTTCCACCGCGTAGCCGAATACGTTGGCGAAGACCGGTGTGGGAATCGTGCGCAGTGCCGGCAGCTTGTCATTCACGAAGGCCCGCACGCCGATATTCTGCAGACCCACCGAGTTCATCATCCCGGCTTCGGTTTCGTAGAGGCGCGGCGCCGGATTGCCTTCCATTGGTTCACGCGACAGTCCCTTGGTGATGATGCCGCCCAGTCCGGTGAGGTCGACGACATCCCGCAGCTCGACGCCGTAAGCGAACGTGCCCGAGGCCGCGAGCACCGGCGTCTTCAGTGGAATCCCGCACAGGGATGTGGCGAGTCGCGAAGGCACTATAGGTTTATAAGCTCCTTGCTTCGCTTGCGCTGAGCCTGCTCCACTTCGCTGCAAACCATCGCTAGAGTGGTTTCGTCCAGAATGGCGGCGATGGAGTCCCGCACGCGGCGCATCACGTGCTGCGTTCCGCAGGTCTGGATATCGGGGCACTCATCGCACTTACGAAAACGCGTTTCGCTGGCGCAGGGCAGTGGGGCGAGCGGTCCTTCGATGGCACGGATGACGGCGCCGATGGTGATCTTGTCGGGCGATTGCGCCAGCACGTAGCCGCCGCCTTTGCCCTTCTTGCTGGCCACGAAGCCTCCGCTTTTGAGGGCCACCAGGATTTGCTCCAGGAACTTCTTGGGAATGGTCTCGTTGTGAGCGAGATTGGTGATCAGTTGGGGGCCCTCGCCGTAGTGGCGAGTCAGCGCATAGAGCGCGCGCAGGCTGTATTGCGTGCGTTTGGAAAGTTGCCGCATGAGGTCGGATTCGAGTCTAGTTTCGCACGGCTGCCAAATGCGCGGCGGTTTACCAGACCCGCGCCAGCAGTCCGACTCCTGCCGCCATCAGCACTACGCCGGTGACGCGACCGAGCAGTTCGCCGCGCGGCAGGGTCTTCTCGGCCATCACGAAGAGCGCGATCACGGCCACCCAGAGCAAATTCATGACGCCTGCGACGAAGAGCAGTGCCATGAGAACCCAACAACATCCTACGCAGTAGGAACCGTGCCGCAATCCCATGATGAAAGCGCCTGCCCAGCCGTCGCGCCATTCGCTCATCAAAAAGGAGAGGGGCGACCTGCAACCTTTCAAGCAGCCGCGCTTGAGCGGGGTCCATTGGAAGATGCCCGCGGCGATGAGTAGGCCGCCGTTCAGGATCGGGCTGGTGGCAACCATGGCAGGCGAGAGGAGCGCGGCCTTATGCAATCCCCACTGAGCCAGTGTCGCGACGGCTGAGTAGGCGGTCCACACCACGAGGTAGCCGGCGAGAAAGATGCCGACAGGTACGAACGGTCGGCCGGCCGTTTGGCGGCGGCGGTTCACGTCGAGAAAAGCCAGGACCATCGGGGCAGCGGAGGGCACCATCATGGCGACCATCATCACCGCCCACATCACGAAGAGCAGGAAGATGTCCATCGCACGCCACTCCTGCGACCCCGGCATGCTCATGCCGGACATATCCATACCGGACATCTCCATACTGGGCATGTTCATGTTTGACATCGAACCGCGCGTATGAAATAGGTACCACCAGGCGGCCAGCACCATCACCGCAAGGCAGCCGCCGACGATCAGCCGTTCTCTTCGAAGGATCGTCTCCAAGAAAGTCTATCCGTTGGCCCAATCGAAGCTATACAGAATCCAGTTGGATTTCTCGGCGCCCACCGAGAGGCCGGCCGCGCTGGCTCGGAAGGTGCCCTGACCGCACTGGCCCTTCTTCCAGATAAATCCATCTGGAAGATCGATATTGGCGAAATGATCCTCGCCGGTGACGGGGTTCTTAAAGGTGTCGCCGTGGCCCGCGGCGATGCCCTCGGCTTTGAACACGCTCTTGGGGCCGCTGCCCTCGATGGTAATCTTGGCTTTGACCAGCCCGGTCACCTCGAAGGTAGGTCCGAGGATCTCCCAGGGCATGCCGCCCAGTTTCCCGGTGAAGATTTGTGCGAGTGATTCGATCTGCTTGTCGGTCGCGGACGGCTCCACGACGAAGACGCATTTGCCGTTGCCTTCATGAATGGCTTTTGGCCAGGCGAAAATGCCGGCACACTTTATCCCTGAGAGATCGACGCTGCCGCACGAGCCGCTCTCAATCGCGACTCCCACCATGGCACGGCAACTGCCGTCCTTCGAGTTTGGGAAGCCTCCGAAGTTGCAACCGCAGCCGAAGTCGCAGTTACAAAACTCATAACCTTGGCCCTTGAGTGCCCAGTGCGTCATGGTTGCCGTTGATGCCATATTGCCTCCCTCGGGTCATTCTATCCGAAGAAGTCAGACTGCGCCGCCAAATGAAAAAGGCTGCCCGCAGCGCGAGCAGCCTTGAGTCAGGATTGGACTAAAATTAGTCGCCGAAGGACCCGCGGCGCGCGGAAATAGTAGACGCCCGAACCACCTTACGATCCGAGGATCACATCGATTCCGGCAAGAAGAAGTTCAGTCTTCGCGCGAGAGAGCTTGCTTACCCGTTCCGTAAGGAGATCGCGGTCAATCGTGAGGATTTGAGAGGCGTTGGCGACGGAATCCTTAGGCAACCCAGTTACACGCGCCGCAAGCAGCACGTTTCCCGGCGCGTCAGCCCACTTAAGATTACTGGTTAGCGGCACGCACACAGCGGTGGCAATGCGACTTCGGTTTATGGCGTCCCCTTGAACCACGACCACCGGCCTTCGGAATCCCGGCCCCGACCCGGATGGGGAAGGCAGATCGGCCCACCATATCTCGCCTTGCGAAATCAGCAAGCCACATCACCCGATGACATTCACCAAACGACGCGCTCCAGGGTGCGTCTGGCCGCCTCCGCAGCGAATTTCTCCGGTCCAGGCTCGACTTCGGCGCACACCCGATCCATGGCTTCGGTTATTTCATCGGCTGCGTGCCGGGCGACGTATTCCCTAACGGCATCGCTGAACAACTGACTCCGCGATTTATTGGTGCGTCGCGCAAGTTGTTCCGCGACTTCGAACACGTCGTCTGGAATGGAGATCGCCGTCTTCATACTTTTAGTATAACCGAAACCACGGGGTAGGAACCCGCGCTTTGCAACCTTAGGTGGCGATGTCGAAGTATATCTAGTCGCCGAAGGAACCGACTTCTTCCTGCGTTGCGGCCGGCTTGGGGGCGGCCGGAGCGATGGCGCTGAGTGGAACCATACCCGGAGTGGGCTTCTCGCCCAAAACGTGCTCCTTGTACATCGCCAGCATGCGGGCGTTCTCGGCGTCTTCCTTCTGCTTGAGGTCGCGGGCGCGCTTCTTCTCTTCGCGGGCGGTCTTGGCGATGCCCAGGTCGTCGAGATCGTGCTGCCGCAACTTGTTGACGTCATCGGCGCGCAGCACCAGGTTGTGTTCTTTGCTCGGCAGGTTGACGTTTTTGCCGCCGGCGATGATTTCGTGACGGCCCTTCTCCTCGTACCACTTGGTGAGAGAGGCGGTCATGTGCATCTTTTCAATGATGTTGCGCCAGCCGACGCCGGTGTTGTACGCGCAGAAGGAAATCTCGCCTTCCTGAGTGGCGTAGGGAATGATGCACTGTTCGGTGCGGCGGAAATCGTAGTTGAACAGATCCTGGAACCACATGCCGGCGATGAACAGGAAGTTCCAGCGGTCGCGGCGGCGCATTTCGATGTCGTCCATAGTGCGGTCGCCGGTGACTTTGCCGTACTTCTTGCCGGTCATGCCGAAGCACTTGTCGAACTTGGCGATCAGATCGCTCAGGCGGAAGTGCGTGGGGGCTTCGTAGGGATTGTAGTTGCGGAGCAGCGCGAGCGACACGCCCAGCACCGACATCTTCTTGCTGCGCGCGCCGTCGTTGATCTTGGCCACATCGCGAGCCAGGCGGTCAGCGTTCAGGAACGCGGTCACGGGGCGGTATTCCTTGGTTTCCTTGTCGCACATCACGGCCATGCCAATGCCGCAGTTCGGGTGGCAGCCACAGCTCAACTGGCCCCAATCGGCGTTGGGTCCGTGGACCAGATCGGCGAAGTCGGAAAACGTGCTCATGAAGGAGATGGGGAACCAGTCGCGTACCGGCTCGCCCAGGCCAGTCTGATTTTTCACGTCATGCGCCAGGTTGGCCAGCGTGTAGCGCTGGGCGTGGCGGCGTTCCGGGGTGACGGCTTCGTCACGACCGGTGAAGGACACCGGCTGGAAGCTGAGGAACGGGATCTTCTTGGGATTGTCGAGAGCGAAGCGCACCACGGCGCCCACCTGCTCATTGTTGACGCCGTTGATCAGCGTGATCACCGGGACGATGTCGACGCCGGCGCTGTACAGGTTCTCGATGGCGCGCAATTTCACGTCGAACAGGTTGCCGACAGCGCGGTGCGAGTTGGCCTCGTTGCCGATACCGTCGAACTGGAGATACGCATACCGCAGACCGGCTTCCGCTGCCTGCTTGCAAAACTCCGGGCTCT
>Ga0163162_10006296_pt1 | contig 11495 bp, 6 predicted proteins | sample S55metaG_FD_115310 | JGI IMG/M metagenome (GOLD analysis project Ga0163162, IMG submission 115310) | Switchgrass rhizosphere microbial communities from Kellogg Biological Station, Michigan, USA - S5-5 metaG | ecosystem: Host-associated > Plants > Roots > Rhizosphere > Soil | place: USA: Michigan...
GTAAAGGAGAAATGCGAGGAAAAAGGGTACTACAACGGGGAAAGTACACTTAAAGTAGGCTTTGAGTAGGAGGAAAGTACAAGGAAAGTACTATTAGGCCCTTTCGGAAGGACGAGGGTAATGTTTAAAATTCTTGTTGGTCGGCGACCAACAAGAACCTCTAGAGATACCAACGACAACATGGGCGCTAATAGATTCCAAAATATTCATGTTATCCATTCTTTGTGTTATCCAATGTATAATTAATTATTAAATCATCTTCCCAAGTAGTGTTATTAATATCGTAGAAATGTTCAACCCAATAAAATATATACTTTTTAATTTCGTCAGCCCCCTCATATCCCTTAAACTTTAGCCATGCTCCTATTACTAGTTTTGACTCTTTAACTTCGCCATATTTTTGCAGCCACTCAGCAGCCTTATCATGCACTAAATTAAATCCAACTTCGCTAAGAAGAGCTGCGGACAGAACTTTCGCAGAATCTTCCATTTCAGTTATATTTTCCCCTAACCACTTTACTAAACTTTTCTTAATTAAGTTGATATCATTACCATATTGAAGCCACGCAATCAAAACAGAACTTGCATCTGTCAAGAGCCCATATTTTGACAAAAAGTCATTGACCTCAATTTTAAACAAATGTTGAGATTGTGATTTTTTAAAATATCTTCTGATTTTTTCAGTTAATTTCAAGGCTGTACTCAAAGAGTTAACCGCATTCTCTTGACAATTTATCTTATAAATGCTATTTCCCCTAATTTCTATTAAATTAGGAAATGGGTTATAGCCATTTTTTTCTTTGATTTTAAAAATAAAAAATTCAATTTCAGGAATAATTTTATTTAGATATATACATTTTAAAATTAATCTGTTTCCAAATTCGTGCTCCCAATGACACTTTAAGTACTTTAATAAGTGAGGTTTTATTAAGTCAAAATCGCCATTCCTATATAACCAATTGTTTATAACATGAAAGCAATTGAGGTCCTTAGAATGCCCTATCAAATCCTTCTTTATATAATCTGCCACTAGTTCAAGTTCACCTCCTTTATATAACCATGTGCCACTAACATTTAGAGAAACAGCCCATTTCCCATTATTATTTAACCAGGGTTTAATTGCCTTTTGTACCAGTAAAGGGCGACTCGTTTCTTTAAGCCAAGTGATTATTAAATATACACACTCATACAGCTCTTGATTTTCTGCTATTTGAAAAAAAGGGCCAATGAATTCTTCGACTAAATTAGGATATCCAAGTTTTGTCCAGCAGCGAAGTATTTTAGAAAGGCTTTTAGCTTTGTTGTTAGTCAGACAAAATTTATTTAATAATTTTATTGTAGGCGATTGAAGGTCTCGGAGTATGGAAGGATTAATAAATTTTTTATAAACATACTCAAGCAAGTAACCAACCAAATAGATGGATTGTTCATTATCCAAATTGTCATTAAGCCATTTTAATATTTCATATTTTATTAAATAAATATCTCCGTTTTTTTCAACATACTTAGTGAGTATTATGCCTTTTGAAATATTATTTGCTTCGTTATCCTTAAGTAAATTTTTTATGGCATCAACTACGATATGTGGTTCATTGCCATTTTCCAACCAGTAATGAACAACGGTAGAAAGGTTTTCATTATGGCCTCCAATTTTTAACCATTTATTTAAGAATGGCTTAAGAAGTAAAGGATTATTACCCTTTTCAAACCAAAATCTAATAATATAATTTGCCGTTCCTTCCCAGATTTCTCCTTCTAGGAATAAAGGAATAAATGGCTCGACAATTTTACAATCATTCCCATTCTCTAACCAAAATCCGCAAATTTCTGCTCTATCAGAAAGAAGAATATTTTTATTATTAAGACAAATTTTGACTGCATTTGCCACAATAGTAACATCATCGCCATATTGCAACCAATTTTTTATTAATGGCGCTGAATTTATATCTTCGGGTTGATCTAATTCATAAAACTTAAACCAGCTCGCCACTAATTGTTTTATTTCATTAGTAATAACGTTAGCGCCATTAACTACAGAAACCAATTTATGACTTAAAATTTTGGAAGTATACTTATTGACATTTATATTCCTTAATACAACAGAAATTTCATCACCCTTTTTCAACCAGGATTTAACTAAAAAAATATCATCAACATCTTCTGGCTTAAATTTATTAAATACCTCAAACCAAGAAACAATCATTTCTTTAACGCGTTGGTTAATTTCCCCATCATTATCTATCCATGCTGTGAGAACATAACTTATAAACTCCAAGTTATAAACCGTGTGCACGATATTAGTGATATATTCATTAAATCTGGCTTTTATGTAATCGTCAATTCCATACAGTTTAATATAACATGAAATAATATTTCCACCAAGAGGGGCACTTTTTACATAATAAGAATCATATCTACCATCTTTATTCCATTCTTCGAAAAATAATTTTTTTAGCTCATTAGAATAGTAGGCTTTCATGCTCTCAGTTAGTTCATGATTTTTGTAAAGCCAGTTCATTGAAAAACTTAATGAACTGCCAAATTTCTCAAAATCAAACGTTTCTTTTAAAAGCTTCTTATGGGTTAATAATAATTTAATTCTATCACTCTCCTCTAATAAAGGTGTATAGTTTAATTTATATTTAAACCAATCTTGCTTTACAGATGATCTGGTTATGGATTTTTCTAAAAAATTAAATATTTCAACTTGGATATGCAATTGATTATTTTCTGGAATTTCATCCCAAATTCTTTGCACAGAGTACATCATTGAGGACACGCTATCATGAATTAAGGCAAATTCTAAAAGGTCCCTAATGTAATAAGTGTCAAAATTAAAGTTTTTCAAATATTGTAGGAGGTGTGTATCATTTACAGTATCATGAACCACCTTCAAGGAATCATCAGTGTTCTCATCTATCCAGCCATCTTTTTTTAATTTATTAATTTCATCAGATAGTAGGATATCACCAAATTTTACGGCCTGCAGCCCTCGTACGACTTTAACATCAGCAGGGAGACAAGAAAGAAATTGAAAGATATATTTCTTTTTTTCAAAGAAATCATTAAAGTTATGAGTTTTTACTAGCGTAAATTTTAGCCTTTTTAACAACCAATGTTCAAAGGGCTCATTCCTGACAATTTTAAAATCAGCTATTTTATTTTTTGCGTGTATGTATTTAATGAACGCTGCAAAAGAAGGTCTTGCCTCACAAAACGTTTTTAAAACCTCTTTTGTTTTTAAATGTTTTACCAGACTTTTATCAGAAATGCTGTTAATAATAGAATAGATAATTGCTTTTTTATATCTATCTTCTAACAGCCTCGGGGCGTCAATGTTTACTATTTTAAAACGACTATCAATTTTATATTTAATATCATTAAGAATTGTATTCCTACAATTCGCTATTATTTTAATATTTTCGTTTTCATTATTAACAACCCATGCGATAATCTCTTCAAAGAGATTTTGTTCTTCGATATAATCAAATAATAAAATGTATTTATTTTCAGGATTTAAATAGTTAATTAAGCCGTTTATGTCAGAAAAATTGCTCTTTACTTCAATAGGTAAGTAATTGTTATTAACAGAACGCTTACCTAACTCAAGCATTAACCTTGTTTTTCCAACACCCCCCTGCCCGTGAATGATTAATCCATAATAATCATTTGAATAAATGAATTTTAGCAAGTCTTCTTCCCCAGTAAAATGGTTTCGCTCATCAAATGGAAGTGTCTTTTTAAATTCCTCTCTACTTAAATATTTCAAATAATTACTCTCTAAGAAATCTGTAAAGTATTTAATAGGTGCGACGCCAAATCCAATTTTCGGCTCTTTGATAATTTTCAAATTATGAGGAAGAATCTTATCAGTTTCAATACTCGCTTTATTCTTTTGAAGAAATTTTAAAAAATCTTCGGCAGAGCAGTTAATCCAATTACTATCTTTTAATAACTGTTCAACTTCAAAGCCATAATTTGGTTTTGCATTGTAGTTAATATTAATTATTTTCAAATCTTCCCTTATCCCTTTAGCTTTATTAAACAGATAGGTGTAAATAGTCTGCTCGTTAAACTGACAACCTATAATAATTAAATTTTTATTGTGTGTTTTTATATCATTGAATAATGCATAATACAAATGATTGTCTTTTTCTTTACCTTGTATTTTCTCAGCATATTGGTTGTTTGTAAATACCAAATCGCTTATTGATTCGGCTCTTAGAATGGAATTATGCAAATACCCAATCGCCTGTTTCTTATTATTATCAAATGTTCCTGCTTCATGATATTGTATCTCATAATCATTTTTTTTATCCTGAATTAAAACATCCAAAACATTGTCAAAGTTAAAAGTATAGACGTGATTCCAACGTGGCACCAATATATTCGAATAGATATCTTTTTTATCTTTAAACTTATTTTCATCAATCAGAAATAAACTCTTAAACTCATTAAATTTTTTTTCGCGTTCATTTACTAGTTGGTGACCATTCAGAGCGTTTGCATTTTCCTCAATATACCTCTGCCACTTGTCAGCTGATAAATTATAATCCCCTGGCCCAAAAGTAGTGGCAAATTTTTTGTTAGTAACTTCTACAAACTCTTTTACTATTGGAATTGTACCTCCAGACTTATTTGGTAACCCAAAGCTAAAACCTGCACCTAAAACCAAAACATATTTTCCTTCTTTAATATCTTTAAAAAAAGATTTATCACACTTTAAAGATTCAAGACTTATTTCACGAGTAATGCTCATTTTTTACAATGTAAAAAGATCAAAGGTTAAAACTAAGATCAAAAACTACAAGTTGGAAAGCAGCTAGTCTATTTTGATTAAGACAAATATAATGAAATAATAATTTTAAGTACCACCTGCTATTTTCTTATCTTTTCCTCAGTTGTCACCATTCCCATTACCGCAATCGTCCGCATGTTCCTCGTAAAACTCATCCTTCTTTCTTTGCAAGCCTTTTTAATTCATAGCCGCTCTTTCACTAACTGCCCTTCCTTCAGAAGCCACTTTTCCTTCTCCCCCTCCACAAAATACATATCTATTTCTCCCTTGTTCTTAGCGGGTATCTTGCCGCGGTGGGTGCATGTGAAGTGGTCCTTTATTAATTCGTAAGTAATACCTGAGATATTTATCTTTCCCTTTTCACCGTTCTGCTCCATGCGCGCCGCAGTGTTCACAGTGTCGCCCCATATGTCGTAAGCAAACTTTTTAACGCCTACTATTCCGGCAACAACGTCGCCGCTGTGTATCCCTATCTTTATTTCTGCAAGGCCTGCATTATTTCCCAACGCTGTTTTCTTTGCCTGCATGAACTGCATGATCTCTCGAGCGGCCTTCACTGCTTTAAGGGCATGATCTTTATCTGCATCGGGCAGTCCGCAAACAGCAAGGTAGGCATCGCCGATGGTCTTGATCTTCTCCAGGCCATTGTGCTCTATGATCTCATCAAACGCGGTGAAGCATTCATGAAGCTCGTTAACCAGCTTTTCAGGAGAAAGTATCTCGCTGATGCCTGTAAAGTTTACAAAGTCAGTAAAGAGAACGGTTACATTCTGAAACATTCTTGCTTCGCTCTTGCCTTTTGTCTTTAGCTCTTCAGCTACATTCTGGGGCAGGATATTCAGAAGCAGGCTTTCGGACCTGTCCTTTTCCTCTGACAGCTGTACAGTACGCAGTCTTACCTTTTCTTCGAGGGCGTTCCTGTGGTGCTTTGCAGAGCGCTCGCGATAGCGTATCAAAAGCCAGATGAATGCAATAGCAAGAAGGCAGTAAGACACATAAGCAATCCAATGCCTGTACCATGGTGGCAGTACTCTGAAGCTGTAAATAACGGGCTCGCTCCAGCTGCCTGCCCCGTTTCTTGCTCTTACTTTAAAGATGTAATTGCCCTCGTACATATTACCATATACAGCGCTGGTCTTTTTGGCCTCGGGCTCCCACTCTTTTTCATAGCCGTCGAGAATGTATTGATAAGTAATATCATCAGCGCCGGGATCGATGGCGGCAAAGTCTATGGTAATGCTGTTGTGAGCATAAGGAAGAACAAGGCTTTGCGGTACAGGGCTGAACTTTGAAATATCGCTGAACCTTATTCCGCTAAACTTCTTTTTAATGCTGTCTCTTTCCTGCGGGGTGAGAACTCTCAGGTAGCTTATCATTTCCTGCTGGGCCATGGTGGCAGAATCTGCCTTTGCATCCAGAGAATACCAGCAAAGATTTTCCTCCTGCACCTTGATGCCTTTAATGTTTATGTGCAAGGCATTTTTATCATCCTGTTTCTTTGGATAGTCAAGGCGGATGAGGGAATACTTATCACTGCCTGTAGCTGCCCAAAGTATTCCCCTGCTGTCAACAAATAAGGAATGGCTGCCTACGTTCACATCGTTAATGGGGAAGCCTGTTTCATTATTGTAAATCCTTACGCCTGCTGAAATATCGCCATGCGGTATGAGGCATATTCCTTTGTTGGTGCCCACTATGATGTTGCCTTCCTTATCCTGCAGCACCTGGGTTACGAAATTATCAGGCAGGCCATTCTGCATGGAGTAATTGATAAAAGGCTTTCCTTTCTTTGATGGTGAAGCCGCTTCATTGCCCGGCAAAAAGCTTATGCCTTCCTGTGTAGCGAACCAAATGTTACCCTTTGCATCTTCAACAGCGGAGTAGACACTGTTGTTGGCCAGGCCATCTGCAATTCTGTAGTTGGTAAAAGAGCCTGATGAGGGAGTGAACCTGCTCACTCCTCCCCCTTCGGTACAAAACCAAAGGTTGCCATTCCTGTCTTCAATGATAGTGCGGACAGTATTGCCTGCAAGGCCATTGTCTTTTGTCCACGTGGTCATGTTGGTGCCGTCGAATTTTGTCACTCCTCCTTCCTGTGTTCCAAACCAAAGATTGCCTGCCCTGTCCTGCAGGATGCTTATTACGGTATTACTGGCAAGGCCCTGGGCTGTATTGTAAGTGTAAAAAGACTTTCCGTCGAACTTAGTTACTCCTCCTTCCTGCATACCCATCCAGAGGTTGCCATCTTTATCTTCAGCAACGCTGTAAACAATATCATTGGCAAGCCCCTGAGCAAGCCCGTAAGAATAAAAGGCAGTACCATCGAACCGGCTGATGCCACCCGCATCTGTACCAAACCATTTGTCGCCGTTGATGTCTTCGCAAATGCTGTAAACAAGATTGCTGGCAAGGCCCAAGTCTTTTGTATAGCTGCTGAGTGTTCCGTCGAACCTATTAACTCCGCCGCCATAAGTGCCAAACCAAATGTTGCCTGAGCTGTCCTTCGCCATGCACCAGATGGTGTTGTTGGAAAGGCCCTGTGCTTTTGTATAGCTGGTAAAAGTTACGCGCTTCGGGTCTGGATACCATTCATTAAGGCGGCTTGCACCATCGCTGGTTCCTGCCCAGAGGTTTCCTTTCCCGTCTTCCATAATGCTGAGCACCCTGTCGCCTGCAAGACCGTTGGCAGTGGTATATTTTTCAAATGATGTCCCATTGAACCTGCACAATCCGCCGTTTGTGCCAGCCCAGATACCGCCTGCCATATCGCAGTAAAGGCTTCTTACTGTTTTGCCGGGAAGGCCTGATGAAGAGTCATAGGTTGTAAAAGATGAGCCATTATAAATATTGATATTTCCTCCCTGCAGGCCGAGCCAGATCTTTGAATTTCTATCTTCAGCAATGCTCCAGATGGTATTGCTTGAAAGGCCATCAGCTTTGGTGAATGTTTTGAAAGTCTTGCCATCGTACCTGCATATTCCGCCATCCTGGGTACCAAGCCAAACATTGCCTTTGTCATCTGTGAATACAGAGAGCAAGAGCTTGTTAGGCAATCCATCTTTGTCAGTATAGGTAGTGAACTTATGGCCATCGAACTTGCTTGCTCCACCGCCATAGGTGGCAAACCAGAAATTGCCCTCCTTGTCTTCAGTGATGCCGAGAACACTGTTGTTCGCGAGGCCCTGCATAGTAGTATAATTTGCAAATCCTTTTCCGTCGTATTTACTAACGCCTCCTCCCTGTGTGCCGAACCAAAGGTTACCTGCCTTGTCGCAATAAGCGCAGCCGAGTGTGCTTAAGGCAAGCCCCTGTTCTGTATTGAAGTTCTTCATGCGGGTGTAGCCGCCTGCGGTGCCGAGTACAAAAGGGTTTGCGACCCTGATAACTTCTCCTTTTTCATTCTTTAAAACAGGTAAATTAATGATCACAGGCTTGCCTGCAGTCTTAATAATCGGGCTACCTGCTTTGGCTATTACGGGTGGCTTGGTTTGAGCTGTTGCAATAACAGAAACGAAGATGCTTAAGAATAAAAAACAAAAGCGTATTTGTCTTGGGCAAGGCATTGGCAGTTATTTGTATGGAAAAATAGGAAAGTAATTTGATGATTTGAAAATGAAAGAACTAACCGCAGAGAAAGGAGATAATGGAGGCTGCGCAGAGCAGGTTCTGAATTACTCTACCCTCTCTGTAACAGCATCAGTTTTCTCTCCTAAAAATTCTACCCATGCTTTTTTCATGCATGGGTAATGCTTAGCTGCTTCAACAAGGCTCATGAATGCCACAAGATTTTCTTCAAATCTTTTAGACAAGGTCTCATCAGTGATCTTTCCGCCAGGAGTAAAAGCTTTATGTGCCATAGCGAGAGAAAACATATTTGGAAATACGTTGGCCCCGAGATGCTCCAGGGGCATCCTCAATGACCACAAGGCTTTGTTGCCCCCTGCCATTGAGGGAGAAGCTGACATGAGCAGAATATTTTTTTCATTAAAAGGCTGTGGACGATACCTTGACACCCAGTCTATAGCGTTCTTTATCAGGCCCGGCATTGATCCATTGTATTCGGGAGATGAAATGATGACGGCATCGTTTGCCAGGATGCGCCTGCGAAGTTCTTCAGCGCCTTTTGGATGGGCATCATTTGCTTCCATATCCTGATTAAAGGATGGGCAATCAAACTCGCTCATGCCTGCAAAGTCTGCCTTGCCACCATTCTTTTCAATTACACTTGCAGCCAGCTTTGCTAATTGTGTATTTAATGAATCCTTTCTTAGCGATGCTGAGAAAACAAGAAAGCGCATTGGCTCATTGTGCTTATTTAGCTCTTGTATATTCATGGTAACTTATTTAATGTTTGCGGGGGAGTTAAAGATAACAGAAGAATTTTAAATGAGGCCGGCTTTTCGGTCACCAGTTTAGCCACCTCGGCATCCGATAGAAGACCGCAGCTGATAAACAACTAAATTCGTGCTCTTAACTTACAAGGATGTTCGAGCTGCTGCATACTAAGATCAATGAAATAGTAAAAGTTTCTAAAGAAGAATTCGAGATATGCAAGACCCTTTTTATTCCTAAAAAGCTGAGGAAGCGACAGTATTTCCTGCAGGAAGGAGATGTTGCCAAATACACTGCTTTTGTAGAAAAAGGTCTTTTGAGAACTTACACGATAGACGAAAAAGGGAGCGAGCACATTCTCCAGTTTGCCCAGGAAGGATGGTGGATTGCCGACATGTACAGCTTTTTTACCGATGAACCCTCCACCTATCATATCGAGGCATTGGAAGACTGTGAGCTTCTGACCATAACAAAGCCATCGTATGAGCTACTGCTTCAAAAGATACCCGCCCTTGAGAAATATTACCGCATACTTCTGCAGAATAACCTTGTTGCCACACAAAGAAGACTCATGGGACAAATGAGCGAAACAGCTGCAGAGAAATATGACAAGTTCATTAAGACGTACTCCGGCTGCATACAGCGCATCCCACAGCATATGATAGCATCCTACCTGGGAATTACACCCGAAACGCTAAGCCGTATCCGCAGCCAGAAAGCAGTAAAAAGGTAGGTTTTCTCTTGATATAGATCAATGCTATTTCTTGTCTCATCTCAATGGAGGAGGGCACCCTGTCATGGTAACTTTGTATTCAAAATAAACAAACAAAATCATGACAACAACAACAATAACAGCCCCGGAGACCACAACAACAAAATGGACATTGGACCCTGCACACAGCGAGCTTGGATTTAAGATAAAGCACCTGATGATATCAACAGTAACAGGAGCTTTCACAGACTTTACCGTCCAGGCAGAAACTTCTTCTGAAGATTTCAGCGATGCAACGATCAGTGCGGAAATATCTGTTGCCTCTATCAATACAAAGAACAGCATGCGCGATGACCATTTACGCACTGCAGACTTTTTTGAGGCTGATGTTCATCCTAAGATATTGTTCACATCAACAAAGATGAGAAAGATGGATGATGGCTCGTTCTCTCTTACAGGAGACCTTACTATACGCAACATATCTAAGCCTATTACCCTTGCTGTAGAATACAACGGCATTGCTAAAGACCCATGGGGGAATATCAAGGCTGGTTTTGCATTTGCAGGAAAGATAAACCGCAAGGACTTTGGTATAAACTACAATGCAGCCCTGGAAACAGGCGGTGTGTTGCTTGGCGAAGAAGTGAAGATATATGGAGAGATACAATTGATAAAAGGTTAATAACATAAAACACAACATTTATGAAACAAAGAAGCATTGAAGTAGTAGTTCCTCCCAGGGAGCCCCACTTTGTAGGTGATGGCTTCAGGGTACACAATTTTATTCCAAGTGGATACCACCTGGATATGCAAAGGATGGATCCGTTCATTATGATGGATTACAATTCTAAGTTCTATTTCCCTCCTGCTGAAAAGCCGTTGGGTGTGGGAGTGCATCCTCACAGGGGTTTTGAAACAGTAACCATTGCATATAAAGGCAAAGTGGCTCATGGAGACAGCGCCGGCAATAGCGGTGTTATCAGCGAGGGCGACGTACAATGGATGACTGCTGCTTCAGGCATTCTTCATAAAGAATATCACGAAGAGCAATTTAGTAAAGCAGGGGGAGACTTCCAGATGGTTCAGCTTTGGGTGAATCTTCCTGCAAAAGATAAAATGTCAAAGCCTAAATACCAGGACCTCTCCAATGCAAAGATCAGCAAGTATCAATTGCCCGAAGGAAACGGAGTTGTAGAGATCATAGCAGGAGAATATAATGGAGTAAAAGGTGCAGCATCAACCTTCACACCAGTGCACCTGATGAATGCAAAACTGAATAAAGGAGCAACTGCAGAATTCTCATTCCCTAATAATTATAATACAACGTTGCTGGTTATTGAAGGTTCCATTAAAGTGAGTGGCAATGATGAAGCAGTGCCTGCGGATCATCTTGTATTGTTTGAGAATGATGGTGAAAGCTTCAGTATAGAAGCACAGGAAAATGCAATAGTATTAATATTAAGCGGAGAACCCATCAACGAACCTATTGCAGCCCAAGGCCCCTTCGTTATGAATACAAGATCGGAATTGTTGCAGGCATTCCAGGATTATAACTCTGGAAAATTCGGGTTTCTTCAGGAATAATTTCACGCCAAAGATAGAATGAAAACAGGATAGAAATGAAAAGGCCGGGCTATTTGCCCGGCCTCATTA
>Ga0163162_10006299_pt1 | contig 11492 bp, 9 predicted proteins | sample S55metaG_FD_115310 | JGI IMG/M metagenome (GOLD analysis project Ga0163162, IMG submission 115310) | Switchgrass rhizosphere microbial communities from Kellogg Biological Station, Michigan, USA - S5-5 metaG | ecosystem: Host-associated > Plants > Roots > Rhizosphere > Soil | place: USA: Michigan...
GTGTTGTCGAAACCGGTCGTGTTACTAAACAGCGCATTGAAACCGATTGCCGTATTATTGCTACCCGTTGTCAGGCTAAAGAGCGCGTCCTGACCCTCAGCGGTGTTTTGATTAGCGTACCCTCCATCCGGGGGCGGGGATACCGCAAGGGCAACGGACACGAGTGCGAAGCACGTGACGGCGAGAATGAAGGCGAGTTTTTTTTGTGAATATAGGTTTTTCATAAATTGTTCCTGAGTCGCCAGCGTGACGGCGCGAAGCGGCAATTGATCAACAGAATGCGTCTGGGAGCGGGCTGCAATGAAAATGAATCGACGATACTGCTTGGCCTTTCGTTGCCGATACGATTTCCACACCTGTTATTACGAGAACGATCGATCAAAGTTCGAAACAATCTTCCGTAGGAGCGGTCTTTGCCGTTATTTGGCGCGAATGATCTTGTCTAAAAGGAGTCAGATCTCCAAACATAAGGTAGAGCTCAAGATTTGCGTCCCTTTCAAAATCGACATTTTCTTCAAACTTTGGCACGCCGATGAACGTCTCCAAATTAACGAACCGGTGAATCCAAGAATAGATATTCTCCTGACCCCTAAACTTTTGCCCATTTTTGTTCGACTTCGGAGGCTAAAGCTGAAAGCCTGAATGAAATTCATCTTGGAGATAGAATGTTAACCCGAATCGGAGTTATTTGCTTAGCAGCCTTCTTTATTGTCAGCCCAGCCAGTATGGGAGGCAAAAGAGACGCTTCCATTACCGTCTTGACTAGTTTCGACTATCCCGGCACCTCCACCGCTACGTTCCCCGCCGAGATCAATGACCGGGGTGACATTGCTGGGTCGTTCAGTGATTCCGACGGCTTGCAGCGGGGCTTTGTCCGATTTGCGAACGGAAGGTTTACACCGCCCATTGTCCCGCCGTTTACTGTGGGCGATTTTACAGGAGCGGACGATATCAACGATTCGCGCACCATCTGCGGATTTTTCTATGAACCAGACGGCGTCACGGTTCACGGTTATTTCATCTCGCAGGGGGTGTTCACTCAGTTCGATATCGAAGGTGCCATTTACACTGCCGTAGTGGCCCTGAATGATTTGGGCGACTTCACTGGCACCTTTGAAAATGATTCCAGCGGCAGCAGTGGCTATGTCGACGTCAGCGGAAATCTGAGCCTTTTCACCGTGCCGGGCGCCGCGTTCACCAATGCCAACTCGATCAACAATCTGGATGAGGTCGCCGGGAATTATCGGATAGGAACCGAAACTACTAATCATGGGTTTTTCCGCAAGGCATCGGGCGACCTGATATACCCGATAGACTTTCCCGGTGCGTTAGGATCTCTCGGGACCATCGTTTCAGGGATGAATGACCGCGGGTGGTTGGTAGGCCGATATTACGACAGCAACTCAATCGACCACGGTTTTCTCTTCAAGCCGCCGACCACTTTTCTCTCGTTCGACTATCCTCAGGCGGTTAGCACTCGGCTTACGGGAATCAACAATCGGGGGCTTGTTTGCGGCGAGTACCAGGACCTGGTCGCGCGCCACGGTTTCATTGCTCGTGTTCAGTAGCGGGCATCCTGAAGGGGTCGCTCCTCACTGCTAAAAGTTCGTTGCCGTCCGAAGGAGATTCGCAACGCTACCTCAAAAGCCGCCGGTCCCACTCACTGAGCAAATGGTAGGTCGCGCCTTCCTATTCGATCCGCCGGATTTTTCCTGTTCCAAATCTCTTCAAACCATCGTTGCGCTAGTTGTTTGTTGTTCATATCTCTTGCCACTTCTGTCCTCGGCACCATCAATGAAAAATAGCCATCCCAGCTCACCTGTCATAGGGCGAGTGGAGCACGGCACTTTACAAGCACAATCGCCAATTCGCAGCAGAACGACGACTGTCGAAACTGTGTTACAAAGGGCGGCACTGGCAACGACCTGGCCCTCACGGCCCAGTGAACGGCAATATCAATGTTCAATCTTCGGATTGACCGAGGTTCTCCTCCCCCTGGCTTTGACCGTCGCACCTCGCTGCAGGGGCCGCAGGCTATGGCTGAGCGCGGGTAATCTTAGTCACAGTGTCATCTAAAGCATTTGCAACCCAGATGCTTGTGCCGTCGAACAAAACACCGAACGGATATGCTCCGACGTCGAAAGTGCGCGCATTAGCGCCGCGGCGCGCGCCCAGCCCAACAAGAGTATTGTCTTCAGAGACGGCGACCCAGATCTTTGCGCCGTCGAACGCAATCCCATGGGGCGAGTCTCCAACAAACTCCGATTTGAACACCTTGTCGTCGCTAACCCGAATCGCCGTGACACTATCGCTCGAAGAATTGGAGACCCACACCTTCTTGCCATCGAAGGCCAGACCGAAAGGACGCTGTCCAACCGGGATAGTATCGAGCACGGTCCCGTCGCTGGGCTGCAATTTGCTAACCGACCAATCCTCATAATTAGCAACCCAAATATTGTTTCCGTCGAAGAGAACTCCTTTTTTGGATCCGAGCCCGACCGGGAAGGTCCCAAGGATCCGGCCATCGCTGCCCTGCACCTTTGTTACCGTATTGGCGACCTCATCGGAGACCCAAATATTGGCGCCATCCCAGGCAAGTCCATAAGGGTTAAAGGGGATTCTGAAACTATCGAGCATAGTGCCGTCGCTCGCGCGAAGCTTAGCGAGGTCATGTAGGCCCTCACAGGTCACCCAGATGTTTTCGCCATCAAACGCGAGCGCCTTCGGATCGTCCCCGACGGTGAATGTGCCTTGAGGGGCGCCATCGCTGGCCCGGAGTTTGGTCACGGTGCTACCCCCCGAATTGGTTACCCAGATATTTGCCCCATCGAACGCAAGATTATTCGGTGAATCCCCGGCCGGGAAGGTTTGGATAAGATCAGGTTTGTCGGATCGCTCTGCCACAGCCAATGGGAGAAAAAGGCCACTTACGGCGCTAGCGAGTGCGAAGGAAAGGAAGAGGATAGCTGTACTGATGGCTTTCATATTTCGATTCTTATTTGGGTTGGGCATCCGCCTACGGCACGACCGTTAGCGTCAGGTCATTGCCGTCGCCGTCCTCGTAGTTTGCTTGGAAGGTGTTGTTGCCGACTACAACTGTGGCACCGTCTGTCAGGTTCGCGAAAGTGCCTGCGATTGGCGTCGCTGCGGTGTTGTAGATGACGGTGAAGACGGTCCCCGGTTGGAGCACGTTTGTAGCACGATCATCCAACAGGATCTGTGCGCCTCGAATCCCGACTCCGTTGGCGCTAACCTCATCGGCGGTGACACTAGTGCTATTCAGCGTAACCTTGTAGGTGGCGTCCGCCATGAGCGTCAGCGTTTTCTGGATTGTTAGCGTGCCAGGAATAACACCGATCGCGCCGGGTCCCAGAAAGGCGCCGGGTCCGCTTCCGGTTCCAACAGTCACTGCTCCGCTGATTGTGCCACCGCCGCCAAATGTTCCCGCTGTAACCCACACAGGTCCTTTCCCGGTCCCCGAGCCATTTGCATTGTTTGCCAACAGAATTCCACCGCCTACGGTCGTGCCCCCCGTATAAGTATTGGCGCCCGTTAAAGTCAGATTACCAGTTCCTGTCTTAGTAAGCGAGCCGCGCTTCCCGCCGCCACTTCCCCCATCGCGCATGGTGCCCGAAAATGTCGTGCTGAGGTTATTCTTGCCTGCTGTCAAATTGTGCGCACCGAGCAAGACGCGGCCGTCACCCTCGAGAGATCCAATGGACACGCTGGGCAGGTCACGATTGCTGATGTCCAGAGTGCCATTACCGAAGACTTCGATCCGCGCCGTACCACCGCTGGATTCGTCGTCGAAGGTGATCGTGCCGCCATGAGCTTCAGTTAAGCCGCCCTCGGCGATCATGACGGCATTTCCAGCTGTGGACCTTGCGCTAAAGTATATTTGACCGCCGTCTGCACCGCGAACCGTGCCGGCCTGAGCCGTGAGGATGGCGTCGCCCGCCGTGCTGGTGTCATAGAACTGTGTCGCTGACCCACCCCCATTTGAATAAGTTGCGCCAAGCACGTTAAAGGTGCCATTCGCAGCCGTAGATGTGCCGAAGAAAAACACATAGCCCGGACTCGTTCCCCCGCTGATGGATGCACCTTCCATGATAAAGGTCGCATGATCGGCCGTGGACGCGTCCCGAAAGTTCATACCGCCGCCAGAGTCACCGGCTTCATTAATGAAGGTGGCAGTGCCCGCACTCGACGTGTCATGGAATATTGTGCCACCGGCGCCTCCTGACTCGGGAGGAGGATCATCGTGATGGGTAAATGTGACATTTCCCGCAGTCGCACTGCCGTAGAAATGGAAATATCCGCCGGTGCTCGCGCCTGGCTGGCTGGTGGCGATGAAATTCTGCGGGACCGCTGAATTGTTCACGATACCTGGACCACTGATTGTCATGTTTTCAGTTGTAGTGATCGTGAAGGCGCTCGCCAGGGGTGTGAAAATAAGGCTGGCAACCTCGAATTTATCGGAAAGAGAAATCTCGGTGATATTCGAATTATCAAAGGTCGCGGTATCGGTCGGTCCGTTCGGAACGGTCGCTGGTGTCCAATTAGCCGCGATGTTCCAATCCCCGCTCGTGGGATTCAGGTTCCAAGTGGCACTGCCAGCAGCGGCTGTTGCCCCGGTAACAAGCATCAGTAGGAACGGTGTCAACCTCTGGCGCAGTAAAGTTCTTGGCATACGTGGGACTGTCGATTGATTAGGTTTCAGCGGCACGATAACGACAGGGTTATCAGCGGACCGGCTATGTGCATCGATCCTGAGAAGCCGGCGGGCGATTGTCAATTCCAAACTCGCTGGCCATGACTTACGAAGGCGGCGCCGGCAATGACCTGACTCTCACGGTGCAGTGACCGGCAATATCAAGGTCGAATGTTTAGCTCTGACCCCGATCGGTTCCCCTCGGGTCCCCACTCGGCCAGACAATCGACTCCGCGAGTCGCGCTGAACGGCCTCGGAATCACGGCGTCCGTGCGGGCGGAATCGGCGTTGGCGGTATCCAGCGCGCGAGACGGAGCAAATTGTGTGTGTAGGTAATAGCCACAGGTAGATGCCTGACATCCGTCTCGTAAATCTCGACATACTCGACTCCGTAAAGGGAGCCCTGGGTTACGCAACTCATGAGAATGGCGGTGTCGAGGCCCGGGCTACCGCAGTTCGCGCGATAATTGGTCTCCTCATAAACGTTATCGACCATTTGTGCGGCAACATTGGGTTGGCTATTCCACAGAAGGTTCCAGGCCCTATCATCCGGCCCAGGCGTTGGCGGATTACAAGCTGAAAGACTGTCAATCTGGACGACCAATCGACCAGGCCACGTCGTGTTGGCATAATCGACAGCAGTTGCCGCCACACAGGTGTTTTTGAGGGTGTCGCAAAAGTCTTTGTCCAGGTCGGGCCCACTTCCATTTATAGCGAGGCTGACATACTGCGTCGGGAAAGCGGTCATCGTCGCGTTGATGATCTGCTCCCCTGCATCTTCCAGGTTCTTTGGGGTGTATCCCAAGTCGAGCCACTCCTGAACCAGATCGTAGGGCGAGTGGGGAACATTCCAATCTTCGCTCGTCGCATTGGCAAAGCTGGCAGAGACGATCGCTATTGTTAGGTTGCTTGCATAATGAGCGCCTAGAGCGGCGATCATATTCGTTTTTTTCTTTAGAAACGTTGGATCCCAGAAAACCGGAATGGTGGTAGTGACCCCATTGTCGTCGAAGGTAAAGAAGCTGCCGCCTGCGTCTGCTACTGCCTGCGTCACCCAATCGGGCTTGCCCGCCTGCGTGCTGATCCGCAACAAAACCTTTTTGTTCGCATCGGTGGCAAGTTGGATCACGTCATCCAGGTCGTCCCAGAAGAAATTGCCCTCGGTCCTCTCAATGTCGGCCCAATTCCAACGGATTGTCACTCCTGTTACGTCTGGGTTTTCCAAAACATTATCACTGGGCCTTCCGCCGGTCTGCCCCATGGAGAACACGCCCCGCGGAACCTGAGCAACCGAGACCGCAGGCCACAGGGTAACCGTGGCGACAACGACCAGTATTGCACATAGCGCGGTGGCGCTGGGTGATTCGAAGCTCAAGCGCTGAGCGGATTCGAGAGATCCAAAGGGAGGGCGTAGCGAAGTCTGGGTTGACATTCACTCGTTGTACCGCCGCTGGAGCCAGAAAGACAAGAAAAAATCGGAGGTGGTATGGAGTCGCGTCTGAATAATCGACGTTGCGGCAGGAGTTCCTGATTGGTTTTTCGAAAGACGCTATCACGCCCCGACTGTCGCCAGCCGGCTCGCGACCCTCAATAGTAAGATCAAACGCCTTCTGGCCGCACCCTAATGTCGCATGTGAAGATCCGAGCCGGTTCTCAAACACTGACGCGACCCAGCCAGGGACAACTCGATAGTTACCCCGAGCGAACCATTCCGTCGCTTGAGCAGGTTTTTCTCACTTTTTTTGCAATTCCGCGGGTTGTTCTCTTTTGAAAGGAGTGAAGACACGTCGGTCCAATCCTGACGAACAACCCAGAAAGCAAGTCCAACATGAAACGTCACCAAGTTCCCTCCTCCAGCAGCCTTCTTCAATTCACGTCCCACGGTTTCCCTCGTTGTTTGCTGATCCGGCGTGCTCCGCGCTTTTGGGCCGTTAGGGTCCCGGGCAATGTAGACTACGAAGAGAATTCACCGCAACAGTGCGGAGCCACTGCCACCGTAAATCGTGCCCGATCGGATGCGGCGAAGCGACGAACCGCGGCCGAAACATCCTGTCTTATCAGAAGCCGGCTTTGCGTCAGTGTTATAGCGATGCTAACTCAACTCCTGAGCTTTGGACTAGCCTCAGGCCAGGTCCTGACGCACGGACCTGTTGTGGGAGGTGTGACTGCCTCTGAGGCAAAGGTATTCCTCCGCACCAATCAGTCGGCCACAGTTGCAGTTTGCTATGGCACCGACCCAACTCTTGTCGCCTACCAAGTGTCGGACACTTTCACTACGACTATAACGAGTGACTTCACCAAAACCATTCCGCTGGCTAATCTAACACCTGAAACAACCTATTACCTCAATGTCCTGGTCAACGGAATTCCGCAGCTGGACGCGCCGCCCTATCCTAGCTTCACGGTTTTTCCCCCACCCGGGTCAGCCAGAGACTTCAAGTTTGTCGTTCTCTCAGATTTTCTCACGATTCCCAGCCTTCATGAATCGGTTCAAACATTCGGGAGCGCAGCCGCTCTCGTTCCGGCCTTCGTTTTCATCGGTGGGGATTTCGACCACAGGAATCCCGTTACCCTGGCCGCGAAGCGAACCATGTTTCATGACCTTTATGATCCCAACACGCCTTTCATGTCGGATTTTGTGCCACTTATTCTGCGCCAGTTTCCAATCATTCATCAATGGGATGACCATGACGCCGGGCTGAACAATCTGGATAAAAATTATCCCGATTGGGACCTGTCGCAGCAGGCTTTTCAGGAAAACATTCCGACTTACACGCTGCCGTCGGTCAGTCCCGGCATCTGGCAGAAATTCAGTTATGCCCAGGCTGACTTGTTCGTGCTTGATTGCCGCAGTCAGAGAGATCCGGAGAACGATCCGGACAATGCTGACAAGAGTATGCTGGACGGCAATGCGCTCGGCGCTCCCGGACAACTCCAGTGGTTGAAGGATGGCCTTCTCGCCTCGACTGCGGTCTGGAAAATCATCTTTAGCTCTGTCCTGGCAAACCCATCAACGAAAATTCCTGACGCCTGGGGTGGCTATCAAACCGAGTGGATGGCGCTCAAAGAGTTTATCAACTCGAATAATATTCATAACATCGTCATCATTTCGGGCGACCTGCATCAGGCCTCGATCGACAACGGCACCCAGGCTGGTTTTCCAGAAATGTGTGCTCCACAGGCCAACGCGTCTCGCGCCGGTTACTGCGCGACAAGCGGATTTCCTGGTGATTGGAGCGAGGGATACTACGATGATTCATGCGCCGGGTTCGGCCTGGTAACGGTTTCACAGAACCCGGATCGATTGACGCTGCAGACTGCTGATCAGTACGGCACAATTCACCTTTCTTATGTGGTCAACGCCGCTCAACCGACACCAACACCTACCCCTACACCCATACCGCCGTCTATAACCAGTCAGCCCCCCAGTAAGACGGTTGGCCTTGGCCAGACTGCCAGGTTTAGTGTCACGGCGACCGGCGCGGCTCCCTTGAACTACCAGTGGCGCAAAAACGCCAGCAACATTACTGGAGCAACCAAACCATCGTACACTACGCCACCGGCCACGCGATTGGATAACGGGACGCTCTTTTCGGTGGTTGTCAGCAATGGCGGTGGCAGCGTGACGAGCGATAGCGCCACCCTGACTGTTAAGTTGCCGCCCGCCATCACGATTCAGCCTAGCGATACCACCGTAAAAGCAGGCCAGACAGCAAAGTTTTCTGTTCACGCCACCGGGACAGCGCCTTTGCTTTTTCAATGGCGCAAGAATGGCCAGGACATCGCTGGGGCAATCAAACCATTCTATAGCACGCCCCCAACCACATTAGCGGATGACGGGACCGTATATTGTGTCCTTGTAACGAACAGCCTTGGGGCCGTGACGAGCAATAGTGCGACGCTGACAGTGAATTAGCAACAGCGCGCCTTTGAACGACGAAACGATGGCGGGGTCGGAGTCGCAACCTTACCAGCCGCTCGCGAGTGTCGAAGTAAGACAAGATTCTACTGGCTCGCCGACACGGTTATCGTCCCCCGCATTCCACAGCAGGGACCGTGCGGAGCACAAAAGTAGGGAAACGATCCCGCGGTAGAAAAGGTATGCGAGAAGGTCGCGCCCAAATTAAGTAATCCAGAGTCCCACTCTCCGTCAGGTGTACACGTCGCACCCACGCATGAACCAGAGGTAGTGCTGTGACCGCTGGAGCTCCAAGTCCATTGGACAGTGTCGCCCACATGAATGGCTTCCGTGGCTGGACTAAACACGAGCTGACCGCCGGAACCGACAGTCACTGTATAGGTCGTCGACGTCGATGAAGTCGTAAAGGTCACGTCTGCTCCATTAACTGTTCCGTTACCATTCGTGGCAGTGAGGCGGAAGTGATAAAGCGTTCCCGGCGTTAGACCGTTTATCGTCGCGCTGACCGGTACTGCAACAAATCCGTTCCCCGCACTAGTCGTCGTGGTGTTGCTCCCGTAGGCGGTCGTTAAGCCGTACTCGAAATGATAGGTGGTGGGATTACCCTCCGGATTGACTGTGCCAGTTAATGTCGCAGTCGTGTTGGTAATATTCGAGGCCATCCCAGTGACAACAACCGGCGCGCCTGCGACTTCGAAAGCCATGTAATTAGGCATTCCTGCCCCGGTCACGAAAGTTGTTTTCGTCCCACTTTGCGAGAATTTAAAGATCGTGCCCGCCATAGTATCGGCGACATACAGGAAGCTCAGCCGATCAAAATCGCCGTTGAACTTGGCCGGCCGAAAATCCATCCCAGTGGGAAGAGTGAGGCCACTGGTAAAGTTCTTGGTTGTTGCGTTGCTGGCAATGATCTCGATAATCGAACCGGTATCAGTGGAGACGTATGCGTTGCCCGTCAGGTCCAAGGTTACTGCGCGACTGGGGTTAGCTGAAAAATCAAAGTTGGTGAGTGTTCCGTCTGGCGCCTTCTTAAGGACGCTCGACCCGTTCGCGATATACCGATAAAGTCCGCTTCCATCATTTATTCCGCGAGAGTCCAAACCCAAAGGAGCGTTGATAATTTGAAAGACTGTCGGGGGCCGTCCGTCTAGGGGCACTCGAATTACGCGACTAGCACCTTTTTCTGAAACGAGAATGTCCGAACCATCCCGGGCCAACCCCTGCGGGTTACTCAAGCCGGTTCTGAAAGCGGTCTTACTGCTGCCTCCTATATTGACGTCGTACTTAAAGATCGTCCCGGCACCGGAAGTGCCATCGCCCGCGTCCGCCACATAAAGATTCCTGGCTTGATCGAAGCAAATACCTTGCGGGCTCGTCAATCCGTTATCAAAGGTGGTGCGCGTTCCGTCCGGAGTGTAAACGATGATCGAGCCGGTGGCCAAGTCCGTCACGTAGAGATCGCCGGGAGCGGCGAACGAACTGGATGTGAGAGTGACGCCAGCGGCGACCGTATACAATGCGATGCACGCACTGATAAGTCTGCTGGAAATGGGATTGCGTTTAGGTGGAAACATAAGGGTAATCCTTCTGTGTTAATTAGGTAAGATGGGTTAGCTGATCCCGCGTTGATCCGAGTTTTGCCGACGGCTAATTTATGCCCACCTCTGATCAGGCTATTCGATTGCAATCCTGACCACGCGCCTGTTCCGGTGTCAATCTGTAATTCGTTGCTTCACAGCATCCGACCGCGCTCCGGCGCGGATTTCAGCGCGACAAAACGCCATGCACCGCAACGGTTAGTGGAAGGTTCACCCAGCTTCGGCGGAGTTCCGAGTTGCAAACGCCGCCAACGCGCCCGCGACTGTCGATAGTAAGATCAGACCCCTTCTGGCTCCATCGGTCGAAAAGCGGTCAGAAGCTCGGCAGACAGACCAGCCTTTTGCGGTTTTGTGCGCCTAAAATCGAGGATCTAAAAATTGCGGTTGCCGGATAAATTGCGCACCCTTATAACGTAGCAACGACCTTCGTAGTTTAACGGAGAGAATGCCGTCGCACCGTGCCAGCGGTAACTAAGGCGGAGATATAGGTTCGATTCCTGTCGGAGAGTCGTCAAGCTTTTCTGAACATCGGTTTTGGATTCGAGGGTCAGGCTCTAACGCATCCCCTACCGGCCCTCGTCGAGAGCTGCGTGAACCGAACACAAAACCGTGGAGGCAGCAATTCCTCCACGGTTTTGTTCTAATACCTTTTGGTGGCGATTTGACTACGCTTTGGCGGTGGCCGGGGTGGCCGCCTGATTTGTCGCGGGCTTCTTTTCTGTCTTGCCGGGCATCCGCCGGGGCTGAAAATCCAGCTTGGCTAACTCTGGCGTCTTATCTGCGTCACGGCTGGCCGAGCAATAATGGAAGCGCACGCGCCCGAGGGTTGTCTTTGCCCTTTCCATCGCTGCGTTACGCACCTTGATCGCCTTTTCGCGATCGCCGCCGGTGGCGGTCGCCGCACTGCCTGTCACAATCCCAAGCTGCAAAACGATCCGATCAAGCCGCGCCTGTGGATAACGCCATTCGGCTTGCGGGATCTGGCTGGCTCCGACGCTCAGCGCAATCGGACCATCGATACTACAATCAACCTCAGGATTCGATCTTAATTGTTTCTGCCTAGATCCGGCCGCTGCGCAGTCGATCTGGCAAGGGGCCGAGGCTTCTTCCTTGTGGCCTTCCCACGCGCGCTTTCCCAGCCATTTCAAATTCTCAAGCCGGTGCGACGCTTGAACTCCAGCTCACCGCGACAATGCTTGCATCGGGTTTCCACCCTCCAGAATCCTCGAGCCACTCGGGTTCATGTAAGCCTTGATCAAACAAC
>Ga0163162_10006300_pt1 | contig 11490 bp, 8 predicted proteins | sample S55metaG_FD_115310 | JGI IMG/M metagenome (GOLD analysis project Ga0163162, IMG submission 115310) | Switchgrass rhizosphere microbial communities from Kellogg Biological Station, Michigan, USA - S5-5 metaG | ecosystem: Host-associated > Plants > Roots > Rhizosphere > Soil | place: USA: Michigan...
ATATGCGAAACCGATTCTATCTGCGGTAGAGTTCGGTCTAGTTTTGATTTTACAACTATGGGATGACGATATTGTGTAGACTCAAGATGATACACCATCGTGAGATGTGTTTTCCAATCAACACAGGTTAAGCAAAACAAATAGTCAAAGTTTAATTCGGCATTGTTGCGCAGTGAGTTTGCAAAATAGAGCCAATCTTTATGATCGACATTCACGTTCAACCATTGCCCACCCTCTTCATATGCTACAGAAGGCAGCAGTTCGGATAGTTTTCCTTTTAGTTGTTCTGAGTTCATTCAGGATGTATCAGGTTTGCATACGATTTGCCCTTACTCCCCTTTAGGGTGTGGGGGCATCTGTTCTCTTGTCAATCCCATTTTTATTTTTCGCTGCAATGTGATCAATGCGTGCAACAACGCCTCGGGTCTTGGCGGACAACCCGCAATGTAAACATCAACCGGTATTACATGGTCGGCACCTTTTACCACAGAATAAGTATTATAAAAAAAGGGTCCGCCACTTGTGGCGCAGGCACCCATCGCAATCACATATTTCGGGTCAGCCATTTGATCATATAATCGTTTTAAAACGGGTGCCATTTTGTTTACGATCGTTCCGGCGATGATAATTACATCAGCTTGCCTGGGTGTAGCCCTGGCTACTTCAAATCCAAACCGTGCCCAATCATACTTTGCCGATGCGGTGCTCATCATTTCGATAGCACAGCAACTGGTTCCGAAAACTAATGGCCACAGAGAATTTGACCGTGCCCAATTAATGACATCGTCAATCGCGGTGACCAATATACCGCCGGAAGCAGTGGGATGAACTTCACCAGGAAACGGATCATTGGGTATGTCGGGCTTCACATCCATTTAAGGGCTCCTTTTTTATGAGCATATAAAAATCCCATGAAGAGTATAAAAAAGAAAATCACGATTTCAACTAACGCAAGCCAGCCTACTTGCTTAACGACAACAGCCCAGGGAAATAGAAAAATAAGTTCGACGTCAAAAATTAAAAAGATAAGAGCAAACAGGTAGTATCCTACGTTAAACTGTATCCAGCTTGGGCCTTGTGTCGGAATACCACACTCGTATGGTTCACCTTTTTGTTTATTGGTGGTGGCTTTTACGACAAATTTTGATACGAGTATCGCGATGCCGGAAAATGCAACAGCTGCGATCGCTAAAACGATGAGTGAGGATGCACCCATAGACAAATTGATTTTTACGAATTTAAGATAAAGCTACAAGATGGGTAGAGGCACGATCATCCATATAGCTCCTGATGAATGCATTTGCGGTCATAGCCCATCTCCACAATTCTCTTTTTGGCTTCATCGATCATATTTTTCCATCCGCAAAGCATAAAGTCGGCCGGTTGCCTGTCTTTAGCAAATTCCTCATATATCTCATGAACGTAGCCTTTCTTGCCTTCCCATTCCTCTCTCGATAAAGTTGGCATATAATGGAAGTTTTCAATAACAGTTGCCAGCCGCCGCATTTCATCATAATATAACAGATTTGCCTGTGTCCTGGTTCCAAAAATGAGGTAGATCTTTTTATGCGGAACGTTATGTTCACTAATATAATGCAGCATACTCCTGAAAGGAGCTATACCCGTTCCGGTGCAAATAAAAAAAAGGTCTTTTTCAATGGGATCGGGCAAAACAAAAACGCCCTGTGGTCCCCGAATTGTCAATTCACTTCCCACCTTTATCTCATCAAACATGTATTGTGTGCCAATCCCCCCTTCCATTAAAACAATCACTAATTCAAATTCATTGGTTCCATTTGGCCAGGAAGAAATGGAATAGCTGCGCCAGCGTTTATTTGGTTTTTCATGAATGGGAAGGTCCAGCGTCACAAACTGGCCCGCTTTAAAATCGAAAGTTTCCAGTTCAGGGACTTCTACCCAGAATCTCTTTGTGTTATATGTTGCATCTTCGATTCGTGTCACTATGCCCTTTCTCCAGGGTTGTACCGCCATTCTTATAAAATTTTTGGTAAAGTAAACCAGGGAAGGATAATCTCCAAATTCAATATGGCATGGTCATTGAATTTTTTAATAGTGGATTGTTCTTTAAAACTCTTTCTATGAAACGGTATCTAATAGTGATCATCGTGATCTTTCTTGCAGTTTCGATCCTTAATTCTTTTCGGAATAAGTATCAAACTTCTATTGTCGGACGAGTAAACCCGGTCGGGGGTGCCAATGTCGCGTGGGCCGTTAGCGGTCGTGATTCAACCACATCAAATGTTGTGAATGGAGCGTTTAGTTTGGAAGCAAAGCAAGGTATCTATAAAGTGGTTATCGATGCGGTTGAGCCTTACAAAGACGCCATTCTGGAAAATGTGAGTGTGAAAGAGGGACAAACGGTCGATGTGGGGGAAATAACGTTGCAGAAATGATCATTCATGAAGAACGGCGTCAAGCTTTTTTAATCTTTTTAAAACGGCATAATACACCTTCTTTTTCCAGGAATAAGAAATGACAACATCGTTTTTCTTTGTCAATTTCTGAAGGGCTAATGTTTTTTTTACCTGCAACGGCCCGATCATCTTTAGTTCAATCACCTTGTTGGTTGTCGCAGGAACTAAGGTTGTTTTTTCCGGTTGACCGGGTATGTTATTATTGAAGTGTTCTATGGGAGTTATTTCTGCCATGTCAGCCTCAACAGAGAAAGCTTCGCCATTGATGAGTACCTGCAGCGGGGTAACGTTATATTTTTGTTTTAAGGATAAGTAGATAAAATAGTTTTTTTTATTAGCTGCCTTTTTTATAGGATTTCCGTTTTCATCTTTTACGTCGACGGCCACAGTTCCGGGTGATATTTCCTGCTCAAAACCAAAAACTTTTATTCCTGGCTGGCTATATATACCCGATCCGATGAAAAGTAATGAGAAAAATAATAGGTATTTTTTCATTAGGAGTTTAGGCTTTAGAATTAATCTGTATTTTGTAGTTTACAAATGTAATCTTAAAGAAATGCTTATGTTTCCGGAGAGGCAACAGGCCGCGCCAGTGGAATTTTCTTTTCGTCACCTGATTCTTATCACCTCTCTCTTGAATATGCTAATAATGGGTTGTAAACATGGTTCAAAGGAAGAAGACGAGGAGAAACTGGAAATGGATGGCATGCAGAAAGCAATGCGCCAGGAATTTTTTATGACCAGGGATCCGGCATTGAATATTGTTCCCAAAGAGCGGCTGTTGGAAGCGATGAGATTTATGAGTACAGCACGTACAACCCAGACCACTGACCTCAGCTGGACGGAAAGAGGACCCAATAATATTGGCGGAAGATCACGTGCTATTTTGATTGATAAAAATGACCCGACCGGGAATACAGTGCTTGCCGCTTCAGTGAGTGGGGGCATTTTTAAATCTACAAATTTTACCTCCGCTTCCGCAAATTGGACAGTAGTTGATGACCACATGGCGAATCTCGCAGTTACCGTGTTGATTCAGGACAAAAACAATCTGAACATCATGTATGCCGGCACGGGAGAGGGCTGGTTCAACGTAGATGCGGTAAGAGGTGCAGGCATATTTAAAAGCACTGATGGAGGGGTCACATGGAGCCAACTTGCATCTACCGCGCAATTCGAATATGTGCAGGATATGGTAATTGACAACAATGGTAATGTATATGTGTCATTGCGGAACCTTACTTCTACTAATCGGGGTGTCATGCGCTCAGTAAACGGAGGAACTTCCTGGACCCAGGTTCTTGGAATTCCATTAACAGATATCGCATACACAACGGGCCGTGCCGCCGACCTCGAAGTGGCATCCAATGGGGATCTATATGCTACACTGGGAATTTTTACAAGGACCATGGTATTAAAATCAGATTTCGCCACTCATGGTGCAAACACGGGAGCAGCGGGGACATGGACGGATATTACGCCTACCCATTCTGATATTACATTTCGCGGAGAGATGGCCGTGGCTCCTTCTAATCCACAGAAACTTTACCTGATGATGCAGGATAGCGCCACTGATAAAGTGTTAAATTTCTATACATCAAACAATGGAGGCACCAGTTGGACATCCACCCCAATTGCAGCCGGCTCACCGTTAGATGATGCACTGAACAATGGCAGCAGTTCACAAACCTGGTATGATCTTATTTCAGCGGTTGATTCGGCTAACGCCAATGTTGTTGTAGTCGGTGGGATACAACTGGCCAAATCCACTAATGGTGGGTCTACATGGACAACAATTTCAACATCAGCATCGGTTCATGTAGACCAGCACGCCCTGGTATTTTTAAATTCGTCAAATCTATTAGTGGGAAATGACGGCGGAATATACAATTCGTCCAATTTCGCGAATGCGAATCCAGGGTTTTCCCAAAAAAATAATGGATTTAATGCGACGCAATTCTATGGATGCGACTTTCATCCTACCGACGAAAATTATTTTCTAGCTGGTGCACAGGACAATAACACACAGAAATTCACGGCACCGGGGATCAATTCCACCGCGCCTGTGATCGGAGGTGATGGGGCCATACCGCATATCCGCCAAACAGATGGACAACTGCAAATAGCCGCTTCTACCAGCAATACTTATTATCGTTCGACGGATGGGGGCAATACGTTTATTTCACTTGGAGGTTCCATAAACAATGGCAGGGGGCAATTCATTAACCCCACCGATCTCGATGACAACCAAAATAATTTATATGCAGGTGATGATATTGGAAAGTATTATTGCATTACCGGCTTGAACGGTACTCCCGCTGCGTCGGTCAAAACGATCAGTCAAATGGGAGACAGGGCAATGACGGCCGTTAAAATTGATCCGGCTGTCGCCAATACAATTTGGATGGGCGCCTCCACTGTTGAGGGTTCAGCCGGTGCACTTCAACCACTCGTGATAAAAATTACCAATCCAAGCGCAACAACTCCTGCGGTGTCACTTACCACTGCGATTCCTGCAGCAAATGGCTCATATATCTCTTCCATTGATGTTGATCCTTCCAATGCGAATAACGTGCTTGTTACAATGTCTAATTTCGGTGTCGTAAGTGTTTGGGAAAGCACTAACGGTGGAACAAGCTTTACAAGTATTGAGGGAAATTTGCCGGATATGCCTGTATTCTGGGGCCTGTTCGCTCCACCGGGAGCACAGCTCAGTGGAACAACAGGCGGTGGAATTATTTTGGGAACGGATCTGGGCGTATGGACAACATCGTCAGTCAATGGAACATCCACTCAATGGATACCCAATAATAATGGACTCGCAAATGTGCCTGTGTACATGGTGAAATACCGGCCGGCGAATACTTCTCTTGTAGCGGCAACACATGGCCGGGGACTGTTCACAACCACATTATCGGGTGTTGTTACAGGCGTTCCAAACAATGTGATCACAAAGAATTTTATTAAATACATTTCGTCGGACGCAGCTCAATTATTAGTGATCAAAGGTGATTTGAATACACTGAACATGCAGGTGCAGATCTTTGATGTCACCGGAAAATTAATGTACAATAAAGAACATCCTTATCAAAACCTCTCTATTCCTGTTTCTACATTTAGCAAAGGAAGTTATGTTATCAAAGTAACGGGTAACAATAAGGAGAATTTTGTGCAGCAGTTTGTGAAGAGATAGGAAGGGAGGAGTGCGTTATTTTTTATTTATGGTCCTCGTAAAGATATACCCGAAAGATAATCCAATATAAGATCCCTTTGCCTGGTAATGGCCTTGCACTGTCGGCTGGTTAGGTACTGTGAACCGGTAATCTCCTTCTATATATGAGGTAAAAGAAAGGTTAACTACTAGTGCAGTTTTAAAAATAGTATTGTTCTTTAAAATCCAGCTATAACCAACCCCGGCATTGTAATCTAACCATGGTCTTTTTGCAGGGTTTGTTGTGAGATCCATTTCGAGGAAATCGTTATTGTTGCCAGCAGTGTACCCAAAGCCGTCATCCATTGAGGGCGTATAGCGGATTGTTAACCCAAGTTCAGCCGTCCAAAAATTTTGATTTTTCGTAAACCATCTTTTTTCAAAAAGAACGGGAATGCTGCCGATAAAATTGAATTCTCTTGATGCGGCAGTGTTTGAAGTTATATTACCGTCATACGGAGGATTAAATTCATTTCCGGGGATGGTGAAGTTAAAATTTCTTGCAAAAGCTCCAAAAAACAACCCAATGACCAGCGAGTGCTCCTTGTCAAAATGAGAATATCTTCGAAATCCCGCTTCAAAACCATGCATGATCGTAGAGTATATCTGGTATTTGTCTATATTTTTTGTAATGTCAGCTTTTTGATCAAGAAATGGAACGATGGAAAAACTATAATGTCTTCTTGAGAAAATAAGGTCAATGTCTCTGATCTCCTTTTGTGCATAGCCACGCAAGAAAAAAAGATGGGTAAAAACTACGAAGGGTAAAACAATTCTCACAGCAGCCAGGTTTAGAACAAAAAGGTACGATTGCCATTGCAAAGAATTTGGATACTTCTTTTATTTCACAAACTTTTTGCATGGCGCTTCATCGTGTTCCCCGGCGATTGAATCATTTTGATTCTTATCTTTGCAGACCGCATGAGTGTACAGGATTTGTTGCTCCAGTATCAAAACACTCCCCGCCTTTTTCAACTGGCGGACAGGCTCTCTTTTTCCCAACCTCAAAAAATTTATCTTAAAAATTTGCAGGGAAGCTCGACACAATTTGTAGTGGCTTCTGTTTTTACTCATCCTTCTTGTTCGCAGTTAAATCATTTGATCATATTGAATGATGCTGAAGAGGCCGCTTATTTTCATAACACCCTGGAAAGTCTCACGAAGGCTCTCGATATTTTTTATTTTCCTTCTTCGTTCAAGAATAAGAAAAATTACAGCATTCTGAATAGCAGTCATGTCATGCTTCGTACAGAAGCATTGACGAAGATAGCTTCTTCACTTCAGGGGTTAGAGGTGAGGCGAAAAATTTTTGTTACTTACCCTGAGGGTTTGTTTGAAAAAGTAATTGTTCCCGGTCAGCTTTCTTCCAACATCATTCATATAAAAGTTGGGGATGCATTAAACACCGAAGATCTTCTTTTAAAACTTTCAGATCACGGTTTTGAAAGAACGGATTTTGTGTATGAGCCCGGCCAGTTTGCTGTTCGTGGTGGCATCCTGGATATTTATTCGTTTGGGAATGACAAACCTTACAGAATTGAGCTGTTTGGAAATGATGTGGATTCCATTCGCATTGTTGATCCCGAAACGCAATTGAGTGAAAGAAAATTGCTGCAGGTAAGCATTATTCCAAATGTGGATTCACAATTCCTGGATGAAGAAAAGATTTCTCTTTTTGATTTTCTTCCGCAAAACACTGTTGTCTGGATGCAGGATCATGATTGGTGTAAAGAAAGACTGGTGGATTGCGAAGAAGACCTGGACCTTTTCTTGCAGAGGGATGATAATCGTGAAAAATTAAAAGATAATAATGATGACCGGCTGGTAAAGAAAAATGTGACGGCGGATGATTTTATTTCGGCAAAAGAATTTGATGAAAAAATTTTGGATCGTCATTTGGTTGAATTCAGTTATCAACCATCGGCCATAGGGCACCGATATGAGATAGAATTTAACACGAAACAACAGCCCGCATTCAACCGGCAGTTTGACATCCTGATCCGTGATCTGAAGCATTGGGAAAAAAACAAATTTCAACTTTTTCTGTTTGCTGAAAATCCGAAACAGCTAGAAAGACTCTACAGCATTTTTACCGAGTTAAAAGCCGAAATAAATTTTAATCCCATTGCCACTGCCATTCATGAAGGATTTATTGATGAGGACCTGAAGATCGTTTGCTATACCGATCATGAAATATTCCAGCGTTATCATAAGTACAATGTCAGGCAGGCATATAATAAGAGCAAGGCGATAACGCTTCGGACACTTCGTGAATTGCAGCCCGGCGATTATGTAACGCATATCGATCACGGAGTGGGTGTGTACAGTGGATTGCAAAAAATAGAGAACAACGGCAAATGGCAGGAAGCGGTTCGCATTATTTATAAGGACAATGATATTCTTTATGTCAATATAAATTCTTTACACAAGATTGCTAAATACACCGGAAAGGAGGGAAGTGTTCCTAAAATTAATAAACTGGGAAGTGATGTTTGGAACCGGCTAAAAGAAAAGACAAAATCAAAAGTCAAGGAGATTGCCTTTGACCTGATCAAGCTATATGCCCAGCGAAAAGCACAACAGGGTTTTAAACATTCGCCCGATACCTATCTGCAAACAGAACTGGAGGCAAGTTTTATCTATGAAGACACGCCTGACCAAAGCAAGTCAACAGCCGATGTAAAAAAAGATATGGAATCTTTATCGCCCATGGACCGCCTGATCTGTGGTGATGTTGGCTTTGGAAAGACAGAAATTGCCATTAGGGCGGCTTTTAAAACTTGTGTGGATGGAAAACAGGCTGCGATACTGGTTCCGACCACCATTCTTGCCTTTCAGCATTATCAAACCTTTAGTGAACGACTAAAAGATTTTCCCGTTACAATCGACTACGTAAATCGCTTTAAGTCCTCAAAAGAAAAAAAAGAAACACTCAAAAAACTGGAAGAAGGTAAAGTAGATATCATTATTGGAACACACGCCTTACTGGGCAAAGAGGTAAAATTCAAAGAACTTGGATTGTTAGTGGTGGATGAAGAACAAAAATTTGGAGTTGGGCATAAAGAAAAAATAAAAACGCTCCGCACAACCGTTGATTGCTTAACGCTAACAGCTACGCCGATACCAAGAACACTCCAGTTTTCTTTAATGGGTGCAAGGGATCTGAGTATCATTAATACTCCACCACCCAATCGCCAACCCATACAAACAGAAGTGCAGGTATACAATGAAGATGTTATTCGTGATGCTATCTATTTTGAAGCAGAAAGAGGAGGACAGGTCTTTTTTATATTCAACCGTATCAGCAGCCTGCCAGAGATGGCAAATATCATCCAGGGGCTTTGTCCTGATCTCAGCATTGGCTATGCTCATGGACAAATGGAGGGTCATGACCTTGAAAAAAGAATTCTTGATTTTATCGACAGGAAATATGATGTACTTGTTTGCACCAATATTGTAGAAAGCGGTGTCGATATAGCCAATGTAAATACCATCATTGTAAACAATGCACATCAGTTTGGGTTAAGCGACTTGCATCAATTGCGCGGACGAGTGGGGCGAAGCAATAAAAAAGCATTCTGCTATCTGTTGGCTCCGTCCATGAGCACGTTGCCGGCTGATTCAAGAAAGCGTTTACAAACTTTGGAGCAACATAGTGACCTCGGCAGCGGTTTTCAGATTGCGATGCGTGACCTTGATATCAGGGGAGCAGGGAATTTATTGGGAGGTGAACAAAGTGGATTTATGGCTGAAATAGGATTCGAAATGTACCAGAAGATCCTCGATGAGGCGATCAAAGAATTAAAGCGCACTCAATTCAAGGAATTGTTCAAAGAAGAAATTGCAAAACAGGATGATTTTGTACAGGACTGTACCATTGATACTGATCTTGAAATTTTGATCCCGGATGAGTACGTAGAAAGCATTACTGAACGTTTATCCCTTTACACAAGGTTGGATAATTCCGAAACCGAACAGGAATTGCAGCAAATGAAGGAGGAGATGATCGACCGGTTTGGTCCCATTCCTTCGCAGGTCGAGGATCTTTTCATCACCGTGCGGTGCAGAAAATTGGGAGTAGAACTTGGCTTTGAAAAAATGCTGCTAAAGAATGACTCGCTAAAATGTTACTTTATTAATAGACCTGATTCTCCCTATTTCGAGTCCGAAACATTCAAATCTATCCTCTCTTATCTCCAAACCGAAACCAATAAAGGAAAGCTAAAGCAGGTTGGAAAATTATTCCTGCTCATTGTCGACAGGATCAGTTCAATGGAAGAAACATATGAATGGCTGAAAAAAATGCATGAATTTGTTCATGGGCAGATCCTGGTTTTGAATCAAAGCAGTCATGTGATGTAGAATTCCATCACCCATCCATTTTTCTTCGATCACTTCTTTTCACGTTTCATATGCCCCATTAGCATTTCCCATTTTTTATATATATTTTTATTGTCCAATTCATGCTATGAAAATCCGCTCGGTTCTTTTGATTGCCTCTTGTGTGGTAATATCCCACAACGTATTGTCCCAACAGGATTCTGTCTATCGTCTATTTCTTAAAAATGGCTCCTTCGTCCCTCAGAAAAATATTAACCCTGATTTCACGAAGGAATTTAATGGCAGAAGCTCGCGGTTCGAAGGACGATCTTTCGCCATTATACAATTTGAACATATTCCAACAACGGATGAGCGGCAGCAACTATTGAATGCCGGGATAAGTTTACTGGACTATATTCCGAACAACACTTACACCGTAAGCATAAAAGGATCCATCAGCGATAAAACTCTCAAACAGGTACGGGCTAGATCTGTTATTGAATTAAGCCCTGAACAGAAAATGGCTCAACCCCTGGCCTGGGGTGTTGCTCCGCCATGGTCAGTTAAAGTGCCTGGCACTGTTGATGTTTGGATAAGGTTTTTGAAAATTCTTTCTGCTGAACCTGTTTTGAACGAATTGCATCAAGAGAATTTCGACATCCTTTCAACCGATTATCAAGATTATCACATCATCTCTTTACGTGTCCCATTACAAAGACTGAATGAATTGGCCTCATTACCCTTCATAGAATACGTTCAACCGGTACCACATGAAGACCAGGCCCTGAATAATGTTGACCGCGCCGATGCCAGGGCAAATCTTTTAAATGCGCCTGTTCCATTAGGAGGAAGAAATTTAAAAGGCCAGGGAATTGTAATTGGAATAGGTGATGACGCAAATCCTTCAACCCATATTGATTTTTCAAACAGGATCATTAACAGAACCTATGCTCCTCCCAGCGGCGAGCATGGTAAACATGTTGCCGGAACCGCTGCTGGCGCCGGTATCTTAAATGAACTTTATAAAGGCTATGCTCCGAAGGCCACTATTGTTACGCAATATTTTTCCGGCATCTGGCTAAATGCCGGGAGTTATATCCACGACTACGGGATGGTGATCACCAATAATTCTTACGGTGCCATCACCGGTGATTGCTCTTACAATGGTCTCTATGATCTGTACTCTGCTATCCTTGATCAACAGGCATTTGATTTTCCTTATCTACAAAATGTTTTTGCAGCGGGTAACAGTGGCACAGATAATTGTCCGCCATATCCATCAGGATTTAAAACAGTGTTGGGGAGTTACCAGTCAGCAAAGAATGTTTTATCAGTTGGAGCTACCGATTCCGCAGGTGTTATAGCAGATTTTTCCAGTAAGGGGCCTGTGAAAGATGGAAGAATAAAACCAGAAATTTCTGCAATGGGCAAACGGGTTGTCTCGGTGGGAATGGGATCATATTGGTATAATAATGGAACAAGCATGGCAAGCCCCGGAGTAGCCGGCGGACTGATCTTACTATA
>Ga0163162_10006301_pt1 | contig 11489 bp, 6 predicted proteins | sample S55metaG_FD_115310 | JGI IMG/M metagenome (GOLD analysis project Ga0163162, IMG submission 115310) | Switchgrass rhizosphere microbial communities from Kellogg Biological Station, Michigan, USA - S5-5 metaG | ecosystem: Host-associated > Plants > Roots > Rhizosphere > Soil | place: USA: Michigan...
ACGCTCGTCGGGTACCGATCATATCGATAAAACAGCAGCGGCAAAACACAATATAAAACTAGCTAATGTCCCTTCTTATTCGCCCCAGGCTATCGCCGAACATGCAACCGCACTTGCATTTGCGTTAAACAGGCATATCATAAAAGCAGATCACAACAGCCACCATTTTAACTTCCGGAACGATGAACTGATCGGCTTTAATTTTTCAGGTAAAACAGTCGGGATAGTGGGATTGGGCAGCACAGGTCAAATTGTTGCCGAAATATTTACAGGCTTTGGCTGCAAGGTAATTGGTTATGATATTAATTTCCCGAAAGGTAACCACCAGATAAAACAGGTAACACTGGAAGAGTTATGGGCCAAGTCCGATATCATCTCCCTGCACGTGCCCTTAACCCCCTCTACCACGCACCTGGTTAACAAGCAAAGTTTAAACCAGATGAAGCAGGGCGTAATGTTGATTAATACTTCACGTGGTGCGCTGATCAAAACTACTGATATTATCGATGCTTTATACAGCGGTAAGGTTGGGTATCTTGGTTTAGATGTATATGAATTTGATAAAGGCTTGTTTTTCGAAAATCATGAAAATGACCGTTTAAAAGACCCGCTGTTACAGGAGTTGATGCAGCACCCCAATGTATTGATCACGCCGCACCAGGCTTATTTAACCAGGGAAGCCTTGCAGGAAATAGCCGACCAGACCATAAAAAACCTTGATTTTTGGCAGCGCGACAAATGTTTGGGAAAAGCATGCATTTGTGATAAAAATTGCAAAGAAACCCATGTAAAGGCAGCAAAAGTTTAGAAACGCAATAAAACTTAATATCGCTTGTAAAAGGAAATTGTTGCCGGTTTCCCCGGATAATCCTTTATTTCCGTGTCGGTATAATATCCGGAGCCGTCTGCAGCAAAGCCAACCCCTTCGCCCTGCGGCTCGTTGTTGAAATAAGGGGCAACCTGCGGTTTGGTAAGCAGACCCGATGATATGCTCATTCCGGATGGCAGTTTCCAGTACCATACAAGTTGCTTGCCACGGAGCAGGATCTCCGTTCCATCAGGCGAAATATCGCCGCCGGTAGCCTTGTCAAAATAGAGTTGTACCACTGGAGTCATCACGGTAATTGATGTTGTACTTTGTGGATAACGGGCCACAAATATTTGCGACATATTACTCGATTTGCAGGCTATATAAATATCTTTTGTTAAAGGGTCTACCATCAGCGTTTCGGCGTTTCGGGGGCCATTGGGGTATTTTAATTCTATTGTCTCAACTGCCGGGATATTGGCAATGTAAGGAGAGGTTTTTCCGGTCAGATCGGGCTCAGGGAAACGGTAAACAAATACGGAGCTATAGTGAGTATTATTGTCACCAATATCCGCCACGTACACGTAGCTCACGCCTGTAACAGGCCCGGGGCCTACGGCTATATCTTCCCAATCGCGGTTACTTACAGGTAATGTAAGTGTTCCCTTATCTGCGCCGCTGCCATCCGTTAGGTAAATCTGGTCGGGATCACCGCTATCATTGTGTATATATAATATCCCGGGATTGATCCTGCTTGCCGCAACACCTGAAATTTCGAGCAGATCCTTCCTGGCGAGGTTATTTACAACCGGTACAGGGTTAAACAACTTTGTAGTATCCAGTGCAGCCGGATTATATGTTGGCTTCAGAAAATTAACCTGTTTTTGGGCACTGGTGGTAGTGTCGTTAACAGGTTTAGCAACATCTCCCGATCTTTTACAAGCAGTTGCTGCTATAATTAAAAAACATAACAACCCATCTTTAATATGTTTCATCGTTATACTATTCATGTTAAAAAAGGGTTGTTATGTTAAAAAGTCGTTTATTAAATATTAGTGTTGATTACCAGTGCCATTTAGCTGGTAGCAACCCATATCTTTTCCGGGAGGGGTTATGCCGCTTGAACCAAAATTGGCGTCGACAGGGATACCCGCAGTTATAGGCGTAAATGCAGTTGTTGTCCCTTTACCGGCGGCAGGTGAGCTAGCTTGTAAACGGAAATTAAAACCATCAACAGAAGCCTGGGTGATCCAGAAGCTGTTAGCTACCGGAAGAGGGTAGTTTACAAACAGCGGGTTGTTTTTTCCTACCAGCGAGCTGCCATCATAAACAAATCCAAACGTGTATGAACTGCCAAGGAAAGCCGCCATGTTTGGAATATCGGTAGATTGTGGATGAGTAACCACAGGTTGCGCAACGCTGGTAGGTACAAATTGGCCGGCCTGCGCGGCATTATCTGCATAGTAGAAATTGTAGCCATAAGCAGTTTTTGGGATCGCGCTGGAAGCATTATACAAGGTATCAGCCAGGTACACCTTCGCGCCGCCCGGGCCGCCCGCTATACGTACGCCGAAATTACAGTCAACTATCAGGTTATTATATACCAGGGCTCTTGAGTTATTTTCTATCTCAACAGAACCACTTCTTGCACCATAAACACCGGTATTCCTGAAACCATCGTTAACATAAGTATTGTTGTACATGGCAAACTGGCATTCACCGGCGGTAGTACCATCGCTTGCTGTTTTTGTACCATTGGTTGCTCCTCCGATAATGAGGTTATAAGCCATATTCCCCACCGAGCTGCCTTTAGCATTGAAACCATCTCCACCTGTGCCTCCGCATTTTTCCATCGTATTTCTCATGATATTAAAATATCCGCCGTAGAACCGGGTTGCATCGTCAGGGGAGCCATATATCCAGGAATCTTCCAAAATGAATACACCATTAGGGTTTTCAAAATACAATACATATTGGCTGTCTCCTGCCTTTAATCCGGTTGTTTGGCCCTGAGGAAAAGGCAGCGCCTGTAAGGTTGCCCCGCCAAAATCAAGATGGGTCCATTTAATAACCACTAATTTGGCTGTGTTGCCGCAATAGATACCGCCCCAGCCACCAACGTAGGCCGAATCTGTAGCTGCCGTTGATGATCCGGTTGTTTTAGATCTGCGTGGATCAGTAATCGTAACCGGAGCATCTTTTGTTCCAAGGCAGATCAGGTCGCCATTTACTATAAAATTAGCGCCATGAGTCATATTGATTTTAACACCTTTTTGGATCAATAGGGTATCGCCCGCATTGATGGTAATATCACCAGCCACTGTATAAGTTTGATTGGCAAGCATTGTTCCCTTATAGTTGCCCGCAACTAAGGTGCTAGCGTTACTGATTGGCTTTCCGATTAAAATTTGGGGTACCGATACCACCACCGAATCTTTTTTCTTGCTGCATGAGGCAAGGGCTAAGAGTGATACGCATAACGAAATAATTTGTAGTTTTTTCATGATTGCTGAATGAATAATGATTAATTTATTTGGGTTGCTTTGTTGCTTGAATTAAAAGTTGAACCTTGCTCCGAGGTTATACCGTGCATAGTATTGGTCGCGCTGTACCGTGGTATAATCCGGGCTTTCCTGGTGATGATATTTTAAAATACCGGTATAGTTATAAGTGTTATTCTGTTTAATGAATAGCTCGTAAGGAGTATTTAATATGTTATTTACTTTTACAAATACCACCCAATGCTTGCTGAATGCTTTTTGTGCGGAAAAGTCAAGGTTAACGGTTGCTTTTTCCCAGGTATCAAGCCCGTAATACTCTGATACGGCCTGAATTCTTTCGCCTGTATAAGCAAGCGCCAATTGCGCGTCCAACCCGTTTTTGGTGTTTTTATACAAAAGCGAAAAATTGCCAATATTGGTGGCCTGTCCTTGCAATGGCCGCGTTTGGCTTTTGTAAACTATACCTACATTTTGTACATCAATCCTTTTTATCGATGATATATTTGATTGCGTGTAAGTGTAGTTAAGTCCAAAACCAATGTTGCCGAAGAATTTTTTTGCTGAAAGTTCGGCCCCGTAATTGTGTGCATTCCCAAGGTTTACCGGTTGAAGAGCTAAACTTTCACCCGCTCCATGAATAAACTGCCTTTCGATCGGACTAATTAGATATTTATAAAACGTTCCGATCAGAAATTCATCTACAACGCCCGGGAACGCTTCGTACCTCAAATCAAAATTGTCGATAGTGGTATGCTGTAAATTATAATTCCCTACAGTTACATAATTATCAGTCGTTTGATCTGCGTAAGGAATAAGATCAGCAAAGGCCGGCCGCAAAACCGATTGGAAAAACGATGCTCTTAAAGCCTGGTCGTCAGTTAGCTTATATTTTATATTTATACTTGGCGAATAATCTATATAGGATATGGTTGCTGTTTTACCGGTATCTATCGCCGGCGCTTGCGAATCATAATGCTGATAAGTATTTTCAGCCCTTACGCCGGCAATAATGTCTAAACGATCACTCAATTGGTAATTAAGCTGTACGTAAACACCCTGTACATTTTCAACAAATGTATATACGCCCGGGTCGTTTACTGAACCTTCGCCTCCGGTGGTGGAGTTAAACCGAAATGTTGAAGCAGGAATTGAAACATATAATTCGTCGGACGTAGATGACCCCGGATCAGAACCGTGATTCAGGGTATAACTATCTACAAAATTGTCCCTGGTTTTATGTCTGAACATCCCCCCGGCAGAGAATGTTGCCTTTCGATTGAAAATTTTCGTTTCATAATTCAAGTTTAAGTAACCTGATATATCCTTATCTGTATTATGTGTCCACCTTCTTGATTCGTCGCCCAAATAACGCGGCCCGTTTATTATACTGGTGGCAACAGTGGTTGAACTGCCCGGGTTACCGGGTGTAGGTTCATTTGGGCTATTAGGCGCAGGTGCGGTATTATACGATGTTTTAAATTCGGCAATATCCGGTTGTTTATGTGTGGCGTGGGCGCCCGACAAGGTCCAGTCAATTGAAAAGGCCCTCATCTTATGTTTTCCCTGTAGGGTGATATCATAAATGTTTTGAAGGTCGGTCCTAGTTTCAATCAAATTATCTACGCCATTGGTGTAGTGATATCCCTGGTATGAATATCCGCCGTAAACAGAATTTACGGTTTCGCGTACGCGATGTTCGTTTAGCTGCAAATAAGTGCCGAATAAATTGATGGAGTTGTTATTATCGATCTTATAATCCAGTGAAGTGATAGCGCCTATCCGGCTTATCTGCGATGAATATTTGCGTTCGTACGAGTTTTGAAAATTGGTTTCTGTATTGAGCGAATTAATGTCGGGCGCTGGTCCAACAGTGTGAGTTTGTACTAACTCGAAGCTATTGTTTCCGGCATAGTCATTACGGTAAGTCCCCGAAAAAATAAACCCTAATTTTTTATTTAAAAACCTATCACCAATTGTGAGGCTCGCATCGGCGTTTGGCGGCGCATTTTTAGTTGTAGTTACCAGGTTTTGATAGGGGAAATCACCAATCGAAGCTAAACCTGACGGAGGCAATGTTTCGCCCGGCGCTTTGGCACGCACGGTACTTGAATTAAAACTGCTGAATCCCCGATCAAAAAACAATTGGCTATAGCCTGTTCCGAAATAGCCATCTATTCTCAGCCTGTCCGGTGCAGTTTTCATGACCATATTAATTACGCCGCCCGAGGCATCGCTTTCCATATTTGGGGTAAGCGTTTTTGAGATTTCTATTTTCTCAACCAATTCAGCCGGAAAGATATCCAGCGGCACGTAACGGTCTTTGTTATCAGGGCTCGGAATTTTAACACCGTTAATTAAAGTAGTGTTATACTGTTTGTCCATCCCCCGGATAATGGCATGCTGGGCGTCGCCGGTGTTGCCGCGATCAACCGAAATACCCGAAACCCTGCTAAGCACGTTGGAAACCAATACGTCCGGAGAGATAGAAATAGAGTGGGCTGACACAACGTTAATAGTATTATTGGCGTTTTTTTCGTCGCCTCTAGCCGATCTGTCGCTTTCCTTACTGGCGTGCTCTACCACAGTAACTTCACTAAGCGCAGTTGAATTATCAACCAATGCAATGTTTAGTACTGCTGTATTGGGTTGTGTAACATCTACCGAATATTCTTTGCTTGTTTTATAACCTATATAACTAACCTGTAATTTATAAGTTCCGGGGGGCACATTTTTAAAGGTGTAAGTCCCGTCCAGTTTTACAGTTGTATTTAACTGGTGGGTATCTTTCTCAATATGTACGGTAGCGCCAATTAATGTTTCCCCGGATTTCGCATCGGTAACCCTGCCTTTTATGGCTTGGGCCTTTAAAACAGTGCTGAAACAAATAAACAATGCCGTTATTAAATACGTTTTTTTTAAAATTAGTAGAGCTGATTTCATCAATAGTTATCAATTATTAGTATTATTCAGAGGATCGGGGGTATTCAATATCATAGTCGGGAATGTTACGGTCTGACACCCGTTTTAAAGTGGCTTGATATTAAGAATGCAAAGATTTGCTTCATCGAGATACACTTATTTTGTGCAAAGAAACCCGCCTGATCCTGTAGAAATTCTGAATTTGCAGGCCGGGAGCAGATTCTTAACCCAATGATTTTTTTGTGTTAACAATAGCGTGGATATAGCCGTCAAAGGCGCCTTTTTATTTAACTTAACTTGATCTTTTCTTAACGTTAAAATAAACGATTCCACACTGCCTGCGACAGGCAGGAAGGCAATAACAGGGCGGGTTTTCATTGGGTTATCAGGTCGGCTAGAGGTCAGTTAACTTTTAGCGAAACAGTTATCGATTTACCGAAAACAACTTTTTGCGATGTATTAAGCGGTTCCGTATTCCATAGGCATTCCCTAACGGTTAGCAATTGGCGGTCGGGATCAAGCGAGATAAGATGGAACGACAGTAAGGTCTCATCTTTAGCCGAATATTTCCCCTTCATGGGCGAGTCGACCCGGAAAGTGTTCAAAATTACGCTATTGTCAGGGCCACGATAAGTATAAAACTCATTCCAATTGCTGTTACCATGAAAGTAAGCCTTGATGTTGGGGTGCGCTATTAAGAACTTTACCCAGCCCCGTTGTTCAAGATCGGTACTTCCATCATCGGCTGATGCGGTTGCCCCGTCTTTATAAAATTCAGCATTCAGGTTTTCGAATTTGTTTTTTGCCGTCATGTTATGGGGCGGCAAAGGGTTGGTAAAATGTTTCGCTTCGCTGGTCGGCTGGTCATGCGTGAAAATGATTACAGGCGTGCTGCTGTTAACCGTATCCAGATCTTTTTGCATCCATATGCGCTCAACGGAGTCGGGCCAGAGCGTTATAAATACAAAGTGTATTCCTTTTATATTGAGAGAATAATTGATCTTATCCTTGCTGTAATCATAAGCCTTCACCGTCATTGGCGTTGTGGGTTTAAGCATCATGTTATAGATATTCACCATTGACGTTGGATCGGTCAAGGGGTGCATGGGCCGGTAAAACCCAATAGCGTTTGTGATATCATGATTGCCCGGAATTATCAGCAGTTTTGCCGGTTTTCCATCATGTGCTGTCAGTTTTAGCTGATGCAAGTATGTTGCCTCAAATTGCGCCCATGAAGCGGCGGCGCTTTGGATAGGAATTTCCATCCTGTTGGCAATGTCACCGCCTTCTATAAGATAATCAATTCCGCCTGTTTTTTTGCCTCCGTTTAAGCCGCTACCGACGGGTAAAATCAGTTTGGGGAGCGTATTAATTTGGTTAACCATCGCCTGGTTAACCAGGTAGCCGGCAACATTGGTATCGCCACGAAATTTTGCACGGCTGATACCATAATGTGCGTCCGAAGTAAAAACGATATTGACTAGTGAGGCAGGGTTCGCTTGTGAAAACGCCTTTTGTGAGCTTTGCAGGCAAAATATTACCAGGAGTAATAAGGTAATATTCCCGGCCGGTAGTCTGCATGGCCGCAGGGATGTAATGAGGGGCATAGTGGAAAACAAATGTTTTCCAAAATTAGCCCCATTAGTATTAAGTTCAGATTAAGAAACCGTTATGGTTGTAAAGAAATGTTTGGCTTATGGCAACGCAAATGCTACATAGTTGCCACCTGGTTTTTGTCCGCGCGCACCACCTGCGGCAATCACAACATATTGTTTACCGTTAATCTCGTACGTTATCGGCGTTGCAAACCCACCAGCCGGAAGCTGGTATTCCCAAACTACCTTGCCTGTCTTTTTATTAAACGCCCTTATCTTCTCGTCTTTAGTGCCGGCTATGAATAAGAGGCCGCTTGCCGTAATCAAAGGGCCACCATAGCTGGGTGTCCCGGTGTTGCGAATACCTTTTTTAACCAAATCCGGATATTCTCCTAATGGAACGCGCCACAGGTAATTGCCCGTTTTAAGATCAATTGCGTTGAGCGTTCCCCATGGCGGTTTAATACCCGGGTGTCCCTCCTTATCTGTTAATACCCTCCATATTCGCCTCACATATAAAGGACGGTACGGAAAGTCTTTCGCTATTTCGTGAGAACCGGCAGTAGTTGGCGCTACCCTCAGCTTCAGTGTTTTTAACTCGTTATTTAACAGAAAATTTATGATTGAAGTACGGTCTTCGTCAGATAGTGCCGTTTTAAACGATGGCATCCTGCCGCTTCCTGATTTTAACAACGCTTGTATATCATTTTCGGAACGCTTTTTACCTATGTTAACAAGGCTGGGGTATTCTGTGCCGCCCCCGGTTCTATCCTGGCCATGGCAGCCTGAGCAATTGGTTACATATAAAGCATTTCCATGGCTTAATTTAGCTAATTGCAGATTACGGGTTACCGTATCAACCATTTCCAGCTCCCACGGGTCGTCATTAGCATTCTGATAAAAAATCCCCTCAGGATCAATAGCGTTGCCACCCCATTCCGCGCCGCCGCTATAACCAAAAAGTAATGTGCCTTTCACGCTCGGAGGGGTAAATTTATTTTCAGTATGTATTTCATCAAAACGTTTTTTTATCAGATCATGCGCCTCCGGTGTAATATTGGTAATATCGGCCTCCGTAAATACCTGGTGGGAGAGGGGCGACGGTTTAACCGGGTACTTTTGGGTTGGCCAGGGATGTTCTCCCGGCAACGCGTTCTGCGGTACCGGGCGCTCTTCTATCGGGAACAATGATTTTCCTGTTTCACGGTCAAGAACATACACCAGGCCGTCTTTTGTTGTTTGTACAACCACGTCCTGTAGTTTGCCATTATCTCCTTTTATAGTTCCTAAATTTGGCGGGCAAGGCAGATCGCGGTCCCATAGATCATGGTGAATAGTTTGAAAATACCACTTTAATTTCCCGGTTTCGACATTAAGGGCCAATACACAATTCCCAAAAAGGTCCATCCCTTCGCGGCCACCGCCATAATAATCAGAAGCGGGGGAACCGGTAGCAACGTATACCATGCCTCGTTTGTTATCAACAGTCATCCCTCCCCAGCTATTTGCAGCACCTATGTTGCGGTAGGCCTTTTTCGGCCAGGTATCATAACCCGGTTCGCCCGGTTGAGGAATGGTATGGAAAACCCATTTTAATTTCCCCGTAACAGCGTCAAATGCGCGGATATGACCCGGTGCAGCATCGCCTGTTTCCAGCACGCTCGATCCGATGATAAAGATGTTTTTATAGATCACACCGGGGGTTGTTGCGCTTACAGAGAGATTCTCTACGTCGTGACCCAGGTTATCAGCAAGGCCTTCGTGCAAGTCAACCACGCCGTTGTTACCGAAGCTGCTAACCGCTGTGCCATCCTTTGCGTTTACCGCAAACAAACGGAATCCGCAGGTGTACAAAATTCTTTTGTCGTCGCCTTGTTCCCAATAGGTAACACCGCGACTTGTATTAAAACGCTCATCGCCTTTTTGTGGTTCAAATTTCCATAGCTGTTCGCCGGTAGCAGCATTCAGTGCGAATAGTTTAAGTTCGGGCGTGGTGCCATAAAGTATGCCCCGTATCACAATCGGCTGGCATTGTATTTCTTTTGCAGCTACGTTTAAATGTTTGCTGCTGTCAACGGGTTCGGCGGCATGATACATCCAGGCAACTTTTAAATTCTTTACATTCCCTTCGTTGATCTGTGTTAAAGGCGAATACCTGTTCCCTGCCGAATTACCGCCATACATAGGCCAGTCTACTCCAATTTGTATTGGAGCCTCTTTATGTTTGCACCCTGTTAAAATTAACAGCAACAGGCTTAAGGTTGTGAGTAATCGTCTCATTGTTCAGCGTTAAAAAACTTCTGTAGCAGGTATATCCATTGTTCTGGCGTATTTTGCCGCATCGCTGTCAATTATCCTGATATTTGCAAATTGCGCTGAATATTTTTCATTTTCAGGCTTGTTTTGAAGATAGTGGAGTTTTAATGCGATATATCCCTCCTTATACTTATCATTAAGCATATTTACAACGGGTATATTATTTATCCAAACCTTAATATTGCGGCCAATAGCTTCGATCCGAAAATGATTCCATTGGCCATTTTTAAAAGCACCGCGCGCCCGTCGGTCATTTTCCAGCGTGTAAAACCAATGATACCGGAAATTTTTGTCGTCACCGAAATCGTCAAAAACAGCACCGTTCCACATCCGCTGAGGTTTTGGATCGAGTTTTACCTGATAACCCTGAAGACTAACCAGGCTATCGGGCGTGTTTTTACATCTCAATAAAATTCCGGAGTCGTATAGCGAATCTTTTTTGCAATCCAGTTCAAGTATAAAATCTTTGTACTTGATATTGGTTCGTATATAAGCATGTCGGTGCGTGTTAGCAGTCATATGGATAATAAAGCTGCTGTCTGCTATTTGAACGTTTGCGATTTTTTCGACTATCGTCCAGCCTTGCATATCTTTTCCGTTAAAAAGGCGCACCCATAGTTTACCGGGTTGGGCCTTAACAGGCGGAAGCATCAGAAATAAAATAAAACTATATATTAATAAACGCTTAACCATTGGATTAAAGCCGGGTTTGTTTGAACACGCTATCTAAATCAGCTTTAAAGTTAATTATAAAAAGGATTTGAACTGGGTATCCAAAGGGTTAATTGTCAATCGATAAAACTGGCGCTAATTAATAGAAATATCATCCAAAAATTTGCTCATCACATTGTCGATATTCAAATATTGCAAAGCATATTTCCTGGCGTTCGCCTGTTTTTCCGCAGGGTCAGTAACTGATATGCTTAAAATGCTTTCGGCAAGTTTTTGATAATCATCAGGAGGGATAATGAAACCGACGTCAAATTTTTCAATCACTTCCTGCAATGATGTGCCATTTTCGGCGGTAACCAGGCTCACTCCGCCCGTTGCAAGTATTGTTTGCAATTTGGATGGCATCACCAGGTCGCCCATATAGGCCTTTTGTATAATCAAATGCAGGTCGGCCATATTTAAAAAATCATTAAAAGCTGCTTTATCCTGCAAAGGGAGAAACGTGATGTTATTTAACGCCTTACTTTTAACCAGCTCTTCTAATTTGCTTTTATAAGGGCCGGTGCCACAAATAATAAATTGTATGCGTCTATGCTCCTTTAAAATTTCGGCTGCCGAGATAATGTTCTCAAGCCCCTGTTTTTCGCCGATACTGCCGGAGTAAAGACAAATAAACTG
>Ga0163162_10006307_pt1 | contig 11483 bp, 11 predicted proteins | sample S55metaG_FD_115310 | JGI IMG/M metagenome (GOLD analysis project Ga0163162, IMG submission 115310) | Switchgrass rhizosphere microbial communities from Kellogg Biological Station, Michigan, USA - S5-5 metaG | ecosystem: Host-associated > Plants > Roots > Rhizosphere > Soil | place: USA...
CATAGCTTCAATAATGCAAAGCACGGTGCCCGGTTCTATCTCATCCCCAACATTCACAAAAATCGGCTTTTCAGGACTCGCCGACCGGTAAAAGGTCCCGATCATTGGTGATTTTATCGTCACATACTTTGAGTTGTCGGCAGCTGGTTCGGCAGCAGGAGCAGCCGGTGCTGCAGGAGTAATGGTTGCCGAGGGGGCTGCCGCTGCAACTTGTGCCGCTGGTATAGTTGCGTTAACTATGGTAGCTACCTGGTTGGTTTTTATAGTGATCTTAAAATCTTTCTGCTCTATTGAAACTTCGTTTACTCCTGATTTGGAAACAAAGCGAATTAGGTCCTGTATTTGTTTAATATCCATGCTCGCGGATTAATTGGTTTTGGATAAAGTTACTATATTTTTCAATGTGCAAATATGCGGATGCGCAAATGTGCAGTTGATTTTCTTATTTGTTAATTTAAAACAACAGTAATCAGTTAATAATGTTCAAATCAAATTTAAGGATGTTCGTCTAAATTTCTTCTCCATCTGCACATCCGCATATTTGCACATCGCACATCGCACATCCTCTTCATCTGCACATCTGCATATTTGCACATCCGCACATCTCCTCCATCCGCACATCTACCTAATACGCCCATCTCAAATAGATGGACCCCCAGGTAAAGCCTCCGCCAAAGGCCGCTAATATCAAATTATCGCCCTTTTTAAACTTGTCTTCCCACTCCCACAAACATAATGGTATTGTACCATTAGTTGTATTGCCGTAACGCTCAATATTTATGATTACTTTATCCGGCGTTACCCCCGTGCGGGCAGCTGTAGCATCAATAATTCGTTTATTGGCCTGGTGTGGTACTAGCCAGGCAATGTCTTCAGACTTTAAGTTATTGCGTTCAACTATTTCAGCTGCAACATCGGCCATATTGGTAACGGCAAATTTAAAAACCGCCTGTCCTTCCTGATAAGCATAATGTTCGCGTGCGTCCACTGTTTCGTGAGAAGCCGGTTTTACCGATCCGCCCGCTTTTTGGTGCAGATAAGCTACGCCCGAACCATCACTTCTTAATATGGAATCCATAATTCCGTTGCCTTCGTCGTTTGGCTCCAGTAAAACTGCGCCGCAGCCATCGCCAAAAATAATGCAGGTTGCACGATCCTGGTAGTTGGTTATCGACGACATTTTATCGCCGCCAACCACTAAAACTTTTTTATGCTTTCCGCTTTCTATAAATTGCGCACCCGTTGCCAGGCCGAACAGAAATCCTGAACATGCCGCCTGCAGGTCATACCCCCAGGCATTTGTCGCGCCAATTTTATGTGCTAATATATTTGCCGTTGCCGGGAATACAAAATCGGGAGTGGTGGTGCAAAAAATGATCAGGTCGATCTCTTCAGCGCCGATACCGCGTTTTTTTAATAAGCCTTCAACAGCCGGCACAGCCATATCTGAAGTGCCAAGCCCTTCGCCTTTTAATATGCGGCGCTCTTTAATACCTGTGCGCGAGGTTATCCACTCGTCATTGGTATCTACCATTGTTTCCAGCTCGTGGTTAGTTAGTACATATTCGGGTACATAACCGTGCACGGCGGTAATAGCGGCATGAATTTTACTCATTTTGTTTTTTTATTGGAAAGCGCTTTTTATTTTGTTTACAAGAGAACTTTCAACCATGTTCTTTGACAGAACAACCATATTCTTAATAGCCTCTGGAGTTGATATACCATGTCCTACCACAACCGGTCCATTAACGCCAAGTATAGGGCTGCCCCCGTATTGTTCATAATTAAACATTTCAAAAAAGTCGTCTTTTATTCCCTTATTATGGGCGACTTCGTAAAATGATTCGGCGAGCTTTAAAACAACATTTCCGGTAAAGCCGTCGCATACAATTACATCGGCATCCTCAAACAGGTGGCGCCCTTCAACATTGCCGATAAAATTAAATTGATTGCATTCCTTCATCAAAGGAAAAGCTGCCTGGCTTAATACGTTACCCTTTCCCTCCTCTTCGCCAATATTTAGCAAAGCTACGCGGGGATTTTGCACGTTATAAAGGTACTGGGCGAATAAACTACCAAGAATACCAAACTGTGGTAAGAATTCGGGTTTACAATCAGCATTAGCGCCTACATCTACTAAAATAGCACGCGTGCCATCAAGTTTGGGCATAATGCTGGTTATTGCAGGCCTTAATACGCCGGGAATGGCCTTTATGCTCAGCATGGCACCAACAAGCATGGCGCCGCTGTTGCCAGCCGAAGAAAAGGCATCGATGCTTCCTTCCTTCAATAATTTAAAGCCAACGGTAATACTTGATCCGGGCTTATGGAGCACGGCTTTGGTAGGATGTTCGGCCATACCAATTACTTCGGTTGTATGAACAAATTCGAAGTGATCGGGGCTAAAATTATTTTCCCGGAGTAAATCTGATGCTAATTCCTGATCACCGATAAGAACCAGTTGCTGATCAGCAGATAAGTTTTTATAAGCCGCTATTGCCCCTAAGATTGTTGCCTGGGGAGCAAAATCACCGCCCATAATATCTAAGCCAATCTTCATTTCAGAAAATTAACTTAGGCTACGGCTGCTTTTTCGATCAGTAATTTACCGTTGTAATATACATTACCATCAACGGTATAGGCTCTGTGCGGTAAATGAACAGCACCGGTAGTTTTGCAGGTAGTTAAGGTAGGCGCTACAGCTTTATCATGTGTTCTGCGCTTATCTCTTCTTGATTTGGATATTTTACGTTTTGGATGTGGCATAATCCTGGTTATTTATTATTTAATTTTTTTGAGGACATCCCACCGTGGGTCTGTTTTCTCATTTTGTTCGGCATTCGCTGTAAGCTTATTCAAGCTGTCCAGCATTTCTTTATCGCAATACGGGGTATTCCCCTCATCGTCGCAAACCGTTATTAAGGGCATCGCAACGTTTATATATTCGTAGATGAGCCCTGCTATATTGATCTCGTGATCATTTTTAGTAAGGGTGATGATCTCCTCATCTTCACTAATTTCTTCTTCACTAAACTTTGCTACCTGCTGCTCGTGAATATCCACTTGTTGCGGATATTGCGCCAAACACCTGTCGCAGTTTGCATCTATTGTTCCTGTGATGTGAAAATTCAGGATAATCATGGTCTCCTGTTTCTCCAATTCAACCTCGCATTTAAGGTTTGCTTTTTTTACAAGCGAATATTCAAATTCGTCGAAAAAAGTATCGGTAACAACATATTCAAACTGGTGCTTCCCCAGTTTAAGGCCGGTAAAAGGAATCGAATAATTTCTTAGCGATTTCAATGAGCAACAATTAGCCCGCAAATGTAAGGATAAATATGATATTTGAAAAGGGTTTTTTCAAATAGCCATACAGCTGAATTGCAGCCTTATAAATCCGTCTTAATCCCTGTCGCGGCTGAGTTTGGTAATCAATAAAGGGTTTTCGTGCAGTTCTGCAGTTTCCCTGCGATGTTTCACAATATGCATGGCAGTAAACAAAGCTTCGCGGAATGAAATCTCGGAAGCCAGGTTTTTGCCGGCAATATCATAAGCGGTGCCATGATCGGGCGACGTGCGCACAAAGTTTAAGCCCGCCGTAAAATTAACACCCGACTCAAAAGCAATCTGTTTAAACGGTATCAGGCCCTGGTCGTGATACATGGCAAGTACGGCATCAAATTGCAGATAAGTTCCGTTTGCAAAAAAGCCATCTGCGGCGTAGGGGCCAAAAGCCATCAAATCGGCGTTTCTTGCTTCTTCAATAGCGGGTATAATAATTCTTTGCTCCTCATCGCCAATGAGGCCGTTATCGCTTGCGTGGGGGTTTAGCCCCAGCACAGCTATCTTTGGTTTACGTATCCAAAAATCGTTGCGTAAACTCATGTCCATTAACTTAAGCTTAGCCAATATTTTTTCAGCTGTGATACTTTCGGCCACCTTACTTATGGGGACGTGCCCGGTAACCACACCAACCTTCAGCGTGTCGCTAACCATAAACATTAACGACTCTGGGGCACCGTCGCGTTCCTGCAGGTATTCGGTATGCCCTGGAAAATTGAACTGGTCGCTTTGTATGTTATCCTTATTAATTGGGGCGGTTACCAATGCGTCGATTTCGCCGCTTAGCAAATCCGTTGTGGCTCTTTCTAACGACATAAAAGCATACTTCCCAACCTCAGCATTAAGTACTCCCGGCTCAATTTTAATATCCTCTTCCCAGCAGTTGATCATATTGGGTTTCTTATGATCTTTTCTGCCGATAAGCTCGCCGGGGTGATTAATCACGAAGAAGTTGAGCTCATCCAGGCCGGTGGCGCGGCGGTAAAAAGATGCCACTTTGGTATGGCCGTAAACGATAGGCATGCAATAGTCGTAAATCCGGCTGTCGGCCAGTGTTTTAATAATTATCTCTAATCCTATTCCGTTTATATCGCCTACGCTGATGCCTATCTTAATTTTTTCGCTCATAGTATATGGTGATTACACCGATTGTTATTTTGGGATTGCACCGATTATAATTGTGATTTCACCGATTATTGCGTGATTTCACTGATTAATAAAATGGTGCGGACCGCTTTTTGGCTATAATTTTATCGGTTATTCTAATTTAGCTTTGGGCTTTTAGCTTTTTTGCCGTCGGCTTAATTATGCAAATAAAAGATTTTTAAGTTTATAGTTCCTGATTATAAGGACAAATATGTATAATTTGCTCAAATATTTGATTAAGCATGACATTGGTAAGGGCGAAAAAACATTTGGGTCAGCATTTTCTTACTGATAAAAACATCGCTGTTAAGATAGTGGAGAGCCTGCGTCCGGCAGACAAATACACACAAGTACTGGAAGTTGGCCCCGGCATGGGAATCCTTTCAGACGTGCTGCTCCAAAAACCGGAATACGACGTTTTTTTAATCGATATCGACACAGAGTCATACGAGTACCTGAAAAAAAAATACCCGGTTTTAGGCAGCAAACTGATTAATGCTGATTTCCTGGCAATGGATTTCGCGGCATTTTTCAACGGGCCGTTGGGGATAATCGGCAACTTCCCTTATAATATATCGTCACAGATACTTTTTAAAGTGCTTGATAACCGGCAGCAGGTAGTTGAGGTAGTAGGTATGTTTCAAAAAGAAGTAGCTGAACGCTGTGCAGCCAAACCGGGCAGCAAGGAGTACGGCATACTCAGCGTGTTTTTACAAGCCTATTATAAAGTGGAATATTTATTTACCGTAAAAGCCGGCGTATTTAACCCGCCGCCCAAGGTACTATCGGCAGTAATACGTTTAACCCGCAACGAGGCAGGCGAATTAAATTGCGACGAAAAACTATTCTGGCAGGTTGTAAAAGCTGGCTTCAACCAGCGGCGCAAAACATTGCGGAATGCCCTTTCGTCATTGATCAACAAAGAAAAAATGGTCGCTGAGCCAATGCTCGACCTGCGCGCCGAACGTTTGAGTGTGGGCGATTTCGTTAAGCTGACTAATCAGATTGTTTCAAACAGGTAGCGGCCTTAGTCTATCGGGATAACGATAGGCTGCCTTGCCGGTTGCATTCTTTTCACCGAAGCCGCCATCCTTTTAATAAACATGTAATTGGTAGTACCGCCAATTACCGCACCCACCACCGGAACCAATCTTTCAGCTGTCCGGGTGCCCAGTATCATTAACATTTTTTCAGCAATAGCTTCCATCATGGTTTTTGATAGCGCCACGCCCGCCTCTACCTTTAATGAGGTAGCTACGAGCGACATAAATTCTTCAAATCCTATTTGATAGCTGCCATTGTTGTAGTACATAATGGCCATAGTTACCCTGAATTGCTGTGTTATTAAGTTAGCAAAATCAAATGGAATGCCCGCAATAATGGTAAACATGCCACCACTGCCTGATATCACACCGGAACCTGCCGCCAGGTAGGCACATTGTTCGATAAACTTATCAAGGCCCATTTTGTCGACGCCTTTTTTTATATTAAGCTGGTTAATGTGTTCAAATATTTGTTTAAACCCTGCCTGGGCAAGTTTTTGCGCCTGGCTTTTTATATCTGATTGCAGTTGTTTGAATTTTATAGGTTTCATAAATTAAAGTAATTATGTGCGGCGGATAGTTAACGCTTTTAATGCAGCGCTATTAACGTGTCAGTTTATATAACGGTAAAATTGTCATCCTTGTATTAAACTTATTTTAGATGGTCAACTAATCGGCGCATTTTATAATTTTACATCCCTGTTGTCTGTGTCCTGATTTCCGTCGTCTGTGTCTTCACAGACAACATTTGACAAGCTGGCTGTGAGGATACGGACAACAGCAATGGGATGAAATATTTTACTTAAGCAATATCCATTTGAAAAATAACATACTTATTGTTGACGACATCCACCCCGTTTTTATAGAGCGTGCAGAAGCGATGGGTTACCATTGCGATTATCAGCCAGTTATTAAACCAGATGAGGCCCTGCAAATAATTGGCGAATATGCAGGCTTGGTGATGCGCTCGAAATTCAAATTGAACAAACAATACCTGGACGCCGGCAAAAACCTACGCTTTGTATGCCGGGCAGGGGCGGGCATGGATAATATTGATGAAACCTATGCCGCCGAAAAAGGGATTACCCTGATTAATGCGCCAGAGGGCAATATGGACGCCGTTGGCGAACACGCCATTGGATTGTTACTGGCATTAATGAACCACCTTAACACCGGCGATACCGAAATACGTGCCGGGAGCTGGAAGCGGGAAGCCAATCGCGGTTATGAATTGAAAGGAAAAACCGTCGGCATTATAGGTTACGGATTTATGGGGCGCAGCCTCGCCCGCAAGCTATCAGGGTTCGACGTGAATGTTATTGCTTACGACAAATATAAAACCGGCTTTAGCGATCAGTACGCCCGTGAAGCAAGCATGGAAGAAATAGTCAAGCACAGCGACGTACTAAGTTTTCATATCCCCTTAACTGCCGAAACAAACGGAATGGTTAATGATGAGTACCTGTTCCATTTTAAAAAGCCTATTTTTTTAATCAATACTTCACGCGGTAAAGTGGTTCAAACCCGGGCTGTGCTAAATGCCATTGAAAAAGGCAAAATTTTAGGCGCCGGCCTGGATGTGCTGGAAACAGAGAAATTTCCCGCTTTGGCCGAACAGGAATGGTTCAACGAACTGCGTCGATCCGGCAAGGTGGTATTAACCCCACACGTTGCTGGCTGGACCTTCGATTCGTACCGTAAAATCAGCGAGGTGATGGCGGAAAAACTTCGTTTTTTGTCCATAGTTGATGGTCCATAGTCCATGGCCTGAAAAAAGGTACATAGTCAATGGCTTATTTTCGTTTACGTTAAGAATGTTTTTATTAGATATTGTCTAACCATGGTCCATGGACTATCGACCATGGACTAAACCAGTACAACATTATCTATCAACCTCGTTTTGCCAACCTTAGCAGCCACAAGGGCGACGATGTTTTCAGTATTCCGGTTAGCCGGGTGAAGGGTGTCGCCGTCCGCAATTTCAAAATATTCAGGCTCCACGCCAGGCTCACGGCCAATCATCAATTCGGCTTCCGCTTTTAATTCCGGGATCTTATTGCCGTCGAAATTATCTTTAACCCAGTTTAGTGTTTTTGATAGTATGAGGGCATGCCGCCGATCTTCTGGGGATAAATGGATATTTCTTGAGCTCATAGCCAAACCATCGGGATCACGTTTTATCGGGCACATTACCAGCTTAACAGGCATTCTCAATAGCTCAACCATCTTACTGATGATCAAAAATTGCTGGTAATCCTTTTGGCCAAAAAATGCGGCGTCAGGCTCAACGATATTAAACAATTTGTACACCACCTGGGTAACGCCCTGGTAATGCCCCGGTCTGAATTTTCCTTCCAGCAAATGTTCCAGTTCGCCCATGTCTAAATGCCATTGTTCATTATCATCATACATTTCTTTTACATCCGGCATAAACAAAACGTCGCAGTTAATATGCTCCAGCATCGCGGTATCGGCAGCTATATTCCTGGGATATTTTTCCAGATCCTTAGGGTCGTTAAATTGAGTGGGGTTAACAAAAATGCTGCAAACAGTTTCGTCGCAATATTGCTGCGCCTGCGTTATCAACGAGAGATGGCCCTGGTGCAAAGCCCCCATTGTTGGCACAAAGCCTACTGTTTTATCCGAATTACGAAGTTGCAGTAAATATTGCTGCAGCGATTTCTTTGAAGTAAAAGTTTTCAAATGCGATTGGAGTTGGAAAATCCGGCAAAGTTGTATAAATGATTAAAAATTACCAAAGTTACTTGCATAATTCGTTGTCAGTTCATATAATAATGCTTATATTTGCAAACTCAATTTTTTTTGATTCTTATACATAACTTAATACTGATATAGTGATGGGTAAATCTAAGCTTTTGTTTATAACTCATGAAATGTCTCCGTTCCTTGAACTCTCAAAAATTTCTGAAATCACACGCCAGCTTCCGCAGGCTATGCAGGAAAAAGGTTACGAAATCCGTATCCTTATGCCTCGTTTTGGAAATATCAATGAGCGCAGGAACAGGCTGCATGAAGTGATCCGTTTGTCGGGAATGAACATTATCATTAACGATAACGACAATCCATTGATCATTAAAGTTGCCTCTATCCCTGCCGCACGAATGCAGGTCTACTTTTTAGACAATGAAGAATATTTTCAGCGCAAATACGTATTTGGTGACAAAGACGGTAAATTTTACGCCGATAATGATGAGCGTATGATCTTCTTTTGCAAAGGCGCCCTGGAAACAGTAAAAAAATTAGGCTGGGCACCGGATGTAATTCACTGCCATGGCTGGATGAGCGCTTTAATACCCGCTTATTTGAAAACCACTTATAAAGATGACCCTACTTTTAAAAACTCAAAGGTAGTTTACTCTATTTATGAAAATGATTTTACAGATAAGATGGACGCCGATTTTGCTCAAAAAGCAGTAATGGGCGATATGACTGAAAAGCATACTGATGTTTACAAGCCGGGCACGAATTCTGCGTTATATGCCGGAGCAATCCAATACAGTGATGGGATTGTTTTGGGTAGCGAGAACATCGACGAGGAAGTGTTAAATAATGTTAAAAACAGCAATAAATCGGTTTTAGAGTTTGATTGCACCTCAGATTTCGAAAATTATTACAATTTTTACGACGAAATTGCCAATGAGGAATTGGCACATGTTGTATAAGCTTTGAGATCATATATGAAATTTTTTCGTTTAGACTTATTGACCCTGTTAATAAGTCTTTTTATTTTAAATGGTTGTAAGAACCAGGATACGGTGGGTTTAGGAATAAATTCATCCGGCGCGCCAAACGGAACGCTGGTAGATACGTCCACAATTATTACTAATACTGTTTTGGAAGACTCTGTTGCAACATCAGGCCTTGCAAAAAATCCTCTGGCTTTTTTTAACGACCCGGTTTTCGGTACGACGGAAGCCAACCTGGCTACCGACTTGAATCTGCCAGGCTCGGGATCATTCATACTTCCTACCGGAAAACTTACTATTGATTCGGCCGTCCTTGTATTGAAATATGCAGATGGCTTTTATGGAGATTCCCTCGCGTCGACTTATACCGTGAACGTTTACCAGCTTGCTCAAAAGTTTAACAAAAACATAACTTATTACAACACCAAAAGCTGGGGAGATTACAGTGCTGCGCCGTTGCTTGGTTCGTCGCCTCCATTTAATCCCAAAACACACACGCATTTTAAAATAACAGACATTGTACTTGGTAAGCCCGATACACTAATAAAAGTTGTACCCCAGCTACGTATCCCTATTAACCCTAACTTCATAATTAACAACCTTTTTAATGCTAACAGCATAACCCTGGGTTCAAACACCATTTTTAATAATACAATCAGGGGATTGTATTTAACAATTGATAAAACCAAATCCACAGGCGCGGGTGGTATCTTTATGTTAAAATCAGCCGATTCGTTAGCTGTTTATTACAAACAAGTTAATGGTACTAAAACCGACACTGCTGTATTATACCTTCCGATATCCAATCTTGCAGCACAAATAAAGCACACCTTTTCGATGACGATCCAGACGGAACTTGCCGACACCGTTACCAACAAAGGGACTTTTTATCTACAGGGGCTTGCCGGGTTGAAGGCTAAGATAAAGTTTCCTTCTTTGCTCGCAAATCTTCGTAAAAACCTGTTGAGCCAGGGTAGCGATATCGTTATTAACCGGGCCGAGCTTATTATCACGCCGAGCGCCGGCACCGATAAGCCTTACGCACCCTTACCTAAACTAACGATGTACAGGTGGGATATAGCTCATCGGCCAGCTTATATAGAAGATGCTTCAACCGTTGACCCTCGCGCCCAGGGCGGAGGTGTTTTTGGTGGATTCTACAACAACACCAGTAAACAATACCACTTTATCATAACCGCTTACATACAGGATCTTTTATTAAAAAGAACTGTGGACTATGGCACCTTTATAGCGCCCGTGGATTCAACCAATACAACCAGTGTGGATATTGCCCCCACGCCACAAGTTGCCGCACGTACTATTGCTGTTGGTGGAGCCAACAAAAGCGCTTCTTATAGTATAAAACTGAACGTCATTTATACTAAAATAGCCAAATAGAGGTTAGTGATTAGTGATTGAAGGTTGGTGTAAGGGATATAGTTGCCTAATGCATTACCTGCTAAGCGACTAATCTATCATCTCTGACAGCTAACTCTTGTAAAATCTTATTACTTTTATGCCGGTTACATTAACATTTTTTTTATGTGCGGAATTGTAGGTTACGTAGGTTACAGGGATGCTTACCCGATAATTATAAAAGGGCTGCATCGGTTGGAATACCGGGGTTATGACAGCGCGGGTATCGCCTTATTAGATAAAGACTTAAGGGTTTATAAAAAAGCGGGGAAAGTTAGCACCCTGGAAGAGTTTGTTAAGAACGTTGATCTTGGCGGCACTATCGGCATGGGCCATACCCGCTGGGCAACGCATGGTGCGCCAAGCGACCGTAATTCACATCCGCACTCATCCGGCGACCGTAAGCTTACTATTATCCATAACGGGATAATTGAAAACTACGGCATCATTAAAGAAACACTTATTACCAAAGGCCACGTATTTAAAAGCGACACCGATACCGAGGTTTTAATCCACCTTGTTGAAGACATACAGGACGAAACAGGCCTTGACCTGCGTGAGGCGGTTAGGGTGGCTTTAAACAGGGTGATTGGAGCTTATGCCATTGTTATAATGAGCGCCGATGAACCCGACCTGCTGATTGCCGCACGAAAGGGTAGTCCGATGGTAATTGGTGTGGGAAAAGGCGAATATTTTGTTGCTTCGGATGCCACGCCAATTGTGGAATACACGAAAAACGTAATTTATTTGAATGACAATGAAATCGCCTATGTATCACGCGAGGAATTGCTGATCAAAAATATCGATAATGTAATCCAAACCCCTTACA
>Ga0163162_10006309_pt1 | contig 11480 bp, 10 predicted proteins | sample S55metaG_FD_115310 | JGI IMG/M metagenome (GOLD analysis project Ga0163162, IMG submission 115310) | Switchgrass rhizosphere microbial communities from Kellogg Biological Station, Michigan, USA - S5-5 metaG | ecosystem: Host-associated > Plants > Roots > Rhizosphere > Soil | place: USA...
TGATCGCGTTAAGCGTCATCGGATGACCTTGTCAAGGATCATGAACAGATAGAGCAGCGGCAGATAGATCACCGACGCGTGCAGGAGACGTTTGGCCGTGAGCTTCGACGCAGATACAGAAGCCTGATAAGCGAAATAGTAAAAGGAAATGCCGAGAATTATCGCCGACACCAAATAGAGCGTTCCCGTGTGCGCAATAAAGGTCAGCAACAAACTGGCGATGATTAATAGGTGAGTGAAAACCAATATGAGAGTTGAGGTGCTTTTATCATTTGCCTCTAACGAAGGGAGCATGAGCATTCCTGCGCGCGCGTAGTCTTCACGATAGAGCAATCCGATCGCATAGAAATGTGGAAACTGCCAGAAAAAAAGAATGGCATATAGGGCTGCTGCTTCGAGAGTGAGACTGTTTGTCGTCGCAGACCAGCCCATCAATACCGGCGCGGCGCCGGGAAAGGCGCCGACGAATGTGCAGAGTGAGGTCTTGGTTTTTAAAGGCGTGTAAATGAAGAGGTAGGAAATCAATGTCAATAGGCCCAGCAGAGCAGTCAACGCATTGAGCAATAGAAGCACATAGAGCATTCCGGAGAATGACAGCACGACTCCGAAGACTAGTGCTTGAGGTGGTGTCAGATCACCTGCCGGTAGAGGACGTCTTGCTGTGCGTCGCATTTTGCCATCAAGCGCGCGCTCCAAATACTGATTCAGTATCGAGGCCCCGGCCGCGAGCAGACCGATTCCCACTACGCTGTGGATCAGCACGATAATTTGCAACGAATCTGAAGCCATTAGTGATGCGAAGCCCGCCGAGATCATTACCATCAATGTGATCTCGGGCTTCGCAAGAGCGACGAGAGCCCTTGATGAAGAAAATATTTCTCGCGCAAAGGCGCAAAGGCGCAAAGAAAGTCCGTTAGTAACGCGGTAGCGCTTTGCGCCTTTGCGTCTTTGCGCGAGAGATCCTTTTATCAATATCTGGTTGCTTGTACTCATTAGGTCACTTCTGAGCCAACGCGCTTTGTGTCGCATCGCGCGCCGGCATTTCTGTCGGCTTGTGTAGTGTCTGCATGAAAGAAACCAATGCGGCCACCTCAGCAGGCGACAAGTTTTTTCCGTACGCCGGCATGTTACCACTGCCCTGAATCACCTGGCGCACGAGCTGATCCCCGGTCAAGCGCGTGGCCACACTGTCGAGCGCCGGTCCGCGCAAGCCACCAGCGCCGCCTATGCTGTGGCAGTTGATGCATTGCTTAGAGTGGAAGACGACAGCGCCCTGTCTTTCGAGTGGAGCGCGTCCCTCGAGATAGTTTGCCGGAAGCGTTGTACTGGTCCACGCTTCCATCTTTGGCGACCACGGCGCGTAAGTGCCGAGATAATTGAACGCACCCAGCACTATTAATATAAGGAGCACGCTCAACACCGCGACCGGCCGCCGGCGCGGGCTCTTCTCGCCGGTGTTAGATATAAACGGAATGGCGAAGAGTATGCCTATGACAACGAACGGGGCAGTCAGCATTACCACCGTTTCCATATAATCCGGCATCAATGACAATACGCCATACAGCCAAAGGAAAAAGAAATCGGGTTTCGGGGCTGTGTTGATCTGTGTGGGATCAGGGATGCCATGCGGACCTTCCGGACCGAAGTAGGCAGCGCAGAAAACGATGGCCAGCAGCACGAGCCCGCTGAAAATCAAATCTTTGCTAATCGCTTTCGGGAAGAGGGGAACGCCGGTCTTCTTAAGTAACGCTTCGTATTCCTCAGCGTAGGTTTCTTTTTTAACCAGCTTGCCGGGAACCGGGTATTCGTTGATTCCTTTACTGAGCACCAACCTAAGGTGCAGGCTGACGATCGCCAGAATGGTTCCCGGAATGACGAAGACATGCAGAGTGAAGAAGCGGGAAAGAGTCTCGCCGGCGATGATCGGCCCACCGAGCATCATATGAACAATCGCCGGGCCCATTACGGGTACGCGGCCGGCCATGGCCGCGCCAATCCCGAGGCCCCAGTAGGCGTCTTGATCGAAACGCAGAACCTGGCCAGTGAACGCCATGCCGAGTGTGCAGAGCAGCAGTACGACACCCGACATCCAGGTCATCTCGCGCGGGTATTTGAAGGCGCCGAAAAGAAAGACCTGGATAAGGTGGGCCAACATGATCCCGACCATGAAGTTTGAGCCCCAGTTGTGCATGGCGCGCAGAAACCAACCAAGCTGCTGTTGATAGTTCAGGTACTCCAGGCTGGTGTAAGCCTGGCCCGCGGAAGGCACGTAGACCAAAGCGAGACAGATTCCGGTCACGATCTGGATCATGAAGCAGAGCAGGGTGCCGCTGCCGAAGACGTAAAACCAACTGCGCGATCTGCGCGGAACCGTATGGCCCGCGGTCGCGGCAAAGATCTTGCTGATATAGACCCGATCGTCAATCCAGAGCGCTACTTTTCGCAATCTCTCAATCATGCCCATTCTCCTACGCGTAACCAATAGGACCTATTCGACCTATAGGACCTATTACTGCTTCCTAAGCCGGCTGATTCAGTGTCGGAAGCTGGCCGCCGTGTATCCATAGTTGCCCGTTTTCGATCTTGTATTTGTATTGATAGAGTTCCCGCGGCGGCGGCCCGGATGCGTGTGAGCCGTCTTCGTAGAAAGCGCCGCCGTGACACGGACACATGAATAGGTGCGACTCCTGAAACCAGCGCACGGGACACCCAAGGTGCGTGCAATTCACCGCAAAGATTTGAAAGTTTTCGCCTTCCATCCGCCGCACCCAGCAGGGGATATCGGCTGTCTGTCCGTCCCACGGGCGTGTGTAAGGATTGCGAAATTTCGCCATGCGCGTTTGGTTCTCAGGGAAACTGTTGAGCGAGCCAAGCGCTATCCATGATGTGAACCCGCCATCGTTACGGAAGGCTGAAAGCAGGTAGCCGAGCACCGGCACACCCACAAACACGGCAGCAATACCGTTCAGAAGGAAACCGAGCTTGAGCAGAAAAGCGCGTCTCGGCAGCTCCTTAGTTAACGGTGCTGGTATTCCCTGTATCTTCGTATCAAGCTCTTTGACTGCCATGCTTCATGTGCCTCCTCATTCCTTCTGGTCTTCACTTGATCACTTGTGCCGCCCTTAACGTTTGCCTCTGCGACGCGAGCCAGGCGACGACTGCATCGATCTCTTGCGGCGACATCGGGTGACCCGCAACATTTGAACGCCAATCAGGTTTGCCTAAATCGGAGCGGCCAACCACGATGGTTGTGCGCAAGCCTTGATCGCTCACGAGATTCAGAAAGTTGGGATCGACGATTGAACCAGCCGATCCGCCCACGCCATTTGAGCCGTGACACCGCGCACAATAAGTTTGATAAGTACTCGCGCCGCTTGGAGCGTCACCAGATGTCGCAGTCGCACTGTAGGAAGGAATCTCTACTCCTTTTAAATCCTCCGGCTTGGACCACGAAGCTCGCATTCCAGAAACGAGCAACTCAATTTGACGATCGGTCAGCGTGCCTCCAGCCTGTTGCGAAAACGCGGGCATGTTGGTGCCATTTCTGCCTTGCGAGATCACTTGTTTGAGCGCGTCGTCTGGGATGAACGACAGATACAGCGAATCATTAAGTGAGCGCGCCGCCCCAAGCCTGCCATCACTTCCGTGACAACCTGCGCAGTTCTGTGTGTAGAGTTCACTGAAATCAGATACGTCCGCGGGTGCGCGCCATCGATCAGCTTCGGTTGGCTTACCCGGTAGCCGGGCACTGCAACCCATTAGCAAAAAGAGAGAGATGATGCCGGCAAGCGAGAGTCTCCTCATTTATTTCTCCTCTCCCGGCATCAATCCGGGCGCCTCTAATCCTGCCCGGGCCGCAAGTGGCCAATCCTGCTGGGTTTCGACCCACTTCGAATGTGCGATGATGTAGCCGGTGATCAACCCGTAGGCGATTTGCGATGCGATGAACCAGCCCCACGCGATCTTCGAGTTAAGGGCGGGATTAATGAGCTGTAGAGTGGAGGCAATCAAAGCCGTCCACAGCACTGGAGCCAAAAAGCTTCCCCAAAATGCGGTGAAGCGTGACGGCATCATCGGCAGTATGGCTGCAAACATTAAGCCCACGAGCAAAGAGAAGAGAACGTGAGTTAAGAGAGCGACGATGAATCCTGACAGTTGAAAAGTGTTTAGTACTTCTGGTTCAGCGTCGGTAAGTGAAGGCAGCGCAGCAGCGGCCAGGAGGTTGATCGCGTACCAGATGCTTCCGTGAGCCAGGAATCCATAGAGACATGCGATGATGGCCATCCCAACGCCACCAACGGCGCCAGCAAGTAGTCCGGCCGAGTACGGATGTACCTGCACGGGAATACGAACGCGGTGACCTCCCGCGCCCGGTTCGAGATGGTCCACCCTTCGCGTTGAGCTCGTCACAGTGGCGCTCAGAGTGCGAACGACTTTGACTGACTCCTCCTGTTGCACCGGCATCACTACACGAAACCAACCAACAGCACCCGCCACCAAAACAACAAGCCCGACGACGCTCACTGCCAAACTCGTCACTAAACCTGCGAAGATGAGCGCCAGACCGAAGGCAGTGACAAAGGGCCACGGCGTCGAAGCTGGGACTTCGATCATATTGTCGGATCTCATCGCGCGCTCTTGTTCAGACATCATCTTCACACCCTTTAACGTCCAATCACATACACGACCGTAAACACGACGACCCAGACGGCGTCGACGAAGTGCCAATACCAGGAAACCATCTGAATGCGCTCGCGATGCATCTGCGTTAGAGACCCTGTCAAACTGAAGATGAAGACCAGCAGTAAAAGACATAGCCCAACGATCACATGGCTGGCGTGCAGGCCGACGAGTGAATAGAAAGTTGTGCCGAAGAGATTGGTGCTAATGGTCAGTCCCTTCTGGTAGATCAGCGTATGCCACTCGCGAGCAGTCATGCCCAGAAAAACGGCGGCGAGCCCGACGGTCAACAACCACAGGACACGGAAGAGTCCCTCCCGCTCATTCTTAAAAGCCCTTTCTGCCAGCGTGATTGTCAGGCTGCTTGAGAGCAGGCAAATCGTCGAGAGCACCGGCAACTCCAACACCTCACGAGGGGTTGGGCCAGTTAAGCTCTTACCCAGATAGAAGAGATACGCAACGACGAAGATCGAAAAGAGGCAGGTCTCTGTCAGGATAAGACAGACGATGGCAACCTTACGGCTCGATGGTAGTCTCCACTCGGTCGCTTCTATCGCTAAAGGCAAAGAGGCCTCGTTGATCATCTAATCAAACCTCCTCGTACTTCCAATCCGGATCTTCCGGATGCTTCAGATCCCACAGCGGGCGGCGGCTGCGAACGACGGGTTCGCTCTCGAAGTTGTACACAGGCGGCGGCGACGTCGTGGCCCATTCAAGGGTCCATGCATCCCACGGATCATTGCCCGCCCTTTGCCCGTGCCTCAGCGAACGCAGGATGTTGATAGCCAGACAGAGAACGCCGACCGCCTGAAAGATCGCGCCGACCGAGCCGATAAGGTTGAGCGTCTCCCAGCCTCGTCCAGGGTCGTATGTGAAAATGCGTCGCGGCATTCCGAGCAGACCTGAGAAATGCATCGTGTCGAAAGTTAGATGGAAGCCGATCGTGAAAAGCCAAAAATGCCAGAGCCCCAGTTTGCGGTTTAGCAGCCTGCCGAAAGCCTTCGGGTACCAGTAGTAGAAGCCAGCGAAGAGCGCGTAGAGCAGACCGCCAATCAAAACGTAATGAAAGTGCGCGACGACAAAGTAAGAATCCGTGAGCTGCCAGTTGAAAGGAACAACGGCCAGCATGATTCCGGTCAAACCAGCAATCAGAAACTGGAAAAGGAAACCGAGGCAGAAGATCATCGGCACTTCCAGCCGAATCTTGCCGCCGTACATCGTGCCGAGCCAGTTGAAGATCTTGATCCCGGTCGGAACCCCCACGAGCATCGTTGAGATGGCAAAGAACGTGTTGCCCACCGACGTCATACCCACGGCGAACATATGGTGTGCCCACACACCGAAACTGATAATCGCGATCATCGTCGTCGCGCCCACCATGATTGGGTAACCGAAAATGGGTTTGCGCGAGAAGACCGGGACGATCTCCGACATGCACGCGAAGCCAGGAATGATCAGGATGTAGACCTCCGGATGACCGAAGATCCAAAAGAAGTGTTGCCACAGCACCGCCGAGCCGCCTGATTGCGTATCGAAGAAATGACCGCCAAGGTAACGATCAATCAACAACATGATCTGCGCCGCTGAGAGCGAGGGCAACGCCAGGATGATCATGAAGTTAGTGACGATCATCATCCAGACGAAGAGGGGCATGCGCATCAAGGTCAGCCCACGACAGCGCATTGTAAGAGCAGTCACGATCACGTTTATGGCAGAAACCGTGCTGCCAACGCTGGTGAGCAGCAGGCTTAGAATCCAGTAGTCGGTACTATGGCCGCGCGAGAAGGCGCGTCCGGTGAGAGGCGCGTAAGCAAACCAGCCGACGTCGGGCGCGGATCCGTGACCGTTGAGTCCAGGTGCGCCTAAGTAAGAGAAGTAGAGTAGCAACGCTCCAAATACAAACATCCAGTAGCCGAAAGCATTCAAACGCGGGAACGCCATGTCGCGCGTGCCAATCATCAGCGGCACGAGATAATTGCCGAGCCCCGCGATTATTGGCATGCCTACCAGAAAGACCATCGCCGTCCCGTGCATGGTGAAAAAACGATTGAAGACTTCAGGTTCCAGAAGCGTGTTGTTCGGTACGGCAAGCTGCAAGCGAATGGCCACGGCCATCAGTCCGGCGACCACCAAAAAAACGAGCGCTGTTCCGATGTACATCAGACCCAGCTTTTTGTGATCAACGGTCACAACCAGGCCGTGCAATCGATCAACGAGTGAAATACCCGATGCTCTGCTTGTTGTTAGCGCGATTTCCTGAACTGCCATCTCCGCTTCCTCTCCTACTTGAGCGTCTGTAAGTAAGCGACGACCTGGTCCACCTCTTCATCAGTCAACTGCATATTGGGCATCAGACAGCCCACCTTGATCTTTTGCGGATCACGTACCCAGAGGCGCAAGTTGTCCGTCGTATTAGTCGCTGCACCCGCCGCCAACGTCGTGCGGCTCATCAAGTGAGTTAGGTCAGGACCGAACTTTCCTTGCGCAGACGTGCCACCGATGGTGTGGCAATTGACACAGGAGTTCGCGAAGAAGACTTTGCGACCTTCCGGAGCGTTCGTCTCTACTGAAGCCGACTGTTGTTGCTCTCTGGCCCATCGTTCAAACTCGTCCGGTGGATGCACAACGACGCGAATCAACATTCGTGCGTGCTGTGTGCCGCAGTATTCAGCGCAATTGCCCGGGTAGGTTCCGGGTTTTGTCGGCTCGATCCACATCAGGTTTTCGCGGTTCGGAATAAGATCGGTCTTGCCGGCAAGTAGGGGCACCCAGAAGCTATGTGCGACGTCCGCCGATTGGAGCTTCAGAAAGGTGGGCCGAGATTCACGACCATCGCTCGCCGGCACATGTAGTTCGTTGGCCGTCACGATGCCTAATTCCGGATAACGTATCTCCCACCACCACTGATGTCCGATCACGGTTGCTTGGACCGCGGTGGGCGGCGGCTTGCGGTTCTGTATGTCAGCGATCGTGCGCGACGTGACCAGAATCAGCACGAACACGATCAGCAGCGGCAAGATGGTCCAGGCAAGTTCGATCTGGTTACTGCCGTAGACCTGCGGCGGCTCACTCAATTCATCTCCGGCGCGATGTCGGAAGCGAACGATCGCATAGACGAGCAGGCCGGCAACGACGGCGAAGATAGTCCCACAGATGGCAAGCACTAGCAGCGATGTTTCTTTGATCTCTTGAGCTGGTTGTGACAGAGGGCGAAAGATGCTGGTCACACCGTCAGTATTTCCCAGCACCGGTTCGACATGCCCTGCTACACCCAGGCATGCCAGCGCGAACGCGAAGAGCAATAGTGCTCGAAGGATTTTGTGATGACGTCTCCGCATGGTCGGACATACTAGAGAAGGTGCAAGGAACCGTCTTTCGTCTCGTTAGCAAAAGTTTCTGGATCCTGCTCATCTCTCGCGCCCAACTTCTTCCTTGTAGGGCAGAGAAGAGCAATTCTGGTTATGACTGTTAGTTTTCTTGGCCTTGCACGAAAAGTAGTCCCTGTCGGGATTTGAAGTCTTCTCTGCGATCTCTGCGTATCTCTGTGATCTCTGCGTTAAATATTTCTCGCGACTACAGTTACGCAGAGATCACAGAGATACGCAGAGATCGCAGAGAAGAATCAGTTAGTTGTAAAAACCACTTTTCGTGCAAAGCCGAGTCAGCAAGGAAATTGAAGTGTGTGTGCGACGTTTACGCCGGAATTGACGGGCTTTGATTACGACAAAATGCGGGAGTAGTCGCTCCTTCCGATTCAGCCGATGGTTTCGATCAAACGCCTCATCTGGGCGACCGCGCGTAGCGAGACCTTGTTTACTGTTGTCATGAGCAATGCTTCGATTGCAGTCTCTTGCTCGGCACTGAGTACACCAAGGCGCTTGCGCTGTTTTCGAAACTCGGCCCTCGCTATGTCCTGCCTTCTGCGGATCGCTCCGAGCGTCGGTTCCCAATCCATAATCAGCAATGACTGTTGAGACTGTTTACCTTCCGATTGCACAGTCAGTTCAACTCCATCCGGCGTCATGGTGGTTAATCTCCGTGGATCGCCTCGCGGGTTTCGATTCGTCGTGCGTTTAAGGCCGGCGCATCTGTGTCGCCTGTGATTAATCGTGCGCTGCGCTCGCGCGTGAAGAAGGCCCAAATCCACTCGCGCATCACCATCAACCGGTTGCGGAAGCCGACGAGCAGGACCAGGTGAACAAACAGCCACATGAGCCATGCGAAATAACCTGATAAGTGCAAGCGTCCGATCTGGGCCACCGCGCGTTTACGGCCGATGGTGGCCATCGACCCTTTGTCGAAGTACCGGAACGGCAGCCGCGCTTCGCCATGCAAGTCACACAGGATGTTGGCCGCAGCCGTCCTGCCCTCTTGCAGCGCCGCCGCCCCGAGACCGGGAACAGGTTTTCCGTTTGCATCCTTGAGTGAAGACAAGTCGCCGATGACGAAGATCTCTCGACGCCAGGGGAGGCTCAGGTCGGGAGCGACGGGCACGCGTCCCGCTCTGTCCACTTGCACACCGTGAGCCTCCGCGCCGAGTTTTTTGCCGAGTGGCGAGGCAGCAACGCCTGTAGCCCACACGGTTACGCTCGTCGGAATCCACTCATCGCCGACCTTGAGCCGAGTCGACTCGACGGCCGTGACCATGCTGTTGGTGTGCACCTCGACGCCCAACTCTTTTAACTGCTCTTCCGCTTTTCGGGAAATATCTTCAGGGTAGACGTTCAGCACACGGGGCAAGCCTTCGAAGAGCATGACGCGCGCCTTGGATGCGTCTATGGCTTTGAAGTCACGGGCGAGAACTCGTCGTGCAATCTCAGCAATCGCGCCCGCCAGCTCAACGCCAGTGGGCCCTCCGCCGATGATCGCGAAGTTGAGTGGCCCGTGTTGACCAGTCAGATAAGCCTCTCGCTCTGCGCGCTCGAATGCGAGCAGCACGCGGCGCCGGATATCCAGGGCGTCCTCAATGGTCTTCAGGCCTGGCGCGTCACGCTCCCATTCGTCGTGACCGAAGTAGGAGTGGCGTGCGCCGGCAGCGACGATCAGATAGTCGTATTGAAGTTCTGAGCCATCTTTTAAAACGACATGCCGCGCCTCGATGTCGAAGTCCGTGACCTCACCCAAGATCACTTCGACATTCGGCGCGCGCTGCAGAATATGGCGCAGTGGCGAGGCGATCTCACCCGGTGACAAGACGGATGTGGCCACCTGGTAAAGGAGTGGCTGAAACGTATGATGATTTTTGCGGTCGACAAGCGTGACATCCACGGGTTTGCCCGCCAGCTTCTTGGCGGCAGATAAGCCACCGAAACCGCCACCGACGATTACAACCTTTGGTCTTTTCACTTCACTACGCATATGTCATCCCCATAACAGTCAGCTTCCGTTTACGCGAAAATATTGTGCCTGCTCCTGCCTACGCGGTTCTTCCTGAATTTCACCGGAAGCTGCTTTATTCTGCTGGACCGTTTTCACGATTGAATAAAAGAGGAGGACAAGCACGCTCAGAATTCAGCCGCTCGTGGTCGAATTTCGAAAGAAGCCTTAGCCGCTGATCAATAAGATCGAGTGGTTATGCTGGTGAAACTACGGAAGATCTTAGCGACACGGAGAGTTTTAGCTTTACTCTTACTACTTTTCTTGAGGGCTCTCGTTCAAGCCCAGCAGTCAGCGCCTCCGTACGCTGAGTCACTTACTCTCGATCAGGCGATTGCGCTTGCTCTGCGTGACAATCATGCGATGAAGATCGCACGCCTCGAGGTCGATAAAGCTGACGAGAACATCTCGGCTGCTAAGACCTACCGTCTTCCTTCGTTGCATGCCTACACTCTTGTTTCAGGAAATCTTGCCGATAACAAACTGGAGGTGCCGAATCCGTCGGCCAACTTGTTTCCTGGTATCGGACCTTTCTTCACACTAAATGACCGACGCAAGCCCACAGCAGTATTTGCTGCCTCAGTTATCGAACCGCTGACGCAGCAATATCGGATCGGACTAAATATCAAGTTGGAAAGAGTCTCGCGCGAGTTGGCCCAGGCGAAGCTGCGCCAGCAGCAGAACGAAACTATCAATAAGGTGAAGAAGGCGTACTACGCCATCCTGCAGACGAGAAGCTCGCTAAGCAGCGTGGAAGAAGCTCTGAAGTCTTACCATGAGTTGGACAAGGTTACAGGCGACTACGTAATCCAGCAGGCAGCACTAAAAGCCGACCACCTCGCTGTGCAAACACAACTCGCTAAAGTCGAGTATGAACAACTTGACTTAAGTAACCGGCTGGCTACCCAAAAAGAGCAATTGAATACACTGCTCGGTCGAGATGTCGACACGTCATTTGAAGTCACAGGTGTTCCGGAGTTCACGTCATTTGAAACCGATCTGACTGCCGCGAGAAAGCTCGCCCTCGAGCGAAGGCCTGAACTAGAACAGGCGAGACTGGGCATAGAACAGGCGACACTCGACCGCCGCATCAAGAAGTCGGAATACATCCCCGACGTAAGTGCCGGATTCGTTTACTTAACGCCGCGAAATTATGCTTCCGTCATCCCGAAAAACTTCGCCAATGTAGGTGTTGTGGTGAGCTGGGAGTTCTTTGACTGGGGTCGAAAGAAGCATCAACTTGCCGAGAAAGACAAAGCAGTCGAACAAACGAAGAACGCGCTCAAGGAAACGGAAGACGAGGTGCTGATCGACGTTGGCGACAAGTTTAGAAAGCTACAGCAGAGTGGGCAGGCGTTGCGAGTAGCCAGGCTGGCCGAGAATTCAGCAAAGGAAAATTTGCGCGTTAGCACTGGCCAGTACAA
>Ga0163162_10006310_pt1 | contig 11479 bp, 8 predicted proteins | sample S55metaG_FD_115310 | JGI IMG/M metagenome (GOLD analysis project Ga0163162, IMG submission 115310) | Switchgrass rhizosphere microbial communities from Kellogg Biological Station, Michigan, USA - S5-5 metaG | ecosystem: Host-associated > Plants > Roots > Rhizosphere > Soil | place: USA: Michigan...
TCGGGCGGAAGGGAAAGTGCCTTCGCCTGGAAAGTAGCCCAAAGCCCCAAATGCGAAAAACTTTTTATCGCTCCCGGCAATGCCGGTACCACCCAGTACGGCACAAACGTAAATATTAAGGTTACCGATTTTGAAGGCATTAAAGCGCTTGTTTTAAATGAGGACATCAACCTGGTATTGGTTGGCCCCGAAGAGCCACTGGTAAAAGGCGTTCATGACTTTTTCCTGGCCGATGAGCAATTGAAAAATATTCCGGTTGTTGGTCCGCAGCAGGAAGGCGCACAGCTGGAAGGCAGTAAAGATTTCTCCAAACAGTTTATGGAGAAACATAATATCCCAACTGCGGCCTATAAAACTTTTACTAAAGATACTTTACAGGATGGCCTGACTTATTTAGCTACTGCCGGTTTACCCGTAGTGTTGAAAGCCGATGGCCTTGCAGCCGGTAAAGGCGTACTGATCTGCCTTACTTTAGAGGAAGCTCAAACCGAACTGACCGCTATGCTGGCCGATGCCAAATTTGGCGAAGCAAGCTCACGCGTGGTTGTTGAACAGTTTTTAACAGGCATTGAGCTATCGGTTTTTGTGATGACCGATGGCAACAGCTACAAAATATTGCCCGAAGCAAAAGATTACAAGCGTATAGGAGAAGGTGATACCGGCCTAAATACCGGAGGCATGGGCTCTATCTCTCCCGTTCCATTCGCGGATGCCGCTTATATGAAAAAGGTAGAGGAGCGCGTGATCATCCCTACTGTTGAAGGTTTGAAAAAAGATGGCATACCTTATAAAGGCTTCATTTTTATAGGCCTGATGAACAGCGACGGCGAACCATGGGTTATTGAATACAACTGCCGCATGGGCGACCCGGAAACGGAAAGCGTAATGCGCCGCATAGATTCAGACTTTGTTGACCTGCTGTTGGGCGTTGCCGAAGGAAACATGGACGAAAAAGAGATCATCATCAGCCCAAAAACAGCTGCCACCGTAGTCATGGTTGCAGGCGGTTACCCAGGCGAATACCTGAAAAATAAAGTGATCACCGGCACCGAAAACGTACGCGACTCAATCGTGTTCCATGCAGGTACTTCAATGGATGGCGACGATGTAATAACCACAGGCGGCCGTGTACTCGCTATTACCACTGTACAGGACGATATGTTCAGTGCCCTGCAACAGGCTACCGCCGATGCAAGCCGGATCTATTATGACGGTATGTATTTTAGGAAAGATATAGGCTTTGACCTTCTTTAGTCATTGGGGCATTTTTCTGAACCAGGATTTTTGGGATTTATGGATTCTCCGGATGTACGGTTGATAGTTTAACTATTCATGTCCCCTCAGGGTCTCTCGCAGAGGACCCTGAGGTTCACCACGTTCCAAATGTCTAACACAGCATTCAGAACTATAGATTTTAAACACGTTCTAAATATTCATCAGGAATACAAAGCTACATAGCGTATACATCAGGGTTATCTGCGAGAGACCCTGATGGGATGTTAAAATCCTTAAATCCGGCAAATCAGTTTAATCCCGGTTCAGACAATTACTCCTGCACTACATCAATCCAATTACCATCACCTTTAATGATATTGATCAATTCATCAAGTGCATTGGCCGAGCTGATATTTTTCTTCACAGCTTCCTTGCCCCGGTAGAGGGTAATTTTATCAGTCCCTGAACCTACGTAACCATAGTCTGCATCGGCCATTTCACCGGGACCATTTACGATACAGCCCATGATGCCAATCTTCAAACCTTTAAGGTGACTGGTACGACTGCGGATCATTTGCGTGGTAACCATCAGATCAAATAAGGTACGCCCGCAGCTTGGGCAGGAAATATATTCAGTTTTAGAGATGCGCGAGCGGGTAGCCTGCAAAATACCAAATGCGGTAGAGGTAATAACATTTGTAGGCAGTTCAGGCGCATCAATCCAGATGCCGTCACCAAAACCATCAACCAATAAAGCGCCGAGATCAGTAGAGGCGTAGAGTTGTAATTTAGATGTGAGATCTGAGATTTGAGATTTGAGATCAACCTCACTTCCGGACTTTCCGACTTCCGGACATCCCGACTCAAAAGCATAGTCTCTCTTCACTATCACAGGTACATCCAAGCCCAGTTCTTCCATTTTGAAGAAGAAAGAACGCTGCTCGGCCATGCCGTGTAATGCGTCCGTTTCCAGTACCAATACCAGCGAATTATCCAGCTGGATAGATCCGAATGCATCCGAATCAATATCGGCTGGTTTTAAACGTACCAGGTTCAGTTTTGACGAACGGTCGACATCGCCAATATATTCATGTAAAGTAAATACCGGGTGGCAATTGGTTTTATCAGCAAGTTTTTGCCAGGCGTTATAATTATAAAGCTGCTTTAAGTTGCCCGGTAAAGTAAAAGAAGGTAATTCATCAGCCAGGTAAACAAAATCAACCGATTGCTCGGCCATGTTATACTTATCCAGCAATGGCGAATACAGATAGCCCGCTTCATTCAATACAGCCGGATCTTTAAGATTTTTTTTCGATAGGTCAACAACAACCCGTGGCACCAAATGCCCGCCGATAAAAGCGTTAGCCTCGTAGGTTTCACGTTTTTTATACTCGTAGGGATTATGCGAAGCCGAAGGCTGAAGGCTGAAGGCTGAAAGCTCCTGTTCTTCGGCTTTCTGCTTTTCGCTTTTTGCTTTCCGCTCCGTGTAACGGCGAACCAATTCAATAGCAACCGGGGCTTCAGCTTCCGGTTCTTCGGTGAGGGATACGCGCACGGTATCACCGAGGCCATCCTCCAACAGGGTACCTATGCCTACGGCAGATTTAATACGGCCGTCTTCACCGTCGCCGGCTTCGGTTACACCAAGGTGCAGCGGGTAGTTCATACCTTCGGCAACCATGGTTTCCACCAGCAAACGGTAGGCCTGCACCATTACTTGCGGATTGCTCGATTTCATGGAGATCACGAGATTATAAAAATTAAGCTGCTCGCACATCCGCATAAATTCCATAGCCGATTCAACCATGCCCTGCGGGGTATCGCCGTAACGGCTCATGATCCTGTCGCTCAGCGAACCATGGTTGGTACCGATGCGCATGGCAGTACCATACTCTTTACAAACTTTTACAAGCGGTGTAAATTTCTGAAAGATGCGTTCCAGTTCGCCCTGGTATTCCAGGTCGGTATAATCAATCTGGTCGAATTTCTTTTTATCGGCATAATTACCGGGGTTTACACGCACTTTTTCAACTATGCGGGCAGCCACCTCGGCAGCGTTTGGGGTAAAGTGGATATCAGCAACCAGCGGCACGGTATAACCACGGGCGCGAAGCTGCTTTTTAATTTCGGCCAGGTTTTGGGCCTCTTTGATGCTGGGGGCCGTGATCCGCACATACTCGCAGCCGGCGTCAACCATGCGGATAGACTGCTCCACCGTACCAATGGTATCCATGGTATCGGTAGTGGTCATGCTTTGTATGCGGATTGGATTATTCCCGCCCATAGGCACGTCGCCAATATTAACCTCGCGGGTAATAAAGCGTGAATATTCGGTTAACGAATTACAATAACGGCCGGGCAGCACTTTAACAGCATCAGTATTCATCAATGATGGAAATTAATATGATGCAAATTTAATGAATATGTTGGGATTAGGCTACCTGCACGTAAATGATAAATTATTGTAAAGCCAATCACTTCAAATCGAAATTATATATTTTAGCTGCATAAATCCTTTATCTGTTCACAATGAAAAACTACTTTTTACTTGCAGTACTTTGTTTGATTTTTTCGTGCAAAAGCAATACGAAACATTCGTCAAAAGACAGCTCTTTAATAGCTAACAATACCGAAAGCCCCAATTTGCTTATCGCAAAATTCAAACCGCTATTACAGGGTACCTGGATAAAGAAAGCATACATCGATAAAATTGCAAAAACAAAATCACCGTTAGCCGCGGTGGATGAAGCCATTGACATAACAGCTTTTAGTATTAATACTGCCAATATAAAAGGTGACAGTATTATTATACCCGTTGGCTGGGACAACCATGAAGGAAGCGACCTTACATTGTCTTTTAAAAAAGGGAAACGTTCTTCGTCATTAATATTTGGAGCTGGCGAGCTTAAAGCAGATGTTGATCATGGCGACACCATCATTACTATTTATTACCCTAATGGTAAAAACCGGGTGAAAGCAGCTCAGTTTATCAGGGCAAATTCACAAAAGATAATACAAATTGGAGATGGAATGTCTCGTTTGGTTAACAAAGTACTTATAGCCGGTACCTATGCACTAAAAGATACTACAATAAATACAGCGATAACATTTAATATCGACGGGCAATTGAATGGGTTTAAAAACTTCAAAAACTATTCAATAAATTTTGACCTTAATGTAGAACCAATGGATAACCTTGATGAGATAAGCTTTATATCTGATAATAAAACTCATCAATCCTATTCGTTTAAGTTTGATAGCGATACACTAAAGCTATATGATACCAAACCAAACGCTGATTCATCGTTACTGGTTTTGGATAAATTGAGATATAAATTAGTAAAGCTAAAATAATAAAACTGCCCTCACACCAACCTATCCTTAATAACCAACGTCCCGGCAATCATATCATGTAAACACTGTTGCTGTTTATTAAAAAAAGCTATCAGGTAGCCGATAAAAAAGGTTAGTACCGAAAATATTTTGGCCAGGTTGCGGCCTATGGCTTTGGCAACAGTGATCCTGTTTCCGTCCAGATCAACCACTTTTATTTTAAGCATTTGTTTACCGTAAGTAGCTTGCTTAGCCGAACTTTCCATCACCACATGATAAATAAATTTACCAATAGGCGTAAAAGCAACAATACCTATTGAAGCATATATGCGCTCCTGCTTATCCGTAATAAACAGGAACACCGCCATAGCCGCAAGTAAAACGAACACCCCAAACAGAATAAACCAATCCAGCGCCGAGGCCAGCCAGCGCTGATCAAAACTACCGTAGTATTGCATGAGCAATTTAGGCCGGGTAAAACCGAATAATTCCCTTAGTTCGGCAATTTCATGGGCTTCCTTATAATCCACCATATCATCGGTCTTTACAAAATCACCGGGCTTAATGCCGCGGGCTTTGAGCTCGGGAATAGTAAAAGGGCCTTCGGGTTTACCGTTGATGACTAATATGTAGGATTGGGGCATGGATACAATCTTGTGTTAATAACGTTTGTCATCCTGAGCGATAGCGAAGGATCTTCTTCACAAAGCAGGGCGAATATACATGGCGAAGAAGATGTTTCACTTCCTTCAACATGACAAATCTTTTTATCCCACTAAGATAAATATTCCTTCCACCAATCAGAATTACAGGCGCCTTTTACTTCGGTTGGTTCGCCGGGTTTGGGTACAAATAAATTGATGTGTTTTTGTTTTGCCATCGGCACTAACCATTCAACAGGCTCGTACCAGGCATGTGGGGCCAGGTTAAAGGTACCGTAATGAATCGGCATCATCAATTTGCCTTTCAGATCGAGATGGGCATTTGAAGCATTATCGGGTCCCATATGTATATCCGGCCAAAATTTGCCATATGCGCCTATCTCCAACATGGTCAGATCGAACGGGCCAAAAGCCTCCCCTATCGCCTTAAACTCGGGCGAGTAACCGGAATCGGCACCAAAATAGATATTATGCTGCGGGCCTTTAATAACAAATGATGACCATAGCGTTTCATTCCGTCCGAAAATTCCCCTGCCCGAAAAATGACGTGAGGGTGTTGCCGTAAGTACAATTTCATTACCGATCATGGCGCTGTCGCCCCAATCCATTTCGGTGATAAAATTGGCTGCCATACCCCAACCGGTTAGATACTGCGCTACCCCCATCGAACAGAAAAAGGGGATGTTTTTATCAGCAAAAAACTTAATGGTAGCCTTATCCAAATGATCATAATGATCATGCGACTGGATCACAGCATCCAGCGGAGGCAGATCCTCTAAAGCTATTGGTGGGTTAAAAAACCGCTTCGGCCCGAATGATTGTGAAAACGAAACCCTGTCGCTCCAGACCGGGTCGGTAAGGATGCGTTTACCATCGATCTCGATCAGGATACTGGAGTGGCCGATCCAGGTAATGCGTAAACCCGATGCGGGCGGAGTGCTATAAACTGATGGATCTGTTTTAAACGGACCTAAAGTTTTTTTAGGCGTATTCTCGGCCTTGTTGTTCATGTATTCCCTCAAAATAGGGATCATTTTGTCAAAGCCGGCTTCATCAGTGGGTATGGTATTTTGATATTTTCGTCCTTTTTTACGCGATGCGGGTAAACTCATAGTAGCAATTATAGTACTTATATCAGGTATGATATAACTAACGCAAAAAAGTTACGAATGGTTGAAGCGGCTCAACCTTTATTTACTTAAGAATGATATTGCCGTATCACAAAACTCAATCAGCGAAGCCGGCAAAGCGTCACCTGTAAAAGGGTGTTCACCGCCAAAAGTATGATCGGCCCCTTTTTGTACGATGTATTCGGCAGCAGGATTAGCTTCGTGAAGTTGTTGTGAGTGACTTACAGGCACCGTAGGATCGGCATCGCCGTGTACAATAAGCCATGGTTGCGTTACGAGGCTCGCCTGCCTGATAATATCCAGCCTGAGCGGATGCTTGTCCAGGTCATCCAACAAGGTCGATTTGACAGGCATTTGCTGACCGGTACGTTTATTTTCGAAATAAAAAACACCCTGCAAGCGCCATTGCTGCTCTATTTGTTTAGGCCACAGGTTCCGGAAACCGGATATTGAAGCCATGCTCACCAGCTTTTTGATGCGGGCGTCTTCGGCTGTTTTAATAATGCTTACGCCGCCGCCCATGCTATGCCCAATTAGGTATACTCCGTTTGCAACCGGGATGCTTGCGCCGCTGCAGGCAAAATCTATGATGGTATCCAAATCCTCCAATTCGATGGAGACGGTATTATCAGCAAAGGCAGTCAGATCGGCAAAGTCTAAAGGATTGGCGGGTGTTGTGCCATTGTGCGAAAAGTTAAATTTCAGGAAACGGAAGCCTTTTTCGGCAAAGTACCGGGCTAAAAGATCATGCGTACCCCAATCTTTAAAGCCCTTAAAGCCATGGGCAAAAACTACCAGCGGCGCGTTTTTAAAAACATCATCGTACGTAACATCAATAAGCATTGGCCGCCCTTTGGCGCCGGGAAGGGTAAAATTATCTTTCCTGATCATGACGGCTAATTTAGCATAAAGACAGGAGTTATTGCCAGGGGGCACAGCTTAATTGGGCTGAAGCCCTTTTTTTGCAATTCAATCCGTTGGCTAAAGCTAATGGCGATGATGAAATTCACCTTTAAGCATCCGGGCTTAAATATCGCTGATAAAATTCATTGCCGTCCCATTTATGGGACGGACCAACAGAAATAAAGACTCGGTTTTAGCCGAAATACGCTTGATATGTCTACAAGAACAATGTTCTACACCCTTTTCCAATTAAAAGTAACATCCCGTCCCCTCAGGGTCTCTCGCAGAGGACCCTGAGGTTGACAATCATCTTAAGATCCATAATTATATTTATATTTAACCATGGCCACCCATACCTTACACAACGATCCTGGCGAAACCTGGTTTATAACGTTTACATGTTATAACTGGATCCCTTTATTCGAGATCACACAATCGTATAACATACTATATGATTGGTTCGGGTTTATAGCAGAACGTTATCAGGTGCAAACTCATGCTTTTGTATTGATGCCTAATCATGTCCATCTGATTATTAAAATGCCTGATACAGATGGAGGGCTTAATAAGATGATCAGTAACGGCAAAAGGTTTATGGCTTATGAGCTTGTTAAAAAACTATCTGCATCAGGCAGAGCCGATATCCTTGATCAGCTTTCGGCGGCGTGTACTGAAAAAGAAAAAATCAAAGGACAAAAGCATAAGGTTTTTGAACCATCGTTTGATGCCAAGCCCATATACTCCACCGCATTTCTTCATCAAAAAATAGACTATATACATCATAATCCGGTATCAGGAAAATGGTCTCTTTGCAATGACTTTACCGAATACCCACATAGCAGCGCGACTTTCTATCATTTGGCAAAACCTCATGAACTTGTACCCATTACAGATTATAGGGATTTTTGGGCAGATATCAATCATGTGAAACCAGTGAGGCTACTCTAATTAAACATAGCAGCTGGCCTGGCGTAGAACATCAGGGTCCTCTGCGAGAGACCCTGATGGGACAGTAAAAAGGCGTCATTGCGAGGTACGAAGCAATCCCCGATTTGCAGAGCCGCTAAGTAAGTTTCTCTGTACAGTTTGGGATTGCTTCGTACCTCGCAATGACGCTTCTTATTATACTTTTAAAACTATTCCCTACACTCTTTTCCCATTAAAAGTAATATTATACAGATCGGTGCGCCTGTCTTTGATATTTTGTACACTGCCATATTCATGCAACTCATCCAGCAATGACAGGTCAACATCCGCTATAACGATCATCTCGGTATTTGGTGTGGCTTCAGATTGAATACCATTGGTCGGGAAACCGAAATCAGAAGGCGTAAACACGGCCGATTGCGCATAGCTGATACCCATGTTATTTACATTTGGCAGGTTACCTACGCAGCCTGCAATAGCAACATAACATTCATTTTCCACCGCGCGGGCCTGGGCGCAAAACTTAACCCGGTTATAGCCATTTTGGGTATCGGTAAGGAAGGGCACAAACAGGATCTGCATATCCTGACCGGCCAGGATGCGCGATAATTCCGGAAACTCCACATCATAACAGATCAGGATACCCACTTTTCCACAATCGGTATCAAAAACTTTTACTTCATCGCCACCCCGCATACCCCATGAGCTGATCTCGGCCGGGGTTGGGTGAATTTTGTACACCTCTTCCATACTGCCATTACGCCTGAACAGGTAGGAAACATTATACAACGATTCTTCAAAAATATAAGGCATACTGCCCGCAATAATGTTCACATTGTATGATACCGACAGTTTTGAAAACTCCTCAATAATAGGCTGAGTATATTTAGCCAGTTCACGCATGGCTTTGGCCGAATCCATGTGGTTATAATCGGCCATAAGCGGTGTATTGAACAGTTCAGGGAACAGGATAAAATCGGCCTGGTAATCGCTCACGGCATCAACAAAATATTCGGCGTGCTTCATGAGCTCGCTGATGTTACTGTATGAGCGCATCTGCCATTGCACCAGGCCAATGCGCACTACCGTTTTATGATTGATAACATCGCTTACCTCTTCGTAATACACGTTGTTCCATTCTATAAGCGTGGCAAAACCTTTTGATCGGCTATCCTCGGGCAGGTAGTTACGTAATACCTTACGCACGTGAAAATCATTAGATAGCTGGAAAGAAAGCGTAGGATCATAGATTTCTTTATATTTTACCTTGTCGATATATTGCCGCGGAGTAAGCTCATTCTGAAATTTTTGGTAATTAGGGATGCGGCCACCGGCAATAATGCTTTTCAGGTTCAGCTTTTCGCAAAGGGACTTGCGGGCATCATAAAGCCTGCGGGCCAGGCGTAATCCACGGTATTTGGGGTGGATAAACACGTCGATACCGTAAAGTACGTCGCCCTTATCATTATGGGTTTTAAAGGTACTATCGCCGGTTATTTGCTTGTAGGTGTGGTTATCGCCAAACTTCTGATAGTCGACAATAATAGCCAGCGCACAGCCTACAACCATATCGTTAACAGTGATACAGATCTGCCCTTCGGGGAATATTTTGATGAGCTTGCGGATAGAATTGGCATCCCAATAGTCCTCATCCATATCCATATAGGCCGATTTCATTGATTTTTTAAGCTCCTGATAGTCCTGTACCTCCAGGTTACGCATTTCAATACTTTGCAGATCCATATATAATTTGTTGTTTCAGTTTTTCCTTGTCATCCTGAGTGATGGCGAAGGATCTTCTCCGGTTAGCATAGCGAACAAGTATGACGAAGAAGATGTTTCACTTCGTTCAACATGACAAATAAAAAAAGGCTGTCATGCTGAGCCTGTCGAAGCATGGTGGGCCGGCCTCTGCGCGCGTCCTTCGACAAGCTCAGGATGACAGGCCCTCTTGTTTAATGTCACTTTCTCCTTCTGAGTCCAAGGTATTTAAACACTCAGATTGACAAACCCTCATCATCAACACCACTTCCTCTGTAATCCTGCCCCATCTCCCCAACAGCCAAAGCCCATTTTGGTTTAGGCATTTTTTTTACCATCTGTGGTATGCCACCAGGCCCAGTATATCAGCACGAACTGTAAGGCCAGGCGCAGCCATGCTAAAAAGGGCGTAACTGTCATGGAGTTTAGTTTCATAGGCGCTTTAAATGCCATGCTTACGTGGATCTGTAAAAAAGCTATCAGCATTAAAACAATTCCCCAGGCTGCCCAGTAGCGCGTTTTAGGCCAGATGAGCAACAACCCTAAGGAGATTTCGGCAACCCCGGCCAGTATGTTAACAGCCTCAGGGTAAAGCAAATTATTGGGCATCACGGCATAATAAAAGTCCGGATCCCTGAAGTGGTTCAAGCCCGCAAGCACATAAAATACAACAAGTATTACAAGGCTTATTTTTTTATACTTATCCATGCTTTAATTTACAAATATTTTGTCATATGCATCATAAAACAGTTTAAATGCTGCAAAACAAGCCGATTTTGTAATTTATAACCATTCCAAATAAGTCTGTTTGACAAAGTGTTGACATTGCATGTGCCGAATAGTGATACTTTTGTTCGGTCAAATTTTAAAACTGCTTTGAAGTATCTAAAGGTAATAGCTTTTACGCACAAACAGATTGAACTGAAGGAATTGGGTAGATTGGTGGTTTGCCAGGAAAATCTGACAGATAAACTTGCGCAGGTTAAAGAGCAGTTTAATATTCCCGAGATCTTCTACCTGGCTACCTGTAACCGTGTGGAATTTGTGATGACAACTCCGCAATCGGTTGATAAGGATTTTGCCAAAAAGTTCATAGAAGCCTTTAATACAGAGCTTTGCCATGATTCACTGAGCACTTTTATGGATAGCGCGTCTATTTATGAAGATCAGGAAGCTATGGTGCACCTGTTGCGTACTTCATGTTCGCTGGAGAGTTTGATCGTGGGTGAAAAGGAGATCCTGGCGCAGTTACGCAAAGCATATGAACATTGCAAAGAGGCCGGCCTAACCGGCGATGCCATGCGCATGATCATGAACTGTGTGGTAAAAACAGCCAAGGAAGTTTATACCCATACCAACATCTCCAAAAATCCAATCTCGGTAGTATCGCTGGCTTATCGCAAGCTAAAAGACCTTAATCTTTGTTCAAATGCCCGGATCCTGATCATCGGCGCAGGCGAAACCAACCGTAACATCACTAAATATCTTCAAAAACATAAATTTTCAAACTTCGCGGTTTTTAACCGTACCGTGGCCAATGCCGAAAAA
>Ga0163162_10006315_pt1 | contig 11477 bp, 9 predicted proteins | sample S55metaG_FD_115310 | JGI IMG/M metagenome (GOLD analysis project Ga0163162, IMG submission 115310) | Switchgrass rhizosphere microbial communities from Kellogg Biological Station, Michigan, USA - S5-5 metaG | ecosystem: Host-associated > Plants > Roots > Rhizosphere > Soil | place: USA: Michigan...
CACTCAATGTCTCGGCGCGATCGTTTACCCGCGGCGTCAGGTCGAAGTGCCGGAGCAGTTCGTCGATCCGCGTCTCGCGTTCGGCGCCCCGCAGACCGTACAGCGACGCATAGAACCGGCAGTTTTCGCGCACGGTGAGTTCGCCATACAATCCGAACCGTTGCGACATGTAGCCGATCCGGTTGCGGAGCAGCTCGGTGTCTTTCCGGATATCGCACCCGACCACCGTGGCCTCGCCACTGGTGGGCGGCAGGAGTCCGCAAAGCATCCTGATCGTCGTGGTCTTGCCGGAACCGTTCGGGCCGAGGAGGCCGAAGACTTCGCCGCGCGCGATTTCGAGATCAAGTCGATCGACGGCGACCAGGTCGCCGAAAGTCTTGCGCAGCGCGACCGTGCGTACCGCAACATCCCGCGCAGGCGCGGGTGCCGTCACGGCGTGCGAGTCCCGAAGGAGATCGTGACGGGAAGGCCTGCCTTGGCGCGTCCGGTGCTGTCGTCCAGCGCAACCTTGACCCAGAACGTGAGGTCGGCGCGCTCCTTTTCGGTGAGCGCAACCCGCGGCGTGTACTCCGCCTTGTCGCTCATGGTGACGACATGTCCGGGAATTGTCGCTCCGCCAACGTCCAGTTGAGCCGTTGCCGGCGCGCCGGTCGTGAGCTTGGCAAATCCGGCCTGGTCCACGTAGACCCGCACCCAGGGCTTCGTGTCGTCGGCGAGCGTGAGCACCGGCCGACCGGCTGGAACGAGCTCGCCCTGCTCGAACCACGTACCACGCACCCGTCCGGCGGAAGGGGCGGTGAGGATGAGTTCGCCGGCATGCGCGCGAAGCGAGGCGAGTCCGGCCTCGGCCTGACGAACGCGCGCCTGGGCGGCCGCGACTTCGTTCGGGCGCGGACCGCTCTGCGCCTGGCGGAGGGTCTGCTGCGCGTAGGCGAGGCGTGCAGTGGCGTCGAGTTCGGCAGCGCGAACTTCGTCACCGCGCTGCGCCGGAACGGTTCCCTTGGCGGCGAGTGGCTCGATCCGCTGACGATTCTGCTGGGCCAGTTTGAGCGCAGTCGCCGTCCGTTGGACCTCGGCCTCAGCACGTGCAATCTCTTCGCTGCGGGCACCCGCCTCGAGATTCTTCAGCTGGGCACTTGCATCGGCAACATTCGCCTCCTGACGGGCGATGTCGGCCGGCATGGTAGCGGCTGTGAGGATGGCGAGTGTGTCGCCCGCCTTGACGCGATCACCTTCGTGCACCCGCAGCGCGCCGAGCCGGCCGTTCAGGTCGGGCGCGACATCGGTGTCGGTGAATTCAATCGTGCCGGTGGCGGAGGGGGTGACGCGGGTGCGGGAGCAGGCGGACACTACGAGAGAAGAGAGAAGAGCGAAGAGAGAACAGCGTCGAAATGGTCCTCGTCCTGAGCCGCAGGCGAGGGACCCCCACGGCTCATTGAAGGCAGACACTGGAGGCCCCTCGCCGCGCTCAGGGCGAGGAATCTTCTCTCTTCTCTCTTCTCTCTTCTCTCCCGGTGCCATCTCACATCCCCAATATCATCGCAAACATCAGCGGCGCCACGATGCTCGCGTCACTCTCCACGATGTACTTCGGCGTGTCGATGCCGAGCTTGCCCCACGTGATCTTTTCGTTGGGCACCGCGCCGGAATACGATCCGTAGCTGGTGGTCGAGTCGGAGATCTGGCAGAAGTACGCCCAGACCGGGATGTCGCCGCGCTGCAAGTCCTGGTGAAGCATCGGCACCACGCAGATCGGGAAATCACCGGCGATGCCGCCGCCGATCTGGAAGAAGCCGATTCCCTTGCCGTTGGCGTTCGCCGTGTACCAGTCGGCGAGCGTCATCATGTACTCGATGCCGGTGCGCACGGTGTGGACGTTCTTGACGTCGCTCGTGATGCAGTGACCGGAATACATGTTGCCGAGGGTTGAATCTTCCCAGCCGGGCACCCAGATCGGGAGATTCTTCTCGCACGCGGCGAGCATCCATGAATTCTTCGGATCGATCTGGTAATACTGCTTGAGCTTCCCGCTCCGCAGTACGCGATAAAAGAACTCGTGGGGGAAGTAACGCTCGCCCGCCTTGTCGGCGGCGATCCATTCATCGAGCACCGCGCCTTCCAGCCGGCGCATCGCTTCCATTTCGGGAATGCAGGTGTCGGTGACGCGATTCATGTGGCGATCGAGCAATGCCTTCTCGTCATGCGCGGTGAGATCGCGATAGTGTGGCACGCGCTCGTAGTAGTCGTGCGCGACGAGATTGAAGATGTCTTCCTCGAGATTCGCGCCGGTGCAGGTAATCGCCTGCACCTTGTCCTGGCGGATCATTTCCGCCAGCGACAGTCCGAGCTCGGCGGTACTCATCGCCCCGGCGAGGGTGATCATCATCTTGCCGCCGCCATCGAGGTGACGGGTGTAGCCATCGGCCGCGTCGATGAGAGTCGCGGCGTTGAAATGGCGATAGTGATGGCGGAGGAAGGTGGAGATGGGGGCTGAATGCGGCACGGACACCTCGAAAAGATGAGTCCTCGTCCTGAGCCGCAGGCGAGGGACCTTCGGGCTCAACATCACATGAACACTGGAGGTCCCTCGCTTCGCTCAGGACGAGGCATGAAAGTTATCCGCCGCAGCACATGCCCGCCACGTTACGTTGCACCATGGCATTACCCAAGATCCTGAATTGCTGGGCCACCACCTCGCCCGGCGTGGAGACGCTCCTCGCCAGCGAGCTGCGCGGTCTCGGCCTCGTTCCGGGCGAGATCGAACCGGGTGGCGTGGAGTTTCCGGCGACAGCCGCCCAGCTGGCCGATGCCGTGCTCCAGCTCCGCACCGCCAACCGTGTGGCGGTGCGGCTGGCGTCGTTCGATGCCCGGGCCTTTGGTGAGCTGGAGCGGCGTGCCGCGAAGGTGCCGTGGGAAGAAGTGCTGAAGCCGGGTGCTTCCGTGCACTTCAGGGTGACGTCGAAGCAATCAAAGCTCTTTCATGAAGACGGGATCGCCGAACGACTCGAATGCGCCGTCGCCCCGCTGGTGAAGGGGGCGGTTGCCGTGCGCGCTCCCTCCGACGCCGAGAAGCTGGAGCGAGACCTGACCCGGGTGCCACGGGTGCAGCGGATCATTGTCCGGGCGCTGCGCGACGAATTCACCATCTCGGCCGATGCCTGCGGCGCGTTGCTGCACCTGCGCGGCTATCGCCAGGACGTGGCAAAGGCGCCGATGCGCGAAACGCTCGCCGCCGCCCTGTTGATGGCAAGCGGCTGGAATCCTGCCGAGGCGCTGCTCGATCCCTTCTGTGGCTCGGGAACGATCGCGATCGAGGCCGCGCTGATGGCGCGAGGGATTGCACCGGGTCGCGCCCGCCGCTTCGCGATGGAAACATGGCCGGCGATGAACAGCAACATCCTGAGCGATGCCCGCAAGCGCGCGAAGGTGAAGGAGAAGAAGGCGACCGCGCGGATCGAGGGTCGCGACCGCGATGCCGGCGCAATTGCGGCGTCAGTCGCAAACGCCGAGCGCGCTGGTGTGGCGGATTCCGTCACATTCAAGCAGGCGCCGCTATCGTCGCTCGAACCGGATGCCGGCGCGGGCTGGGTGGTGACGAATCCTCCATACGGCGAGCGAATTGGCGAAGCGGGTGCGTTGCGCGATCTCTACGCGGCACTCGGTCGAGTGCTCCATGAGCGGCGGCCCGAGTGGGGCCTGGCGATGCTGAGTGCGGATCGGATGCTCGAGGGTCACGTCGGGATGGAGTTGCGAGAGGTGTTGCAGACGACGAATGGGGGAATTGCGGTGAGGGTGGTGCGGGGGGCGTAGTCTTGCGCGGCGTGGAGACGGGCGCAGAGGGCTGCGCCCTTGCGCGGGATCGGATGCGGGCGCAGTGGGCTGCGCCCTTGCGCGGGATCGGAGACGGGCGCAGAGGGCTGCGCCCTTGCGCGGGATTGGAGACGGGCGCAGAGGGCTGCGCCCTTACGCTACACCTCTTCCTGCACCTCGACCTCTCGACGTGGCGCCCCGGTCACGACCAGCACCACGGCCGGAATGAGCACCACCGTTGCTACCAGCATTCGCGGCGTGACCACCTCGCCCGCCAGGATCACGCCAAGAAAGATCGCGGCGATCGGATCGACATAGGTGTAGCTGGCGACGGCCGTGGCATCGGCCACCGAGAGCAACCATTGAAACACAGGATACGCCACGAGCGAGCCGACGATCGCGAGATAGCCCCACGCCGCAGCTGACTGCCATGTGATCGTATGCGACTGAAGCCAGGCTCCCTCTCCAGCGATCAGCCCCGCCGCCGTTGCCAGCACGCCACCGATCAGCATCTGGGTAGCACTCGCCATCATCACGTCTTCCGATTGTCCCCAACCGCGCCCGTACGTGGAACCCACCGCCCAGGAGACCGAGGCGAGTCCCATCAGCAGAAGCGGCCGCACGTCATGCACTGCAGCGAACGTCGCGCCGCCGAGGAGCACCATTCCCACCGTTCCGAGGGCGAGTCCGAACGCCCGTCGCTTGGCGAGTGATGTGCCGGTGCGGTGTCCATTGAAGAGCGCGATCAGCAGTGGTGTGCCCGCGGCAAAGAGCGCCGTCATTCCGGACGGGATCGTTTTTTCGGCGAAGACGACTGCGGCGTTGCTCAGCAGCACGAGGCAGGCACCGACCGCTCCGCCACCCAACCACTCGCGGAGCGTGGGCCACTTCACGCCCGCGCGATAGTGGCGCCAGAGGAGCAGCAGCGTTCCCGCGATCGCAAAGCGAATTCCCGCGAGGAGAAACGGCGGTGCGGATGCAACGGCGATACGAATGGCGAGATAGGTGGAGCCCCAGACGACATACAGCGTCCCGAATGCGGCGACGATCGCCGCGCGACTCGGCTTTATGGACGTGCTCCGGCCGGCACCGGCATCGTGCGGTGATAAAGGCATGGCTCTTCGGAATAGACCGGTGGGATCTGCCACTCAGTGCCGCTCCAGCGAATCAATCCGCTCGAGGTGACCACGGCGTCAACACCATTGTCGTCGACGGTGCCGTAGATATCGACATTGCCAATCGCGGAGGCCACCAGGAAGCCCCACGAGTCGACGATCCAGGTGCGCGTCGTGTTCGGCAGGTCAGGGCGATCGTCACGGAAGGCGAACGAGAATGCGGTGTAGCCGCGCCCTTCCGGTCCGCGCACCGCGTACATCTGGAGCTTGGCGTAGCGTGCATCGCCGTCGGGGCCCCAGAAATCGGCATGCATGTAGTTGACGGCACGCTCATCGGCCGGCTTCCGATAATCGAGATAGACGTGCCAGGCGGAGTCGGCGAGCGCGTGAAAATATTGCCAGGCACCGGAACGCGACGTGGCAGTTGCTTCCTTGATGTTCGGCCGGCCGAACGAGCCCGGAACGACCACGGCGAAGAGCGCCGTGCCGGACGGTGAAAGGTTGAAGAACCAGCCCGGGTGGGCAATTTCGTCACAGGCCGCTCGCCAGCTCACCGGAGGAAGAAAGCGCTGCCGACTGGTGATCCTGGAATGAAGGACGCGGCTGAGCTTGTCGTTGTACGTGAAGAGATACTGCGTCACCGAATCGCCGATATGACCAAGCGGTGCGACGCCAAGGGTGTCGAACTGCGAGGCCACGCCCGATCGCATCAGGCGGGCGCCGCCGAACCGCGATTCCTGGGAATGCGGCGGCTTGGGATCGGCAATGACTCGAGCCTGCGCGCGTGCCGCGGCCGGCAGCGTGATTGCTGCAGCCGCCATCAAGGCCATCGCGCCACTCATTGCGGTGTGCTGCATCTGGAGTTCACTGCTCCGGAAGAAGAACAAATCGCGCCACGTTGACCGGATCGAAGTAGCGCTTCGCGGCATCCTGAATCATGGCCGGCGTGAGGGAATCGAGTCGCTTGCTCCACGCCAGGATCTCGGACAGCGGCCGTCCAGCAGCCGAACCGTCGGGCATGACGTGATTGCTGATTTCGCCGAGCCACCAGTCGTTCGTCTTCGCGGCGACCTCGGTTTCGCGCCGTGCCTGGGCCACGAATTTCTGCAACTCGTCGGCGGTCGGGCCGGTGGCGCGGAGTGCCGTGATGATCTGCTGCGCCGCCTGCCACAACGTATCGACCTGCGCCGGCGTGGACTTGAATGATATCTGGCTGCGATATCGTGTGCGCGGTACCCGTTCGAGCGAGGTACTGGCACTCACGCCGTAGGTTGCACCCATTGCCTCGCGCAACTTGTCGAGCAGCCGCTCCTCGAGGATCTGTGCTGCCGCTTCTGCCGCCAGGGCCTGATCCTGGGTAGCGCCAGCGGTGTTGCCGGTGTAGAACACCACCTGCTGGGCCACCGGTTCCTTCCCCTTGCGGACCAGCTTGGTGATCACGCCCTCCGGCGGGATCGGACCGACATCGGCCCACATGTGGTTCCCGCCAGACGACGGCAAGCCACCGATCCAGCGCGACACGAGCGGTCGCAGCGAGTCGACATTGACATTGCCGATGATCACGAACGTGAAGCCGTTGAAGTCGCTGAACCAGCCCCGGTAGATCGCCAGCGATCGCACCGGATCGAACGTGTCGAGACGTTCACTTGTCAACGACTGCGCGCGCGGACTGTTGCGGCTCATCGTGACCCTGATCGTATCGCCGAAGACTGCGTCCGGCGTGTCGCCGCGATTGGCGAGCATCGTCCGCAACTGGTTCTTCAGCGCCGATACCGCTGCCGTGTCGAGGCGAGGTGCGGTGGCGTTCAGCCAGAGCACCTGCAGCCCCGTTTCGAGATCCTTCGGCGCCGCAAATGCGCCAAGGCCCTGGCTCGTTTCGTCCACCTGGGGGATCACAAAGGCGATTTTTCCAGCCAGCTTGTTGCGCAGTGACTGCGCGTCGAATGCCCCAACCCCGCTCTGTTGTACGACACTCGCGGCGAGGGAACCGTTGAGGATCTGGGCGTCGGGGAGCAACGACATCCCTCCCGCTGCCTCACCGGCAATGAAGAGCTGGTCAGCCTTGAAAGCGGTGGGCTTGATCAGGACCCGCACGCCGTTGGAGCGCTTCCAGTCGGTGATCCCGACGTCGGCATACGTCGTCTCGCCCACGATCCTGCCGGGTGTCGGCGGATTCGGCACCAGCTCGGCGGCCACCGTGGCCTCGACCCAGGGCGCGATCGTCGCCGTCTCGGTCCGCGCAAGAATGGCCAGCAGCGTATCGCGCTGCGGCAGCGTGGCCTTCACCTTTTCCGGCCCGAGCACCACGATCATCCGATCGTCACCGTGCGATGCTTCTCGAATACTGGTGTTTACCTCGTCGATCGTGATCGTGGGCAGAATCTTCTGCGCCAGCTCGAAACGCTGGCGAGCCGACGGAACCGCGCTGCCACGGAGGAACGCGTTGATGTATGCGCCGAGGAAGACGCCGGATTCCGTCTTGTCCTGTTCGGCGGCAGCCGACTCGCGACCGCGAAGCAGCGAGGCCTTGGCGCGCTCGAGTTCGGCCGGAAGGACGCCGTTCTGCGCGAACCGGCGCAGTTCCCGGAGTGCGGCCTCGAACGCCTGGGCGCTCTTTCCTTCCTTCGCGTTGACACCGACCTGGAAGACCTGAATATCCCGAATAAGGCCGGATGGCCCAAAACCGGCGCCAGTGAACGGCGAATTGGGGTTGCGCGCGAGCAGTTGCATCCGCGATGAGGCAATCACGCCAAAGAGGGACGTGATCAGGCCACGTCGCTCATCGTCTTCGGTGCGATAGGTCGTGGTTGGCCGGCGGATCAGCAGCTCGACCGATTCGGTGGGCTGCTCCGGATCGGTGATCAGGGCGACACGAGTGCCGGGGATGGACGGCACGGGAGCCTCAACGCGCGGCCGCTCGGGCACCGGGTTCTTCATCGCGCCGAACCGGCTCTTGATCAGCTTGAGAATCGAATCGACCGGATAGTCGCCCACGACAACAACGGCCATGAGGTTGGGGCGATACCAATCGTGATAGAAGCGCTTCATCGGCGCGGCGGTGGCGTGTCCGATGATGCTGGTGTCGCCAATGGGAAGGCGAACGGCGTAGCGCGATCCCTGGAAGAGAACCGGGATTTCCTGGTTGATGATTCGCGAACCGACGCCGAGGCCGCTCCGCCATTCGCCCATCACGACGCCGCGCTCGGATGCCACTTCGGCGGTATCGAATTTGTCGCCCCGTGCCCAGTCCTGCAGGATGTCGAACGCGCGCGCCACCAGCTCCGGCTTGTCGCTCGGCACCGGGAGGATGTACTGCGTTTCGTCGAATCCGGTGTTGGCATTCAGGTCCGCGCCGTACTTCACGCCGATCGATTCCAGATACTTCACCGTCTCGTTCTTGGCAAAGTGCGTGGTACCGTTGAAGCCCATGTGCTCGATGAAGTGGGCCAGGCCGCGCTGGTCATCGGCCTCGAGGATCGAACCGGCGCGAACGATCAGCCGCAGCTCCAACCGGTGTTCCGGATACGAATTGTGCCGGATCCAGTAGCGGAGCCCGTTAGGCAGCGTGCCGGTGTGCACGGCCGTATCGGACGGGAGCTGGGCGGCAATAGTGGCTTTCGCCTTCGCGGGCTGCTGGGCTGCGATCGGTGCGGCGGCGAGAAGGACGAAGAGTGCTAGACGCATGAAGGGTCCGGTGACGGGATCTTGGAAGCTAACGTTGATTCCGCGGCGCTACCTTTGGCGATGCCGAGCACCCACCGCCTGTCACTCCCGGAAGCCACCCGCCTGGCGGGTATTCCAGTACGGCGCGCCGCCGAGATTGGTGTCTTTTCGTTTCCCGATTCGTCGGTCAAGGGATATGCCGCTGCGGGGGTGCCGTGCGACCTGTACGAGGCGATGCCTCGCTTCTGCGAGCATATCGCCATCGACATCCGGGACTTGCCGAACGTTACGCTGCACCGCTTTGCAGTCTCGAACCGGAACGGCACGCTCGATCTCCATTTCGCGGGACATGTCGGTGGGTCAACCTTTGCGGTTGGCCAGGCATCGTCGCCGGCGTTGGTGATCGACCGGTTCGTTCCCGATGAAGCGAGCAAGGTGAGAGTGCCGGTGCGCGACTTCGCCGAGGTTGATCCAGGTGATTTCGATGTCGTCAGTATCGACATCGAGGGTGGCGAGTGGAATGTGCTGCAGCAACTGAAGTCGCGGCCGGCGGTGCTGGCGGTGGAGACGCATTTCCGGAAATACGTCAATCCGCATCTTGCCGAGATCGTCGAGTGGTGTCGCGCGAATGGTTATCGGGTCTGGTATCTCACCAAGTCGGATACGGTGTTCTTTCGTGGTGAGCCGCCGAAGCTCCGACGTCGACGCGGTGGAAGCTGATCTGGCGGCGGTGGCGGATGTATCGGGGGCAAGTGTGAACTGGAGTTGCGGGTGGGTGCGTGGTATGATGGCGAGGTGGGATCGTCCTGCAAAGTGATGCGGCTGGCGCGGGGATGAGGTCGTTGTCACGTGTAGCCGCATCAAAGCTTTGCTGGACGATCCACCTCGCCATCGTACCCCGCACCCCGACGCGGCAGCACCGGGTGGTTCCGCAAGGCCTCGATTCGGGTCGGTGTCGTCGTGATCTTCGAGCCGCGCTAGCCGAATCGCCTTGCGGAGCTACCTGGTGCTGTCGCGTGGGGGCGCGTGCCTGCCCTACGCTCGAGATGAAGAGCCCACCTCCCGCACCCCAACCTCACCATACCGTGCTCCCATGACCATGCATCGCAGGTTTGGCTGCACGTGGACATCCATCTCCGCGTGGGTGTGCCCGCAGAGCACCATGAATTCGTGATCGGGGTGCTCGCCGGCAAATCGTTGCAGCACCTCCCCGGTGGCACCGCAAACCAGGAGCGGCAGCCAGTGGGGATGAGCCAGGCGGCCGCTCTTGGGAAGCACCTCGGCGAACGGCGGAACGTGCGTGGCAACGACGATGGCGGTGGCGATCGCAGCCGCTCGCTCGAGCAACACGGCGAGCCGGGTGGCGTCGGCATCGGCCAGCGCGCGCTTGACGGCGAGCTTGGCGGCGCGGCCCGAAAGCGCGGCGATTTCGCCGATCAACCGGTCGTCGTTCAGTACGAGCGGGGTTGCGAGCGGATCGCCGGATCGTCCGTCGGCCCAGCCGTCAACACCGATGAGCGCGGTCTGTTCGTTGAGGGGTACCACACCGGCCGGCGGCAACCATTGGATGTCGCTGCGGCGCTCGCCGAGAGCCAGTACAGCGTCGCGAATCCTGGCAACCGACGAGCCGTAATGGTCGTGATTGCCGAGCACGAAATAGAGCGGGCGCCGTGCGGCGTCGGCGAGGAATTCGAGTTCCGCGACGAGATGGGTGGCCGTGGAAAGGTCGCCGGTGACGATCAGGGGATCGCCGGCGGCGGTATGCAGCCGCCCGGCGAGCGCGGCGCGACCGCTTGCCCCAAGATGGTCGAGATGGATGTCGCTGGCCCAGAGAAGGGTCGGCACGATGAAACGTACAGTCATGTACCATTCCCCTAGCGAGTGACGGCCAAAGGGGTTAGCTCTTGTGCGACAGGTGAGAAAGTAGTCAAATTGTTACAGTACCCTAGCGGCACCGATCGTTGATCTTGTCTTTTTCACCCCTCCAGGGAGGCTCCATGAAGGTGAACATGCTACGTGGAATGGCGACTGCAGCACTCGGACTGACGCTGGTTGCCGCAACGGCGAACGCACAGGCGCAGACCAGCGGCGTTCGGTTTGGCGTTGAAGGCGCGTTCGGCACCAAGGATATCGGCATCGGCGTTGGCGCCTTCGCCAAGTTCCACCTCGCCGAGATCAGCGAGCATCCGATCACCGGTCGCGTGACGTTCGACTACTTCTTCCCGAGCTCCAGCAACTTCGGTGGCTACAGCTACAAGTACTGGGAACTCGCTGCTGACGGCCTCTTCGACATCGCGACCGACAAGGCCGACATGAAGCCGTACGTTGGCGCCGGCCTCACGTATGGCAACAGCTCGTTCGGTTCAGGCTACTGCGGCGGCTTCGTCATCGCCGGTTGCGATGCGTCGTACAGCAGCACCAACCTGCACCTCGTTGGCGGTATCAACTTCATGGGCAACTCGGGCCTGATGCCCTTCGTTGAAGTGAAGCTGAACACCGGCAGCGGCGCCCCGTTGATCTTCAAGGGCGGCATTCACATCAAGTAGTTCGCAGCACTGTTCTGCTGCCGCACGGGACCCCCGGACTTCGGTTCGGGGGTCCTTTGCATTCCGCCCAGATGCCATCTTGCCCGTTCCCGCCGCTTGCCGTACCTTCGCGTTGCTTCCATTCCTCGAGGAAATCATGCGATACCCACTCCGCGCGGTTGCCGCGCTGACCCTGCTGCTTGCCCCGATCGCCTCCCGCGCGTCTGCGCAGGCTGGCGCCGAAGTCCTCAACAACGAATCGATCATCTCGATGGTGACCGGCAAGGTGGCCAAGGACCTGATCGTCTCGAAGATCAAGTCCACCAAGTCGACGTTCGACCTCTCGCCCGAGGGACTGATCAAG
>Ga0163162_10006318_pt1 | contig 11474 bp, 10 predicted proteins | sample S55metaG_FD_115310 | JGI IMG/M metagenome (GOLD analysis project Ga0163162, IMG submission 115310) | Switchgrass rhizosphere microbial communities from Kellogg Biological Station, Michigan, USA - S5-5 metaG | ecosystem: Host-associated > Plants > Roots > Rhizosphere > Soil | place: USA...
GGCACCAGTTACCAGCAGGGATTCTTCCCACTGACGAGCGGCGTACATGGCGATGTTGTGAGCCCAGTCTTTCTGATCGCCCGCTTCCGGGTGATTCAGCATTTCCATGTCCTGGACGAACAGGTTGATCACTTCGATGCTGGTGGCGCCGATGCTTTGTTTGACACGGTCGTAGTGCTCTTTCAGCTTGGCGATGAACGCGGCGTTGATTTGAGCGGCCGGGGTAACTGGGATCGACACACGTTGTTGTTGAGCGGTGCCCTGGTTGACATCGATGTGCTCAGTGGCAAAGGAGTTCTCGCGGTTCGAGAACAGCATGCCCATGATGTACATGGTGCCGTCGAGGACGACGTAGAAGCCCAGGCCAGGCAGTGCCGAGGAGATGGCCGAGGTCAGGTGTTCAACGGTAGGGATGATCTGGCGTTGGTGCGCGTCGGTAGTCGACGTTTGGATGTTCTTGTAGATGCCTTCGGTCAGCACTTTGTAGACGTCGTCTACGATTTTCATGCCGCGGTTGTCGGCGACCAGGGAGTTGACACGGAACAGACGATCCAGGATACCGCCGCCGGCGCTACCTTGTTGTTGTGCATTGTTGCCATTTTCCTGCCAGCTGTTGAATTCGCTGTTTTCAGTTTCCAGACCCATGATGCTTTTTCCTTATCTTCGAAGATAGTGTTTGTTGCTAGCGGAATACCACAAGAATGAGATTATCATTACTGTGATTCGTATTAGTAATACAGGTTTGAAATATTCTTGGCCAATCAAATTCTATAGTCAAGAACCTTTAAACTATACTACTGAATTTTGAAAGTGCGTGCTAGTCCCATTTGTGGAGGACGCGAACGTCATTTCCTATATAATAGAAACTCACTGAGAACTTACTAAATGATTACTTTGCCATTTCCAAAGCACAAGCTTTCTCAGTACCCATTAAAACGTTTCCCAGGCTTAGGTAACTTGCACCGGGTTACTGCACACAATCAGAAAGCATTCAGAGAATATCTAGACCGTTCGGTACTTAATCTTCCTGACCACCATTTCCTGGTACAGCTTCTTCGTCACCTTGCAATCGACCCCGAATGGGATCTGGCAGAAGTAATCGCCAACGCAAAGTTTCGTTCATACTCATTATCAACCCTGTTTAATATCACCTCCATGAATGGAGTTGGTTCGGTTATTAAAGTAGGTATGTACGGTGAAGGGTGTAACGAACTGTGGAGTCTCATCGAGCACGACCGTGTTTACGATGAAACCAAGCTAACCCAGGCACAGTTAAGACCCATTATTCCGGTTTACTCTAATATACTAACTCGTGGGTATAAATTAATTGTAGAGCGTAATGAGAGCAGTGAAGCTAATAAAGACAAGATTGCCATTGTTGCTTTAAACGTGGTAGAGCTTGCTATTGGCTGGTGGATGTGGATGCGTGAGGACCGCAGTCGTGACACAGGTCCTGCTGCCTATCTGTGCATGTGGCCCTTGTATACTGCTCAGTTGATCCATAACCAAAGTGTTATGATTAACTCATTGTACTCCTTCTTTGTAAACGGGTTGACAACAAAAGACCTCTTTGAAATGGAACAGGTAAAGTTTACTACTCTTAATGAAGCAAAGCTTATTAAGGAATGGTTTACTTTTAAGCTTGATATTTTGACGAGTACCCCGTTGTCCGATATTGGTCACTTGTTGGCTAACGTAGATAGCATTTACCCTACCCATTTCTTCAACTATGAGGACGGTGGGGATAACAAGATGTTCGTTCAAACACGTTGGTTGTGGGATCTTAACGTTATTAAATGGTACAGTATTTACTTTGCTATTTTTAACGCTCTAGGAAAGCCTGTAGGCGACGTTAAGTCTGTTACCCAGCGCGTACTACCATTTGTACTCGCCGGCTTCTCTAAGGCCCCTTCCAACTTATGTAGAGATCACTTCAAGGGAATAACCCTGGAGCTTTCTCATTTAGTTTCTAAAAATTAGAAATAAGTGTTACAATAATACTCCCCTAGCCCTTTGCGGGGCTAGGGGAGTATTTTGCTTATACGTTAATGTTCGTCTGAAACCAAACGAGTTACTTTGCTATTCATGAAGTACAACCCTAACGATTCCAGGATGGCATAGATACTCTTAAAGTTCTGTTGGATAATGAGACGAGTGTCTACAATAGGCAACAACTCTTTAGGAATACCTCCTAGGTTAGCTACCATGTCTTCAGGGATATACACCGCGGTCAACTTAGGTCGACTATCAATGTAAGCACTAAAGGTTTTGGTATAAGCACTTTCACCCAAGGAATCAAAATAGACTTTCATCTTGCTCTTGTTGTGTAATGCCAAGTTGACTTTAACCGCACGATATGGAAGGTCTGGTGCATTGCCATAACTAGCGCTAAACACAGCCTGCCACAATTCGTGATAATAATGAATAGAGGATTCAGGATTAGAGTAAGCCGATTCCTCTTTAATGTTTTCTTTACGCAACCAAGTGACACCACCAGTCTCAATATCTTTGAACAGTGCGCGTTCAAGATCACCGATCTCGCCAAGAATCTCAGCGGCATCTAGTTTCTTTTTCTTGTAGATTGCGTCCAACACATTTCGCATGAGTCTGTTAGTAAAGTCGCGAACCATCTTAGCGATTTTAATACCTCTAAGGTGAACACCCTTGAGTTCTAACTTAGGTACTTTGTGAAGAACCCCCTCAAGCATCAACTGCATTGCATAATAGTGCTTAGACATCAACGTGGTAACATACGAACTGAACAGGTATTCGTTCTTCATGGTCAAGCGGTTACGGAACCGATTAGCCACGTTCATGTTAACACTTAAGCGAGCATGTTGGTCAACCGAAGCACAACGAATGAAATACGTCATTGCCGCGTTAAAGCAAATACCACTTTCTTCATCGTCAACGTAATCATCAATGATCATGTCAACCGAGTAAATCATGGAATCCGTATCGGAGGTAAGAACGTTTTCACGAACCAACTCTTTAATACTGAAAATACTCGTAGGTGGAATATCGGCTCGCAAGAAAGCACTAATAAAAGTAGCCCACTTACGTTCCATCTCTACGTGGTATCCGTTTACATAAGCCATTTCATCTTTGCCTGGCTTACGACCCAGTTTAGTTACGATCATAGTCTCATAATCGTCGTTAGCTGGTTTGATACCGTCTTCTGCTTTAAACCCTTCCGGCATTACCGGGATATGACACCATTCATTAAAGAACCGTTTCATCAGCTCTTTGTTGGTGGTGTACAACCCGCGCAAGTCCATTGTGCAAAGGATGATTGTTAGCTCTAGCTTATTCAACCCTTTCAGGAACATCCTAATCGCTTTAAGCTGTATAGGGTTGTTCCAGTAATAACCTGCGCAACGATTAACCATGTCCATGACTTGGTCAACTGTTGCATAGTTCATTTTGTATTCATTAATTACATCTTGAATCTCATCACGACGAGAGAACGCCAGGGTGCTCAGGAAGAGTTCCATGGTCTTGTCGTAACTAAGCAGTAACCTGTTGCCCGTAATCAATCGTTCGTTCAACAGGTTGGCTGTGGACGTCACGATACGGCAAGTACTGGTCAATGATGTGTGACCAGACTTGTTAAACAGCGGAGTACCCGATGAAGACATGCCACCGGACTGTGCGTTGTTAAAAATCTTTAGTGCTTTCTGAAATTCGTCAAATGCTTTCTTGGCTTCATCATCGCCAACCGCAATTGCTTCTTTCATCTTGCCTTTATAAAGTGCACGAAACTTCATAAAGGTTTCAGTACCAATCGAGTTTACTGATTGCTCGTCATCAGCGTGCTTATAAGCTACTAATGAAGGAGACAGTACCCAATTGTTTTGTCTAACCGTATTAAAGAATTCGCTTGCTCCCATTACAACTGGGACACGGTCTCCATGCTTATTCTTTTTGAATACGCCAAACTTTGCTTCTTTAAAACCATTCTCGTTTGGAATGAAGACTTTTTCGCACAGTTCCAATACATGTTTATAATCATGACCATAAAAGTTGGCCAGATAAATTGCAGCTTGTACGTGGTACGATTTAAGGATATCCCGATTGGGGATATAATCCTGTGCAATAAACGGAGAGAGTTTAACTTCTCGCGCTTTATCAAAATTCAAGACTTGAGCTGTCATCTAAAAGCCCTTAAAGAAAAATACAAAATACAAAAAATAAAAATATAACTACCAAGCTCCTACTTAATAGGAGGCTTGGTAGAGAATTACTTTAACCATTAATCTTCAAACTTGGCAATCGTCCAGTTAACCCCGAGGTCAGCAAAGAACGATGTCACTGGAGCGGTAAACTCTTCCCGCCAGTTAGACACGTTAATGGTTGCCCGACGACTCTGGACATACTGGAAGGAACTTTCCAGAATCCACGGCACCCCAATGACTTCGAGCTGGCCATTGGTATTAATGATGCCGATGTACGGGTAGGATGATGGATCGTTGTTACCACCTACGGCTGAAGAGAAATACGGGAACAAAGTTTCGTGTTTACGATTGATCTCTGGGTCGATTGCCTTGGCGATACTGTAATTGATATCGCCTTCGACAAGCACCTGAATCTTCGGATCACCAATAAGCCCGTTACGGACCAGTTGGAAACTAACGATGTCACCCTTTTTTGGATTGACGGCCATGGGAACCTCTAATGGAATTTATAATCGATAAAGATTAGTGGAAGCTTCAAAAGATGTTCACCGTGACGCAAAGCCATCCCGTAACCCTTACCTACATGATAACTAAGCACCTCTTCTGCCGGGTGAATGTCATCAGTAAGCAAGTGGTGAATGGCACCTTCCATGTCAGCTGCTTCGTTGTTATCGTTAATAGACATCAACAACTTTGTTTGGTCAACCAGATACTTTTGGATAACTGCAAAAGTCAGTTCTCCTTGCCCATCCACATCGTACAACTTATCGATTAAGTGGGCAGAAAGCGCATCTGGGTCAACATACAGAACACGCTTCAGCATATGGCTATTCCGTGTAGTTGAAGGCGAAGACCGCAGTCTGGCCGTTAAAGGTCATGTTTTCGAAATTGAGAACACCATGTTCCAAGACCAGGCCTTGAACCAGGCTCATTGTTGCCATGTACTCGCTAGTCATCGTCTTGAGGCATTCCTCGATAGGATGGGTGACACCAGCGGTATTAGATGGGAACGGGATGATCTCGGTGTTCTTTACGCCCAGGGTTTCAAACAGGGCTTTGTAGGCACCACCCAGTTCTTGCATGTCGCTATTGGGAGGTACTTGAATGTTGTGGGTGATTACCTTAACTTCGCTCATTGCGCATACTCCAAAAGAATTGTGTGCTTGTTTACCGAAAAGGTCGTGATGGCACCGTCAAGAGTCGCGGTGAATACTTGTTTTCCAATCTCGGTAAGAAACGGCAGAACTTCTACAATCAACATTTGTTCTACTAGCTCGTCCAAGTCCATCATTTCGAGGCTAGACTTAACCAGTCGCTCATGATCCTGGATTGGATTGGTTAACCAAATCTTGACCAGAAAGTTGACTAGTACTATTGCGTTACTTTCTGATACGTCGTGTTTGATGAACACGTCGATTGTTTTGCCCAAAGGTATGGAAACTTGCTTAATCGCTGTCATATGGATTCCATTCAAGCGGTTCTGGTTTCAAAGGATTGGGGATTAGCATATCCCGCGCATCAATCTCAACCATAATGTTTTTAGGGTATACCAATTTGTAAGCTGGCTTGTAGTCCAAATAACCTTTGGGAGGGATACGAGTAACTTGGCTTATAACGTACTGCATGTTATCCTGGATGAGATCCCAAACATCGTCATGCAGAATATGTCTTCTAAACAAACGCTGGTTATACGTTGGCTCATCAAGCCTGTGCCCTTTTTGCAAATAGGCAAACGCTGTTTCAATGATGTTTTCCCAAAGACCCATTGCCAACTCATCATAACGAGAGATTGGAAGGTCGCCTGTTACTAGCCCACTAATTTCCCTTCTTACGGTCGAGAATAAACTTTCCGCCTCGATCAGATAGCTGAGGCTGTCTTGGCCGAGTCCTGCTACGAGTCTGTCGATGGAATGCATTAATGTCATCCAGAGTCGGATTGTCTTTAATGGCCACAGTAGCCATGTCCTTCCGTGGAGCGTCTTCGTCAACGTCTTCTTGTTCTGGTGCTTTCCAGCCCAGTTTAGCCCCAGTTGCTTCAAGATCCATTTCAATACGGACACTAAACAGATTACCGCCTACTGATTTAAACGAGGTCTTAACAACCAAGCGTTTATCCCAACCTGCGTGATGGATAAGTGACTGTATATCACTAATACACTTATCAAAAACCATATCTGGCATTACCATTGGATACATCGACTCGCCAATGTCGATAACATGCTGAATGATCTCATCACGTTTTTCTTGATCGGCTGTGTTGATATAATCCACGGCATTGTTTAGAAAGCTTTTAGCGATTTCCAAGCGCACACCAATGTGCTCAGATTTCTCTAAAACAAAACTCTCTGCCAAAGCCAATAGGTTAATACTGGGCACGTTTATGTCCTTTTAATAATCAAAAGAAACAGTAAGATGATTCTTGTGTTTACCTACAGCTTTAATGCTAACAAAAGCATCTCGCGGTACACCCAAGAGATTACTTACCACCTGTTCACGCAAACCTTCGAGGTCATACCCACTCATGCGGATATAAGTTCTGGGTTCTTCAAAGTTGTTAAACCCTTCTTCGATCAATACCGACATTAAGTCAGTGATGTCTAATTTGCGATTGGAGACCGTTTTCTCGGCTCCTAAGACTCGCGTCAGGGAAAACTGTTTAATATCCACATGGAAGCTTCTAGACACCTTCTTGACCCCTCCGTTAAACATAGTATCAGGTCCTAGTTTAAAGTTAACAAAAAACATACATAAACTAAGAGCAGTGGCGCTAGCCACTGCTCTTATTCAGGTCTGGTGTTACAGGATCAAACCGTTGGCGTTGGCGTTGGTGGTTTCAACGGTGCGGCTAACGAAAGTACCGCTAGTAGCAGCCTTACGTTTTTCCAGCTCAGCCAGTTGCGCAGTCAGGCCGGCTACGGATTCACCGTGGTCGAGCAGCATGTGCATTTGGTTTACGCTTTCTGGCAGCACGGTGTTTGGACCGAATACACCGATCGAACGAACCACAGCACCTTCAAAGGCAACAGTGATGTTGTCACGCTTGTCGTACAGGCTCAGGTGAGCAACAGGAGGCTTGCCCTTGTACTTGGCCGGCTCGTCGTAGAACGAGATGTGGGACAGGGTTGGTGGGATCTTGTAGCTCTTGGAGTAATCCAAGATGTTGAGCAAGTCGCTGATATCTTGCTCTTCATTGTCGCGAGTAGCGAACAGCGAAAGCAGCGAGATCTTGTTGATCAGGTTGCGATCGATCTGACCACGGGTCTTGCCGGCTTCGTTACGGAATTCCATATACGGAATTGCGGTGTTCAACAGATCAGGACCGGTTTGCAGGAGCAGGGAGTGGACGGTTTTCAGGGAGTTGTCCATTTCGATCTGGGTGGTATGGTCGGTGATGATGGCCACAACCACTTTGAAGCCTTGTTGTTTCAGCCAACGCACGGTCAGCAGTGCCAGCATGGAACCAGAACCGCCTGCGCCGGAGCACAGAACCACGACTACACCTTTAGGACGGTTTTGGGTCAGGGTTTGGTCAACAAAAGGAATTGCTTCCTCGTAGTTGGCACCCATTACCTTGCCGGAGCCTTGTGCTTCTTTTTCGTCCGGGGTGCCGCCTTTAGGAGCCGGTACACGGAACAGGGGAATGTTCAGTTCTGGTTTCAGACGATTATTGCCGCTGGCATCGATGGCGATGTAACTGGCGTTGGTAACACTGGCACTCAGCCCGCTGGTTTTGAGCAGCATAGCCATGTTGATACCGGCGCCGCCACATGCGATGAAGCTCAGTTCGGAATTAACAACTTGATTAGACATGTGTAACTCTCTTCTACTGGGTTAAAGAAATCTTTAGAGAACTATTCTCTATTGTTATTACAAAGTAGTAATATAGAGCCAAAAACTTTTTGGGCTCCTATAATTAGTTGAATCAGTTAAAATGCAAAAAAAAACCTCGTTCTCAGAACCCATTTAAAAGGTCTGAGACGAGGGTGGAGTATCAACCGGTACAAACTCTCGCGTTAACAAGAGTCAGGAATATAGACACCAGGTCTTTCGTTATGTGCCAGCATATTCGCGAGTTCGCAATGCCGGTGGTTCACAAAAGATCTGGTGGGAAGTTTTCATTGGCCTTTTTACATTGGCCAGCAACCAGCAAGCCTTGGGAGGTACCCACTGGTTGGCTACAAAGGACTTCCTAACCCCTACAGCAAGCGACAAACACCAGGCGAAAAGAGACGTCCAACCGACATCTCCGCAAACAGTGAAGGATGGCACTGTTTACTTACACGGCCGCTAGACCATGTTTGGGGGAAGGGACAGGACTTGAACCTGTGACCTCCGAACAAAGGTGCGACCCTTGCACGACGCTCTAACCAACTGAGCTACAATTCCCATAAATCATTAGACATGTCTTAGGACTTTTACCCCACGTTTTTCTCAAGGACCGACTGCCTAGGCGCCCTGCGTGTTTTCTTTCTTTACCAGAGTACCTTGATCACGGGGTCTGATAAAACAATATGGCTCCGCGACCTGGACTCGAACCAGGGACCAACAGATTAACAGTCTGTTGCTCTACCAACTGAGCTATCGCGGAATGTAGCATAAATCTTGGAGATCTTCGGACTTTTACCGCACGACAACCCCTTACTTTGTAAAGTAATTTGGAGGACCGAAAGCCAAATCCTCATCGTGTTTTCTTTAATCGAAGCAACGATCAAATCTTGAAATTGAATCCGTTAGTTATTACCAGGGTAGGAGACTGCCCGGTTACCAAGCCTGGTAATAACTGAGTCACCTAGTCACGGAAAACAACGTAGGTAACTGCCAGGACACCCCTGGCTGGTGTAACAGAGTTAATCCCCCGACTCCCATCTGTTACTTAACACAAACCACCAGCGTCATAGGTCTATGTTAACATTTGAATTTGGGTTGGCCTACAGACTTGTACTGCACACTTTTTGTGATAACCGACCACCGGACTATCGTGTGTTTTCTTCAGGGCGCATAGCGGGCGAGGCGACGGCAAGAATAAGGCAGAGAGTGTAGGATTCGAACCCACGGAGCGCTAATCATAGCAGTTAGACAAAACTACGACCGCGCTACAGCCGGTTTCAAAGCCACCGCACGTAAACGCCGGTCCAGCTTATCCACCAGCCTCCTTCAACCACTCGGACAACTCTCTAGAATCAAGATCCGTTCGCCATGACTGCAAGAAGGCGACTGATCGCCGACCCGCTGCATGCTCTTACTTCCCCGTAGCCACGGATAACAGCAGACCGAACACCCTGTAACAACATGAAGGGGCGTTGGATCAACACGGGAAAGACCTCACAAGAGGTAATGTCGCCGAAGCTACTCTAGGAGTGCATCGACTATCGAGCCGGCCTGACCGCCGGCTAATGAACGGGTCATCCCCGTTTATCCAGTCATAGGTGCCGTGAATGGGGACCTATAACCAAATTCTGCATTGCTACATATCATAGCAATCACAAGTAATAAGTTAAGGAGAGGTCATGGACGTGAACCACGGTCCCCTCCTGTCCTTGAGACTGTAATAAGGGCAGCGCTGCCGATATCACGTAACAAGCCGCCTCACCAAGTCAGTAGCCAGTTCGCGTGCTTTGCCGCAGAAGCGGCTCCCGCGAACTGGTCTGTAGTAGACCCGGCGTGACTAAGAGTCTTGACAGGACTCCCATAGGGTTTTGCAGCAGGCGCGTGTCAAGGCGATCCACTACATCATAGTTCATCCGGCACCACCCTTAAGGCTCCGGACAGTTTCCCCAAAGGGAAATTCTGCGAGATCATTTACTGGTCTCTTTGTATAACATAGCAGCTCTCAGTTTTCTTCTACTTGAATAAACTGAAATTCACCCTTGTCTTGATGAACACTCCAAATGACTGGTGAACATGAAGGATGCACTTTACCTTCACACACATGCACGATTACAGGTGGCAATTCCAGTTTGTGTTGTGCAGTGGATATCGTAACCGCACTGCGCCAGGACTCGTTAACAATAGCAGTCGTAACACGCACATCAGCTCTGAGAAGACCTTTGACGTGTTCAACAACAAAGGTTTTAAACAGCCACAAACTATCTTTATCCAGATAATCTGCAATGCCTTCAGGGACGTTATCAAGCTTGTCAAACAAAGCTTGCCTCATTTGATCGGTATTAGAAGACGGTTGCTCAATTTCTTCAGCATCAGCCAAGCCCAGAGTCTTTACAGAAAACCCTGGTCCCTTCAAAGCTTCAACGATGCCAGGAACGTCTATTCCTGCGGTGCTAAGGGTTCCCATAAACTGAGGATGTGCCTCGTGAAAACGTTTGCGAGCCAAAGCAGCTTTGTAATAGTCACCCTCTGACGCGCGGTCCAGGGAAAGCTTGGTGAGTATTACAGCACCCTTATCGCGATAAACTCCAAATATAGCGTAATCACCAATACCAACATAGGCTTTAAGGTCAGCAGGCAAAAAGTCTTTTGGTGTCATCGTTTTACCAGGATAATAAGCTGTGCAGCTATATTTATTATCGGTAGCAACTACCACCAATACGCTGGACAACAAATTGCTAACAATCTCTGGGGTGTGGACAATAACAAATGCAACGTCTGGGTCGTCTATTAGTTGCTTTTCACAAGCCTCTAAAGATTCCGGTGGTAATACTGCTTCCATTGCACTGATGGCTTCCTTGGAATTAAGAAACCAAGGCTTAGCTGTGTCAGTTACATTGATAGTCTGTACTTCTGGGTTGTACTTCTCTGCATTTTCTTTAAGCAATGAGAGGAAAACATAAGAAACCAACCTGGTCTTACGCAGCTGCTCAATGATTTCGTCACTGGCATAAACACCGTACTCACGCACCAACGATGGTGCAATGCAGTAAAACGGGTAAAAGTCCATGCCAATGAAAGCGCCAAACTCAGCGCCACGATGCTGCTCTTCCATTTTCTCTGGTTTGAAAATAGGAGTACCCGCAATTACGTCTACTGTTTTTTCGGCGGTGGCAATTGGTTTAATTGATGAATTATCAGAAGAGTGCTCAACCCACTCGCCATTAACTTTTTCAAACTTGCTGCCTTTAAGCAAGGCCTTGTAATCAATCTTCGAGATGGTATCACCCTTCTCGTTCATAATCCATGCGTCGTTGGCAATAACGTGCTTAGAGGGTGGGTTACTGATCGACAGAACTGGAAGGTTATTCAGGTCTGGATCAGAAGCAATCACCTGGATGTTAACGGGATCTACCGCAGTGAGGAGTCGGAAGCTTACGCCGTCTTTCAAGAGCATCTTTACATGTACAGTCA
>Ga0163162_10006319_pt1 | contig 11473 bp, 9 predicted proteins | sample S55metaG_FD_115310 | JGI IMG/M metagenome (GOLD analysis project Ga0163162, IMG submission 115310) | Switchgrass rhizosphere microbial communities from Kellogg Biological Station, Michigan, USA - S5-5 metaG | ecosystem: Host-associated > Plants > Roots > Rhizosphere > Soil | place: USA: Michigan...
TACCCCAGACCACATGGATAGATATCAGCAGCTCGCTGATTATCAACAAGCAAAACATAGGGTTTATTTGCATAGCCAGAAAGTTGTGTGTAACCGTGATGATGCATTAACCGATACACCGTCTGCCCATAAGATTTGTTTCACGTTAAAAACACCTAAAAAAAATGAATTTGGTTTAATCACTAAAAGCGATGGTGTTTATTTGGCTTTTGAAGATCAATGTTTGCTGGCGGTGAAAGAATTACCGGTTATTGGTAAGCATTATCAAGCGAATGCATTGGCTGCGCTTGCTATCGGGTATAGCTTTGGTTTTCCCTTAGCCGCCATGATAAAAGTGTTGCGGGAATTTACCGGCTTGCCACATCGATGTCAGTTTGTGCGCGAATATAAGCAAGTAAAATGGTACAACGATTCCAAAGGTACCAATGTCGGTGCAACGCAAGCTGCCATTGAAGGTTTAGGTAGTGAAATTACCGGTAAACTTGTTTTGATTGCCGGTGGCTTAGGAAAAGGCGCTGATTTTACTTCTTTAGTGCCGACCTTAGAAAAATATACTCGACATGTGGTGCTAATTGGCCAGGCAGCGCCAGATCTTGCGAAAGCCATTGGCAGCCGAGTTTCCATTTCGTTTGCGAAAACGATGGATGATGCCGTACAAGAAGCTGTATTAGCAGCAAAACCCGACGATAGCGTGTTATTATCTCCCGCATGTGCCAGCTGGGACATGTATAAAAATTTCGAACATCGCGGCCAAGTTTTTACAGGGATAGTGGAACAGTTAGGAAAATAACCCATGCGTACTCATTCAATTCGTCGGCAAGCGATTGGATCGCCTGCGCTTTATGATAAGTGGTTTGTCTTTGCTATCGTTTGTATTCTGGCGATGGGATTGTTAATGATGACATCCGCTTCCATCGTGGTATCAGACAAGCAAATGCATCAACCTTTTTATTACCTCTTCAAACAATTAGTTTATCTGACGGCTGGCGTCGCAATTGCTACCGTCGTTTTGCAAATTGAAATCTCTAATTGGGAAAAATACGGCAGCTATTTATTAGTGGGCGTGTTGTTTATGCTCGCCTTAGTGCTTATTCCTGGTATAGGCCATAGCCGTAATGGCAGTTCGCGTTGGTTAGGCATAGGGCCATTAGGCTTCCAAGTCTCAGAACTCGCGAAGTTTATTGTAGTGGTATACATGGCGGGTTATTTGGTAAGGCGTAATTTAGAAATAAGAACGCAATTAAGCGGTTTTTTAAAACCAATGCTGATATTGGGAACTATGGCGGTTTTGTTACTCAAAGAGCCAGATTTTGGTGCGACAGTTGTGGTCACAGCGACCACCTTAGGCATGATGTTTTTAGCAGGCATGCAGCTTAGACATTTTGCCGCTTTATTTTCAGTCGTTATTGCAGCGTTAGCTGCGATTGCAGTTTCAGCTCCTTATCGGCTTGCCCGCCTCACAACTTTTTTAAACCCATGGGAAAGGCCTTTTGATACGGGTTATCAATTGACCCAATCGTTGATCGCTTTTGGTCGGGGTGGATGGGTAGGTGTTGGCTTAGGAAATAGTATTCAGAAAATGTTTTATTTACCTGAAGCCCATACTGATTTTTTATTTGCTGTCATTGCCGAAGAATTAGGGCTAGTCGGAATGGTTTGTATTATGGGGCTGTTTCTTTTATTGGTGGTGCGTATTTTTAAAATGGGGCAGGTGGCGCAACGACTTGGTAAACACTTTGGGGCTTTTCTAGCCTATGGGTTTGGCTTGTGGGTTGCGATTCAATTTACCGTGAGCATCGGGGTAAATTCTGGGCTATTGCCAACAAAAGGGTTAACATTACCACTCATGAGTTATGGCGGTAGCAGTGTGTTAGTGAACTGTATTGTTATTGCAGTTTTACTCCGTGTTGATTATGAAAATAGAGCAAAGGTATTGGGTCGCTAATGAGTGAGCAATCTGTCAAACGCGTATTAATCATGGCTGGCGGAACTGGTGGGCATGTCTTTCCAGGGCTAGCAGTGGCTCGTTATTTGCGCGAAAAAAATGTGACAGTGGAATGGCTAGGCACGAATCAAGGCATAGAATCTCGCCTTGTGCCTGAAGAAAATATTAGATTGCATCTTATTACAATCAGCGGCTTACGTGGTAAAGGTGTGAAATCACTTTTACTTTCACCTATTAATATTAGTAGGGCGATTTGGCAATCTCGCAAAGTAATTAAAACATTTAATCCTGATATCGTTATTGGCATGGGTGGATTTGTTAGTGGTCCAGGGGGAGTTGCAAGCTGGCTGTTACGACGCCCGCTTATTATTCACGAGCAAAATGCTAAAGCTGGTTTTACGAATAAACTGTTAGCCAAAATGGCGAAACGTGTACTGCAAGGATTTCCTTCCGCGTTTACGGCTAGTCCTGATGTCGTGTTAGTTGGTAACCCAGTTAGAGTGGAAATCGAAAATTTGCCAGCACCTATGCAGCGCTTATCGCCAACCCGGAAACCGTTTCATTTATTGGTTTTGGGCGGTAGCTTGGGCGCGCAAGCTCTGAATGCTGTTGTGCCGCAAGCTCTTGCTAAGTTGGCTGAAAGCGAACGACCTCTGATTATGCATCAAGCAGGCGAAAAGAATTTTGACGCAACAAAAAAAGATTATGAATCAATTGGGTTACAAGCAAATGTTCTACCTTTTATTAAAGACATGGCGGCAGCTTATGCTTGGGCAGATATAGTGTTGTGTCGCGCTGGTGCGCTGACCGTATCCGAGCTTTGTGCGGCAGGATTGGGCGCTGTGTTTGTGCCATTTCCGCATGCGGTCGATGACCATCAAACGGCTAACGCCAATTTCATGGTGCAAAAAGATGCGGCGCTTTGTATTCAACAAACGGATTTAACAGCAAGCCGATTAGCGGATATAGTAAAACAGTTTAACGACGAGCCTAAGCTGCGCGCTGCTATGGCGCAGTCAGCGTATCAGTTACGTAAAACGCATGTGGTTGAGAAAATTTTTGAAATTTGTCAGGAGGTCTGCCGGTGAGTTGGATGTTTGAAATGGGTCATATTAAGCATATCCATTTTGTCGGGATAGGCGGCGTGGGGATGGCAGGCATTGCAGAAGTTTTGCTACGACAAGGTTACACTGTCTCGGGTTCCGATCTTGCTGAAACGTCTTTAACTCAATGGCTGCGCGTCATGGGTGCAACAATTTATCGCGGTCATGAAGCTGCCAATATTAAAAACGCTGATGTATTAGTGCGATCTACCGCTGTCGATGGCGATAACCCAGAGCTGGAAGCGGCACGTAATGCGCGTATCCCCATCGTGCCTCGCGCTGAGATGTTGGGCGAGTTAATGCGGTTTCGTTATGGGATAGCGATTGCTGGTACGCATGGCAAAACGACTACCACAAGTTTAGTGACTAGCATTTTAGCAGAAGCAGGTCTTGATCCAACGTTTGTTATTGGCGGCCAGTTAAATAGCGTTGGCAGTAATGCGCGCTTAGGTCGCGGCCATTATTTAGTAGCAGAAGCTGATGAAAGTGACGCTTCATTTTTATTTCTTAAACCTATGATTTCAATTGTAACAAACATTGACCAAGATCATATGGGCACGTATGAAAATGATTTCAGTCGCTTGAAAGCTACCTTCATCGAATTTTTACATCGTTTACCTTTTTATGGCTTAGCAGTCTTGTGTGGTGATGATCCTATGGTGCAGGAAGTGATACCGCAATTATCGCGACCGATTCTAACTTATGGTTTCAACCCTGACGCTGATTTCAGAACCGATTCCTATGCTCAAGCTGGCATGCAAACGAAATTCACTGTCATACGTCCTAAAGGACAAGTGCCCTTAGACATTACCTTGAACTTGCCTGGTCGTCATAATGTGTTAAACGCGCTTGCAGCGATTGCTGTGGCGAGTGAATTAAAAGTACAGGATCAAGCTATCGTTAACGCGTTACAGCATTTTGCTGGTATTGGCCGTCGCTTTCAGGTGTATGGCGAATTTGCGCTGGATAAAGGCGGAAACGTTACCTTGGTTGATGATTATGGTCATCATCCCCGTGAGATTGCAGCTACCTTGCAAGCGGCGCGAGAATGTTGGCCGGATAGGCGCTTAGTGATGGTTTATCAACCGCATCGTTATACGCGTACACGCGATTTGTTTGCCGATTTTTGTAAAGTGTTGTCCTTACCCGATAAGCTCATGTTGCTAGATGTGTATTCAGCTGGCGAGGATTTTATTCAAGGCGCTGATGGCGCGACGCTGGTGAATGCGATTAAAAAGCTGGGTCAAATCGAGCCGATTTTTGTGGAGAAACACGATAAGTTACCGGCTTTGTTTGCGAGTGAATTAAAAGATGGCGACATTTTATTGATGCAAGGCGCGGGTAATATTGGTGCCTTGGCAGCGCAGCTTGCCGCTACTGGTTTAAAAGAGGCAGTGAAATGACAGATCTTGTTTCATCCATGTTAGCAAAGTCAGCAAAAATTCGTGGCCGCTTTTTAAAAGATGAAGCCTTATCAGATTACATGTCATGGCGCACGGGTGGTGTGGCGGATTATCTTTTTATTCCTGCTGACCTTGATGATTTATCCGCTTTTTTACAGCACTTGCAGCAACCTATTCCGTTAACTTGGTTGGGACTTGGTAGTAATACCTTAGTACGAGATGGCGGTATTGAAGGGGTAGTTATCATAACGCAAGGCGCGCTTAATAAATTAACGCAAATTGAACCGCATATTATTCGTGCCGAAGCTGGGATTTCTGCCGCGCAACTCGCGCGGTTTTCAGCGCGCTTAGGTTCAGCTGGTTTAGAATTTATGGCTGGTATTCCTGGAACAGTAGGGGGTGCGTTAGCCATGAATGCGGGTTGTTTTGGCGGAGAAACTTGGAATTTTGTACATTCAGTTGAAACGATTAATCGTCACGGTGAAGTGAAGGTGCGCCCATTGGTTGATTTTAAAGTGGGTTATCGTCATGTCACGCGTCCGGAAGATGAATGGTTTGTGGCCGGTCATTTTTCTCTTACTCCTGGCGATAAAACAAAGTCACTCAACGACATTCATGATCTTTTAGAAAAACGTAATAATTCTCAACCCACCGGTACAGCAAATTGCGGTTCTGTTTTTCGTAATCCACCAGGAAATTATGCCGGACAATTAATTGAATCATGCGGCTTGAAAGGAAAAAACCAGGGCGGCGCTCATGTTTCAACAAAGCATGCGAATTTTATTATCAATGACGGTAATGCAACGTCTGCTGATATTGAGCGGTTAATTCAAGAAGTACGTCAAATTGTGTTTGAGAAAACTGGCATTCAGTTAACGCCTGAAGTTTGTATTATTGGACGCACTTAGGGAAAGTAGTCATGGAAGCGAGAAGTCATACTTTTCTTCAAATATTGAAAATAGGTTTGCTAGGCATGCTTATTTTTTCCGCCGTTTACGCTATCAGTCAAATTAGATTGTCGCAGTATTTTCCTATTCGCGGCGTGCAAGTATATGGCATTAATCGTGTGGATCACGATGAAGTTGAAGCATCGGTATTACCGTTAGTTAGTCATGGATTTTTCAGTATCAATGTGGAAGCAATACGCGAGCGTTTATTGCAAATCCCATGGGTAGCTAATACGTATGTCAGACGGATGTGGCCTGATCAAGTAAGCGTCACGGTGCAAGAAAAAGTGCCGGTGGCAAAATGGAATGCGCAAAGTTTGCTAAGCAATGCCGGGGAATTGTTTACCCCCAAACTTGATACCTATCCTGATCATTTAGCTACGTTTACTGGCCCTGAAGGTCAGCATATTTTGATGTTGCAATATTATTACGAGATAAATCGCCTATTAAAGCCATTACATGCTAGGATTTCTTCATTGGAGCTTACCCCTTATTCAGCATGGAAAGTGAAGTTGGACACTGGAATGATATTACAAATGGGGCACAAAGATGTCTTGACTCGATTAAGTCATTTTGTGACAGTGTACCCCAAAATTATCGGTGGCCACGAAGCAGATGTAGATTACGTCGATTTACGCTATTCTAACGGCATAGCCATACGGTGGAAAAAAGATTTAACGGTGGAAGAATAATTATGGCAAAGAAGCCAAACAAAGATCTCATTGTCGGTATTGATATCGGCACCTCAAAAGTTGTCACCTTGGTCGGTGAAGTATCCAGTGATGGAATATTGAACGTAATTGGTTTTGGTTCGCATCCGTCACAAGGATTGAAACGAGGCGTTGTGGTCAATATTGAATCCACAGTTCAATCTATTCAGCGTTCAGTTGAAGATGCGGAATCAATGGTTGGTTGCGATATTTTTTCTGCTTACACCGGCATCGCTGGTAGTCATATACGCAGCATTAATTCTCACGGTATTGTCGCAATCCGTGATCAAGAAGTTTCCCAAAGCGATGTTGAGCGTGTGCTTGATGCCGCAAAAGCTATCGCAATTCCTGCCGATCAACGCATTCTGCATGTGTTACCTCAAGAATATATTATCGATCATCAAGATTCGATACGCGAACCTATTGGTATGTCAGGCGTTAGATTAGAAGCTAAAGTGCATATTGTTACCGGTGCGGTGAGCGCAGCACAAAATATTGTGAAATGTATGAAACGTTGTGGTTTAGCAACCAGTGATATCGTGCTCGAACAATTTGCGTCCAGCCAATCAATTTTATCGGAAGATGAAAAAGAATTAGGCGTCTGCATGATTGATATTGGTGGTGGCACAAGTGATATTGCGATGTTTACAGATGGCGCTATTCGCTATACGGCAGTTATTCCAATTGCAGGTGATCAAGTTACCAACGATATCGCTATTGCTTTACGAACGCCTACGCGCAGTGCTGATGAAATTAAAATTAATTATGGTTGCGCACTACAGGATTTAGTCGATTCAAATCAAATGATAGATATTCCTACCTTAGGTGATAAAGCAGGGCGTCGCTTGCCACGGCGTGCATTAGCGGAAGTCGTCGAAGCGCGTTACGAAGAATTATTTAATCTTGCGTTAACTGAAATTAGACGCAGCGGTTTAGAAGATCGTTTGGCAGCTGGTATTGTGCTCACTGGCGGTGCTTCTAAAGTTGAAGGTGCAAAAGAATTGGCTGAGCGTGTTTTTAAAATACCAGTGCGAATTGGTAAGCCAAATCATGTGACAGGCCTCACTGATATTATCCATAACCCTATTTACGCAACTAGCGTGGGTTTGTTAGTGTATGCCTTGCGTCAGCGTAATAATCAGCATGATGGCAGTGTCGCGCTTAATCAACAAAGTATGAATAGTTTATGGTCCAGAATGAAAAACTGGTTCCAAGGTAATTTTTAGTTTTGAGGTAATGTTATGTTTGAATTATTAGATACCAGTCAACAAAATGCAGTAATCAAAGTCGTGGGTATTGGTGGTGGTGGCGGTAATGCTATCGAACACATGATGGCTGGACACATTGAAGGTGTGGAATTTATTTGCGCTAACACTGATGCGCAAGCGATTAACAATTCTTCAGCTACGTCAGTAATTCAACTTGGCGAAACAATTACCCGTGGTTTAGGAGCGGGCGCTAACCCAGAAGTTGGCAGACGTGCTGCTGAAGAAGATAGAGAAAAAATTAAAGCCGCTTTAGCGGGCGCCGATATGGTGTTTATTGCTGCCGGTATGGGTGGTGGCACAGGTACTGGTGCTGCGCCTGTGTTCGCACAAATTGCTAAAGAGTTAGGAATTTTAACTGTTGCAGTTACCACTAAGCCGTTTTCCTTTGAAGGCAAAATGCGCTTGCAAACAGCAGAGCAAGGCATTGCAAATCTTTCGCAGTATGTGGACTCACTAATCACTATCCCAAATAATAAATTACTTAGTGTGCTTGGCAAAAACGTCACGCTAATTAATGCTTTTAAAGCGGCAAATGATGTTTTGCGTGGTGCAGTGCAAGGTATTGCTGAGTTAATCACCAGACCTGGTTTGATCAACGTCGATTTTGCTGACGTTCGTACTGTTATGTCGGAAATGGGTATGGCCATGATGGGCACAGGCGTAAGCTCTGGCGATCATCGTGCTCGTTTAGCGGCCGAAGCTGCGATTGCTAGCCCATTGCTTGAAGATGTCGATTTAACTGGGGCAAAAGGCGTGCTGGTTAATATCACTGCCGGCTTAGATCTTTCTATCGGTGAATTTGAGGAAGTAGGTGAAGTGGTTAAAGCCATTACCTCAGAAAGTGCTACCGTGGTAGTTGGTACGGTTATTGACCCAGAATTACGTGATGAAGTTAGGGTGACCGTCATCGTGACAGGTCTTGGTCGCAAGCATATCGGGGTAGGTTCAGGCTCATCAGCTGCCAAAGCCGCCGCACACGAAGCTGCGAAAAACGCCGATAATTTTGTAGATTATGAAAATTTAGAAAAGCCAACGATTATGCGCAGACAAACAAGTCCTGTCGCTAACGTTGACTATGCGCCGCCGGCCCAAGCTCATTCTCAGCCTGCTCAGCTCAATAAGACTATCCCAGCTGAAACGCTGCAAGAGATCGATTATTTGGATATCCCAGCTTTCTTGCGTAGAAATAAAGAAGAAGAAAGAAGCTAATTTTGCTGGATAATCGCCAAGAAACATGATAAAAATGCGCCTTGGTGTTTCCTAAAGAAACTATGTTATCATAATGGATTATATTGAATATTTAGAAGCAAGGCATGATCAGACAACGTACCCTTAAAAACGTAATAAAAGCCACCGGCATCACTCTACATGGTGGGGAACGCGCGGAAATCGTCTTGCGACCAGCTCCTGCAAATGTTGGTATTCACTTTCGACGTGTAGACCTTGATCCTGTCGTGGAAATTCCTGCTTTGGCTGAATATGTAGGCGAAACTACGCTTTCAACGACTCTGATGAAAGATGGTGTTCGTATTTCTACCGTTGAGCATTTGCTATCGGCTTTTGCTGGTTTGGGTATCGATAATGCTTACGTTGATGTTAGCGCGCCAGAAATTCCTATTATGGATGGCAGTGCTGGACCGTTTGTTTTCTTAATTCAATCTGCTGGCATCGAAGAACAAAATGCGCCTAAGCGTTTTATTCGTATTAAGCGTAAACTCAAAATTTCTGATGGCGACAAATGGGCTTGTTTTGAGCCTTTCAATGGTTTCAAAGTGAACTTTACCATTGATTTTGACCACCCAGTTTTTAAATTAGATACCAAAACTGCTACCTTGGATTTTTCCAGCCTTTCTTATGTTAAAGAAGTCAGCCGTGCCCGTACATTTGGCTTTATGGCAGACTTTGAAAAATTGCAAGCTTTGAACTTAGCACGAGGCGCCAGCCTAGATAACGCGATTGCCATTGATGAGTTTCGTATTCTCAATGAAGATGGTCTGCGTTATGAAAATGAATTTGTAAAACATAAAATTCTTGATGCTATCGGTGATTTATACTTGCTGGGCTCTAGCTTAATCGGCTCGTTTAGCGGCTATAAATCTGGCCATGCACTTAACAACACCTTGTTGCGTGCCTTATTGGTCGACAAAGAAGCTTGGGAGTTTGTGACGTTTGAAGATGCAAAGACTGCTCCTATCACTTATTTACGCCCTATCTTAGCTGGCGTATATTAAGCGTTTATTTCCTATGCTTCGCAATTTTCTCCATTATTTCTCGCAGTCGCGGATCGCTTAATGATTTGGCGATATCTTGCACGAGGTTAGCTGTTTCGGCAGAAAGCCCCTGCATTTTGTTAGCAGTCACCTTGGACGCTGGTGGCATTTCAGTAGGCCGGACTTTGCATTGAATGCTACGTATGCTTGTCAAAGTCGGATTCTGTTTAAATTTTCGCAGTAAATCGATAGTCTGAAAACGGATTTGCGTGGCAATTGAGCCATTTGCGGCCAATAAAATAAGTTTATCCCCTAGCAAATTAGCGACTTGGCAATAATCCCTGAGGTTTTCATCCAGGCAGGGTTTAAGCGCTGTATTTAATTCCGCAATGAGCTGAATTTTGCCAAACAGTGACTTCAAGTCTTGGTGTTCCGATTGTAAAAAAGCCGGGGCTTTTTTTGAGGACTTGTCTGTCACGTGCATTCTCGGGTTCAAAATTGATTGTTTAAGTATAGCGAGATTGAGTGCTATGTACAGCTGGAGTGAAGCAGGCTTTTATGGCAGTATAACTGCTTATTGTTTTTAGCTTAGGTATGAAAAATCATCATGTTAAATCGCATTTTTACGAATGTTTTTGGCAGTCGCAATCACCGCGTATTACGGCGCTTATGGAAAGTAGTCGACAAAATTAATGCCTTAGAACCGCAAATTAAAAGTTTGTCAGATGAAGCGCTGCGCGCAAAAACCATCGAGTTCAAACAGCGTGTAACAGAGGGTGCGACTTTAGATGACATATTGCCAGAAGCATTTGCTACTGTGCGGGAAGCTGCGGTACGAACGTTAAACATGCGTCATTTTGATGTCCAGCTTATCGGCGCTATGGTGTTACATGGCGGTAATATTGCTGAAATGCGCACTGGCGAAGGTAAAACGCTGATGTCTACCTTGGCTGCGTATTTGAATACCTTATCAAGCAAAGGCGTGCACATCGTCACCGTCAACGATTATTTAGCAAAACGTGATGCTGAATGGATGCGTCCTGTTTACGAATTTTTAGGTTTAACGGTTGACGTGAATTTGCAAGGAATGTCGCCGCAAGAAAAACAAAAAGCGTATGCCGCAGATATCACTTATGGAACTAATAACGAATTTGGTTTCGATTATCTGCGTGACAATATGGTGTTTAGCCTTGCTGAAAAAACGCAACGTGGTTTGAATTTTGCAATTATTGATGAAGTCGACTCCATTCTTATTGATGAAGCGCGTACGCCACTTATTATTTCGGGTTCATCAGAAGATAGTATTGATCTTTACGTAGCAATTAACAAAATTATTCCGCAATTGGTTAGACAAGAAAATAAAGATGCACCTGGCGATTATTTCCTCGAAGAAAAATCTAAACAAGCATTTTTAAGTGAAGAGGGTCATCAGCGCGTAGAAGAATTATTAACGAAAAATGGTTTGTTGGGTGAAGGCGAAAGCTTGTACGATGCGCAAAATATTGTGTTGATGCATCATATTTACGCTGCCATACGCGCACATAAATTATTTCATCTTGATGTCGATTATATTGTTCACAACAATGAAGTCATCATTGTGGATGAACATACCGGTCGCACCATGCCGGGCAGACGTTGGTCGGATGGTTTGCATCAAGCGGTTGAAGCGAAAGAAAATGTCAAAATCAACCAAGAGAATCAAACATTAGCTTCTATTACTTTCCAAAACTTTTTCCGTCTTTACCAAAAATTATCTGGTATGACAGGGACAGCAGATACAGAAGCGTATGAATTCCAGCAAATTTATGGTTTAGAAGTTGTGGTTATTCCAACGAATCAACCGGTTAAGCGTAGTGATTTTACCGATCAAGTGTATTTAACCGGCGA
>Ga0163162_10006321_pt1 | contig 11471 bp, 10 predicted proteins | sample S55metaG_FD_115310 | JGI IMG/M metagenome (GOLD analysis project Ga0163162, IMG submission 115310) | Switchgrass rhizosphere microbial communities from Kellogg Biological Station, Michigan, USA - S5-5 metaG | ecosystem: Host-associated > Plants > Roots > Rhizosphere > Soil | place: USA...
CGCAGAGCGACCTCTCGGACGTCGACATCCGCCGCTTCGGCCCGTTCATGGCCAACCGCAAGCTGCTCTCCGAGCGCACCGGCGAGACCCTGGGCCTGCACTACGCGATGCGCTGGCCGCGCCAGGAACTGGAGACCGCGCGGCCGCTGCGCACCTCGCCGCTCTACGACCTGCTCGCGGCCCGCGGCGCGGTGTTCGGCGCGAAGAACGGCTGGGAGCGGGCCAACTACTTCATCCGCGCCGATGCCGGCAAGCCGCCGGGGGCTATCCGCACCGTGCATCCGCACACCCTCGACACGCCGCACTGGCTGGCCGACGTGGTCGCCGAGCAGCGGGCCACGCGCGAGGCGGTCGCGCTCTACGACCAGACCTCGTTCGGCAAGCTGCTGCTTTCGGGCCGCGACGCCCTCGCGGTGCTCGAGCGGCTCTGTGCCAATGCCGTCGACGTCGCCCCCGGACGCATGGTCTACACCGCGCTCCTGAACGAGCGCGGCGGCTTCGAGAGCGACCTCACCATCACCCGCCTCGGCGTCGAGAGCTTCCTCCTCGTCACCGGCTCGGCGCAGCCGACGCTCGACGCCGACTGGATCGGCCGGCACATCGGCGGCAGCGAAGCGGCGACACTCGCCGACGTCAGTGCCCTGACCGCGGTGCTCTCGGTGATGGGACCAAACGCGAAGGAGCTGCTCTGCCGCGTCGGCGCGCCCGACACCGCGGCGCGGCTGGCACCCGACCGCCTCAAGTTCTCGTCCACCACCGAGATCGACGTCGGCTTCGCCCGGGTGCGCGCCGCACGCATGAGCTACGTCGGCGGGCCCGGCTTCGAGCTCTACGTGCCGACCGAGATGGCCCGCCACGTCTATCTCGCGCTGCAGGCGGCAGGCGCCAACCTCGGCCTCGCCGACGCCGGCTACTACGCGCTCGACGCCCTGCGGATCGAGGCCGGACGGCGCGCCTGGGGCGCGGAACTCGGGCCGGACGAGACGCCGTTCGAGGCGGGAACACTGTTCGCGGTCAAGCTCGACAAGCCCGGCGGCTTCATCGGCCGCGAGGCCCTGCTCGCGCGCCAGGCCGAGCCGCCGGCCAAGCGGTTGGTGTCGCTGGTGTTCGATTCGGCCGACGCCTGGGCCTGGGGCGGCGAGGCGCTGCTGCGCGACGGCAAGCCCGCCGGCGAGATCACTTCCGCCGGCTGGAGCCCGAAGCTCGGCGCCTGCGTCGCCCTCGGCTATTTGCGCGGCGCGGACGCGGCCGAGCGCCACGAGGGCACGCCGGTCGAGGTCGACGTCTGGGGCGAGCGCGTCCTTGCCACGGCCTGGGACGAGGCCGCCCGGATGCGGCGCGCGACGACGATGTGAGCGAGCCTGCGCCGTTCTCGCTGCGCTCGATCGCCGTGCCGGTGTTCGGGCCGACGCTGCTGTTCGCCATCGGCGAGGGCGCGATCCTGCCGGTGGTCGCGCTCGGCGTCCGCGATCGGGGCGGCTCGGTGGCGCTGGCAGCGCTCGTCGTCACGCTGATCGGCATCGGCTCGCTGGTGTCGAACCTGCCGGCGTCGATCCTCACCACGCGCTACGGCGAGCGCTGGGCGATCGTCGGCGCCGGCATCTGGTGCGCCCTGGCGATGGCGATCTGCATGGTGGTACCGCACCTGGCCGCCTTCACGGTGGGCGTGTTCATGATCGGCATGGCCGCCGCGGTGTTCAGCCTGGCGCGACAGAGCTACCTCACCGAGGCCGTGCCCTTCCACTACCGGGCGCGCGCCCTCTCGACCCTCGGCGGCGTGATGCGGATCGGCCTCTTCATCGGTCCTTTCCTCGGCGCCGCGGTGATTCCGTTCATCGGCCTGGCGGGCGCGTACGGCGTCGGCGTGGTGTCGCTCGTGCTGTCCTCGCTGCTCGCGGCCCGGATGCCCGACCTGCCGGGCGAGCAGCGGGCCGCGGTGCTTGCCGCGGTCGCCGCGGCGGCGGCGGGTGAGCCTGCACGGGGGCCGACGATCCGCGCCGTCTCGGTCAGCCACGCACGCATCTTCCTCACCGTCGGCATCGGTACCTTGCTCGTCAGCGCGGTCCGCGCCTCGCGCCAAGCGGTGGTGCCGCTCTGGGCCGACCATCTCGGCCTCGACGCGGCCACCACCTCGCTGATCTACGGCCTGGCCGGCGGCATCGACATGCTGGTGTTCTATCCTGCCGGCAAGGTGATGGACCGCAAGGGCCGCACCTGGGTGGCGGTGCCCTCGATGCTCATCATGGCCGCCGGCCTGCTCTATATGCCGCTGGCGCACAGCGCCGCGACCCTGCTGATCGCCGCGCTGATCCTCGGCTTCGGCAACGGCATCGGCTCGGGAATGATCATGACGCTCGGCGCCGACTACTCGCCCACCGCCGGCCGGGCGCATTTCCTCGGCGTCTGGCGGCTGATGTCGGACCTCGGCTCGACCAGCGGACCCGCCTTGATCTCCGGCGCAACCGCGCTCATCTCGCTGGCCGCAGGCATCTTCTGCACCGGCCTGGTCGCGCTGGCGGCAGGGGCGGTGCTCTGGTACTGGATCCCGCGGACGGCGAAGCATCCCGCCGCCTGAGGAGACCGGCCCGACCGGCCGATGCCGGCCCGCCGCTCAGTCCCGTGTCACTTGCGCGGCTGCGTCGACCGCCAGGCCTCGTAGCGCGCCTTGGTCGCCTCGTTGGAAGGATAGAGCCCGGGCAGCGGCACCCCCGCTTCGACCTCGCGCATGATCCAGCCCTCGAGACGCTCCTGCTCGAGCGCGCTCTCCAGCACCTCGTCGAGCAGCGCCGCCGGAACCACCACCGCGCCGTCGCCGTCGGCGACGATCACGTCGTTCGGCATCACGGCGACGCCGCCGCAGCCGATCGGCTCCTGCCAGCCGACGAAGGTGAGCCCGGTCACCGAGGCCGGCGCCGCGGTACCCTGGCACCACACCGGCAGCCCTGTGCCGAGCACGCCCGCCAGGTCGCGGACGACGCCGTCGCTGACGAGGGCTGCAACCTTGCGCTTGCTCATGCGGGCGCAGAGGATGTCGCCGAAGATGCCGGCATCGGTGACGCCCATGGCATCGACGACGGCGATCGCGCCGGCCGGCATCGCCTCGATGGCGGCGCGGGTCGAGATCGGCGAGGCCCACGAAGCCGGCGTCGCCAGGTCCTCGCGCGCCGGCACGAAGCGCAAGGTGAAGGCCCGTCCGGCACGGCGCCGCGCGACGGCGGCCTCGCCCACCGGCCGGGCGCCGCGGATCCAGACGTTGCGCAGGCCCTTCTTCAGGAGCACGGTGGTGAGGGTCGCGGTCGTCACCGATTCGAGCGCGACGACGGTCTCTGCAGCCAGGGGAAGCGGATCGATGGCATTCATGCGGTCGGGCGTGAGGGGCGGCGGGAGCGCGATTGTGCCCGCGACCGGGCCGCTGTCCGGGGTTCGCCCCGGGTTAGCCGCATCGGGCGCCGACCCCCTTCGCACTAGCATGCGCCGACAACGACTCGAGAACTTCGCCCGCGACAAACTGCTCGTCGAGCAGCTCGGACGGGCAGCCCAATTATCATGAACATCCTCAGCCGCTTCTTCGTCACCGCTGTCCTGGCGCTGCTCGCGCCGTGGGCCGCGGCGCAGGACTATCCGTCGCGACCGGTGCGCGTCATCGTCCCCTTCGCCGCCGGCGGCCCGGCCGACGTCTATGCACGGTTCCTGGCGACGAAGCTCCAGGAAAGCCTGGGCCAGCCCTTCGTCATCGACAACCGGCCGGGGGCGGGCTCGATCATCGGCACCGACGCCGTCGCCAAGAGTCCGGCCGACGGCTACACGCTGCTGCTGATGTCGAACACGCACACCGTGAACGAGTCGCTGATCCCGACCAAGCCGTTCCAGCTCCTGCGCGACTTCGCGCCGATCGCGCCGATCAACGCCTCGGACCTGGTGCTGGTGACGCGCGCCAACCTGCCGGTGAACAACCTCGGCGAGCTGCTGAAGCTGGCGAAGGCAAAGCCCGGCAGCCTCTCGTACGCCTCGTCCGGCCCGGGCACGCCGTACCACATGGCCGGCGAGCTGTTCAAGGCGATGGCCGGCGTGGCCATCGTCCACATCCCCTACCGCGGCAGCTCGGGGGCGCGCACCGACGTGCTCGGCGGCCAGGTCGACATGATGTTCGACGCGGTGACGACGATGACCGAGCACATCAAGGCCGGCAAGGTCAAGGCGATGGGCACCACCGGCACCGCGCGGTCCTCGGTGATGCCCGACCTGCCGACCATCGCTGAGGCCGGGGTGCCGAAATACGAGGCGACCATCTGGCTCGGACTGATGGCGCCGAAGGCCACGCCGCCGGCGATCGTGGAGCGCCTCAATGCCGAGGTCTCGCGCATCGTCGGCGCCCCGGAGACGGCCAGGGCCTGGAACGCGCAGGGCGCGGCGCCGATGGTGATGAGCGTCGCCGAGTTCACCCGCTACGTCCAGGCCGACATCGCCAAGTGGGCAAACATCGTCAAGATCTCTGGGGCGAAGCCGGAGCAATGAGCGTGACTGGCGAGGCGATGGCACCGCGCACCCTGAAGCTGCTCTGTGCCGGCGCCGTGAAGGGCCTGGTGGAAGCGCTGCGCGAGCGCTTCCGCATCACGAGCGGCGCCACTATCGAAGGCCGCTTCGGCGCCGTCGGCGCGATGCGCGAGGCGCTGCTCGGTGGCGCGCCCTGCGACGTGATGATCGTCACCGAGACGATGCTCGCCGAGCTGCGCGATCACGGCGCCGTCGCGGCCCGGCCGTTGGCGCCGATCGGCGAGGTCCGCACCGGCGTCGCGGCGCGCCACGGCGAGGCCGTGCCTCGGATCGATTCCGTCGACGCATTGAAGACGGCACTGCTCGCCGCGCCGATGCTTTACCTGCCGGACACGCTGCATTCGACTGCCGGCAAGCACGTCGCCGCCGTGCTGGCGCGGCTCGGCATCGCCGCCGAGACCGCAGCGCGGCTCTCGGTGCATCCCAACGGCGCGACGGCGATGCGCGCCCTGGCCGAGAGCGGCGCGCCGGGCGCGCTCGGCGCCACGCAGGTGACGGAGATCCTGTACACCCCGGGACTGACATTGGCCGGGCCGCTGCCCGAGCCGTTCGAACTCGCGACCGTCTACGCCGCCGGCATCGCCCGTGACGCCAGCGAACCGGCGCTGGCCGCGGCCTTCATCGAGCTGCTCTCGGGTGAGGGCGCGGTGGCCGAGCGCCACGCCGGTGGCTTCGAGCCGGTGGGGCGCTAGCGCCGGTCGCTGGGTCGGATCGGGCCGGCGGTGGGCTCTGCTCCGCTCATGGCCCGCGGAAACCGTTCGGCGGACGCCGTGCCCCTAGACCGAGTCAGGATCGATCACCGGCCCCGGAAACGGCGGAATCGACCGCTTCTCCCCCGGCTTCATACCCGCCAGGTGCGCCTTCATCGCCGGATAGCGGTCGTCCTTCGGCGGCACGATCAGAAGCGCCTCGCCGACGGTGCCATCGGCAAGCTCGGTGCGAAGGTGCAGGCGCAAGGTCCCGTCCTTGTCCATCTCGGCCATGCCGACGTCGGGCGGCGTGTCGTCTTGGAGATCGAGGGGCGGTGCGTCGATCGGCTTCGGGGCTTTCGGGTCGCTCATGTCGGCTCTTTCGATGTGCGTCGCGGGACGGAGCTCAGATGCCCCAGGGATTCCTGCTCCAGAACTCCTCGAGCTTCGGCCAGCGGCTCTTGCCAGCGAAGTGCATCGCGAAGCTCTCGGCGAAGGTCTCGGAGGTCGCGCCTGCGTCGTTCGCGCCCTTTTCGGCCTTGGTCAGGAAGTAGTCGTCGGTGCCCGGGATCATGCCGCCGGGATTGCCGGTAGCGATGTCGGCGCTGCGCGCGGCGAGGAAGGCGGCGTTGCCCTTCTTGCCGCCGCCGTCGGCCGCGTCGAACGCGTGGCCGGCCTCGTGGCCGAACAGGTCGGTGGCCCCGTGCGGCAACGGCCCCTTGTCCTTCGGCGGTACCTCGCGCTTGCCGCCGTCGTCCATGGTGCCGACGATCAGCTTTTTCTCGCCACCCATGTAAACGCCGGGCACCTCGTCCCAGGTGGCGGTCTCCGGCCAGCCGCGCGGCTTGACACCGGCGAGGTCGGGCGCGGCGTCGGTGATTGGACCGCGGCAGCACTGGGTCGTGATGCCGTCCTTGGTAAGGGTGTCGATCGCCTTCCTCGAGATGATCTTCATCGCCTGCGCCACCGCCTTGGCGTCGTCGGCCGAGGAGGTGCCGCCGGCACGGATGTTCCTGCCGATGGCGCGCGCGTGATCGGCCGGCAGGCCGCTGTCCTCGAGCGACTTCTTCACCCGCGACGACATGATGGCGTCCTGCTCCGCCAGGCCCTCGTCGGCGTAGCCATTGGCGTCCTTGGCCATCTTCACGGCGTCGTCGTCGCTGCAGTTCTCTTCCACCAGGAGCTTGAGCGCGAAGCGCGCGGTCTGCTCGATCTTGCCCTTGGGCACGCCGCCGTCGGTGAGCTTCTTGGTCAGCGCCGGCAGCTTCTTCTCGTTCGCGGCGAGCTTGCCGGCGAGCCCCAGCGCCTCGTCGCACTGGACGGTGATCGACTTCAATGCGGTCAATGCCTTCAGGCTGCCGCCGTCGGCCCGCTTCGAGAGCTTGTCGGCAGCCTTGAGCTGGTCCTCGATCGTCTTGATCTCGGCCGTGAGCTTGCCCGCCTGGGGATGGGCCTTCACCAGGACAAGCTTCGCGTTGACCTTGGCCCGCGCCGGCGCGTAATCGGCGTAGGCGGCATTGGCGTCGCGCACCGCCACCGCCTTGACGACGATCGTGTTGAGCTGGGCCAGCGCCGCCTTGTAGCCGCGGATCGGGCCGAGCGCGTCGGCGGCCGAGAGCAGCGCCTCGAGGTCCTTGATGTCCTGCGTACCCGAGGCGTCGAGCAGGCCGCCCGACTTCATCCGCTCGAGCATCGCCTCGACCTTCTTGCGCTGGTCGACGAAGGGCTTGTAGTCGGTCTTGTAGCCCTCGACCGCGGCGTCGAGGTTCTGGCAGGCGTAGAAGACGGCGCCGAGCGGCTTGATGATCGCGTCCCACTCGCCGTTGTCGAGCTTGGCGTTGACCTCGACCATCCCCGCCTGGATCCGCTTCAGCTGCGGCTCGAACACCTCTTTCCAGCCGCCGGTGAGGGCGTTGACCTTGGCGGTGATCGCCGCCAGCGGCTTGACGCAGCGCTCGTCGACGTCGCGCTTGGTGGAGACGGCGTCCTTCAGCATCCCCTCGACCTTGAGCCTGAAGTTGCTCGCCGGCGAGTCGAGCTGCTCGACCCGCTTGGCCGATTCGACCGGCGCCAGCACGTCGGCCTCGCGGCGCGATTGCTGCAGCGTTTGCAGCTCGGCCTCGAGCTTCGCCTTGATGGCGGGGATCGGCTGGGCATCGACCGCGAGCTTGGCCTTGTCGAGCTCGGCGTCGACACGCTTGGCGAATGCCTCGAAGCGCTTGAACGCCGCAGCATCGGCCCGCTCGGCGTCGCCCTGCTTCTCCTTGGCCGGCGAGTCGCCGTCGCTTCCCAAACCTCCCGCGGGCCCTTTCAGGCCCAGCACCTCGAGCAACGGCATCCTTACCTCCGTAGTCATGGCTGCGCGGGCCAGTCCGGCGCCCCGCAGGCCGCGAGGATAGCGCTCAGTCACCTTCGCAGCCCTAGTCGGCAGCGCCGTCGACCTTGCAGATGAAATCCTCGAACTTGCCGGCACGCGACTCCGGCAGGCGCTCGCGGGACTGCTCCACGCGGATCCGGCCGACGTAGCCACCGAGCGCCTGGCGCAGCGTCGCCGCGAGCGCGTCCGCCTGGGCGGGGCTCAGCATCTCGGCCGACACGAGCTTGAACTCGATGTCGTCGAGTGCATGCTGGATCACCTGGTACTGCTGGATGGGCGCGATCTCGTCGAAGGTCTCGAAGCCGGCGCGCGGCAGGAAGCGCGAGCCGTCGGCCTTCATCAGCAGGTTGCGCCTGCGGCCGAGCACGCGGCGCAATGTCGGCAAGGTCCGGCCGCAGCTGCAGGCGCCGCCGACTTCGGCGTAATCGCCGATCTCGTAGCGGAACAGCGGCGCGGCGAAGTTGTGCAGGTCGGTCACCACGACCCGGCCGACCTCGCCCTCGGCGCACGCCCGCCCCTGCTCGTCGAGCACCTCCACCACCAGCGACTCCGCCATGGTGTGATAGAGCTCGCCCACGGGGCACTGCAAGGCGATGATGCCGGCCTCCTGCGAGGAGTAGTTGTCCTCGATCGGCAGGCCGAGCACGCGCGCCAGGTGGGCGCGCAGGTCGAGCGAGAGCATCTCGCCGACGGTGCGGACATGGCGAAGGCTCGCCGGCCGGCCTTCGGGCCGCGCCGCCCAGCGATCGGCGAGTGCCTTCAGGTTGCTCGGAAAGCAGAGCAGGTGCTGCGGCTGGAAGTGGTCGATGGCAACGATCTGCTCCTCGATGCCGGTGGTGCCGGGCATCGCCTGCGCCTTGCCGGTGGCGAACAGATTGGCGACCGGGAAACCCCAGTCCTCCATCTCGACATGGGGGTTGTACGGTCGGATCGAGGTCATGCGGCCGGCGAAATCGCGGCCGTGCCAGAGATGGTCGCGGATCGTGCACGCGGCCCAGAACAGCCGACCGACGGCGGTCTTCTTCAGCTTCACCGGCTCGCCGGTCGACCCGGACGTCGTGACCTCGCCGACCGGTTCGTGCCCGCCCGGGACCTGGGCGGCGAAGAACCCCTGGCCCGCGGCCTGGAGCTGCTGGCGCGAGAGCGGCGGCAGCACGCGCAGCCGGGCGACGCTGGCCAGCGTTTCCGGAGCGACTCCGGCCGCAGCGAGCCGGGCGCGAAACGCCGGTGAATGGCGGACGTGATGCGCCGCCAGGCGGGCGAGTTGCTCGCCCTGCCCCGCCTCGATCGCGGCCAGCGGCAGCCGCTCGCTCGCCTGCAGGCCGGCGACCAGCGCCGCGATCGCCGCCGCCTCGCCGGTCGGCACCGGCGGCCAGACGATGCCTTCGAGGCCGGACTTGAATGGCGGTGCAAAGCCCACGCGTCGCCTTCAGGCGCGAAAGTAGGCGACTTGCACGGCCGTCGCCAGCAGCTGGCCACCGCGGCCGAAGAGCTCGGCGGTCTGGTCGCAGAAGCTGCGATGGAAGACCCGCGCGTCGGCGACGGCGGCGAGCGGCGCGGTGCCGTGGGCGCGAAGCTCGTCGGCGCTGGCGTGGAAATAGGTGGTCATCGAGACCGTGCCGAAAGGCGGCACCCGGCCGATGACCTGGAACAGTCGGCCGAAGAAAGCGTCGCTCATCGCCGTCAACGACAGGAAGTCGAGCGGTCGCGGCACCGCGTCGCGCAGCCAGAGCAGCGACCGCGGGCTGCGCGGCGGCTCGGGCGGCGTCTCGCTCAGCTCGAGCTTGCCGTCGGCGAAGCGGAACTCGTACTGCGCCACCCAGGACAGCGACGCCCGGTTCGGCACCGGCGCGAGCGACTCCCAGACCGGCATCTCCGGAGCGGTGCTGGGCTGAAGGCTGAAGGTGTCGCGGCGGGCCGCGGTGACGATCGTCGCCGTCAGCACCGCTTCCGTGCTGTCGCCCTGCGTGAACTCGACCGACCAGTGCTGGCTCGAGCGGTTGGCCCGGGTTTGGCGCGCCCGCACCGTGAACTCGCCTGCGGCGATCGGGGCGCAGAAGTTGACGGTGAGCGCGAGCGGGTCGCCCTCGCGCTGCGGATGCTCGAGCACCGCCCGCAGGGCGGTCGCGGCGGAGATGCCGCCGAACGGGCCGATGAAGGTCCAGTAGGCATCGCTGGTGCGGGCGCGCCGGTCCGGACCGGCCGGATCGCCTTCGAGCGCCGTGGCGAGGTCGAGCGCGTGCATCGTCATGGCCGGCGATTGTCGATGCTCACGCTCGCGCCCGCTGCGCCGGGCGACGCCTCGACCGGGACGAGGATCGCCTCGCCGGTCGCGACCCGCCGCTCGCCGCCGTCGCGCAGCGCGAACAGGTCGGCGGCAGCGAACACCTGGCGGCGTCCCGCCTGCACGACCCGGGCGCGGGCGACGAAGGCGCTGCCGATCGCCGGCGCCAGGCAGTTCACCGAGAAGTGCGACGCCAGCACCCGCCCGGCCAGAGTGAAGGCGGCGAAGCCGCAGGCGGTGTCGATCAGCGCGCCGATCATCCCCGCGTGGAGGAAGCCGGCGTACTGGCCGTGCTCGTCGTTCCACGGCATCGACAGCTCGATCTCGCCGGGGGCGAGGCAGCGAACCTCGAACCCGGCCCGGCGGTTGAAAGCCGCGCTGGCGTTGAGGGCAACGAGCGCAGCCTGGAGATCGGCGGTGTCGACCATGATGGATGCTCCTTCGGCCCAAGGCCGGGATCGATCATGGCGGCCTCAGGGTCGCCGCGCCGTCTCACGGGCGACAGCGGAAGGCGCCGGCACAATTCGGCCATGCCTGCTCCCAGCGATCAGCTGGCGCTCTTCGCCGGCCCGCCCGAAGGCGCCGAGCGAGGCCTTCCCTCGGGCTGGTCCTATCGCAGCGAATTCATCTCGATCGTCGAGGAAGCGGCACTGCTCGAGGCGATCGTCGCCCTGCCGCTCGAGGAGGCGCGCTATCGCGGCTATGTCGCACGGCGTCGGGTCGCGCATTTCGGCACCGACTACGACTTCGGCGCCAACCGTTTGCTTGCGGCCCCGCCGCTGCCGCCGGCGTTCCAGCCGCTACGCGCCCGCGCAGCAGCCTGGATCGGCGAGCCGCCCGAGGCCCTCGGCAGCGCCCTGATCGCCGAATACCGTCCCGGCGTGCCGCTCGGCTGGCACCGCGACGTGCCCGACTTCGAGACCGTGGTCGGCGTCTCCCTCGGCGGCAGCGCCCGGATGCGCTTTCGCCGCTACCCGCCGGTGCGGCCGAAGAAGGCCGACGTGCTTTCGCTCGAGCTCGCGCCGCGCTCGGCCTACCTGCTGCGCGCCGAGGCGCGCTGGGCCTGGCAGCACAGCATCGCGCCGACGCCGGGGCTGCGCTACTCGATCACCTTCCGCACCCGTGCCGCGACGACACGGTCGGCTCGGCGAAGCACCGAGGTCGCCTCGCCATGACGGCCGTGCGCAAGCCGCCCGCGGATCCGCAGAAGTTTCGCGTCGACGTCGGCCCGAGCGCGATCGACGGCCAGGGCGCGTTCGCCGCCGAGGCGATTCCGGCGCGGCGCAAGATCGGCGAGATCCGCGGCGAGCCGATCAGCGTGCGGGAGGCCTGGCAGCGGGCCCGCGAACTGGCGCGGATCATGATCGTCGAGGTGAGCGAGCGTCGGGCGGTGGACGCCTCGGGCTCGACCGACCCCTTGCGCTTCACCAATCATTCCTGCGCCCCGAACGCGGTGCTGCGCATCCGCCAGGGGCGGATCGAGATCTTCTCGATGCGCGATGTCACCGCCGGCGAGGAGCTCACCATCGACTACGGCGACTCGCACCACCGCGGGCGGCTCGCCTGC
>Ga0163162_10006322_pt1 | contig 11470 bp, 11 predicted proteins | sample S55metaG_FD_115310 | JGI IMG/M metagenome (GOLD analysis project Ga0163162, IMG submission 115310) | Switchgrass rhizosphere microbial communities from Kellogg Biological Station, Michigan, USA - S5-5 metaG | ecosystem: Host-associated > Plants > Roots > Rhizosphere > Soil | place: USA...
CGGTCGTGAACTTGGCGATCAGATGCTGTTTGGGCGCTTCATCGAGCGGCAGCGCGCGGCGGATGCGCCGGCCGATTTCACCGCCGTCTCGCAGCAGGAAAAACACCAGATACAGCATCACGCCGAAGCTGATCACGAACTGGAACGTGTTCTGACCGATGCTGAAGGCCTGCGTGGCAACGAACTGGCTGATCGCCGCGGCGCCGTCGGTGAGCCGTTTCTGGATGCTCGGAATATCGGTCAATCCGAAGCGGCCAAGCAGCGTTTGCACGGACTTCGGCAGCGCGTGAATGGCTTCCTGGAAGTACATCGTGAAGTTGGGCTGTCCTGACTTGATTTGCGTATAGGCGAGGCCGATTTCCTGGACCAGCGTGGCCGCAACGAAGCTGAGCGGCAAGATCACGATCACGATTGTCAGGCCAAGCGTTGCAAACGCAGCCAGATTGCGGCGCTTGCCGAACTTGGCGGCAAGGTAGCGCTGCATCGGCTGGAACAGTATGGCGAGAATCGTGCCCCAGAAGATCGCGCCGAAGAACGGCGTCAGGATCCAGCAAAGCGCAACCGTGACAACGAACAGCAGGATGTGGAAGAACTTCTGGTGAACCGAGTGGTTATTCATAAGTGCCCTGAGGGAAGCTGGGAAACGTGAAGTGGGTGCGGCAAGCTTCCATGCCGGCGCCCCTTAGCAAGAAGATGGCCCGATGCTAGCACGCGCGAGTTTTAGCTCGTCCGGTGCAATGTCTGCAGCCATCTCAAAAATGGTTATAATTGAGTGTTCACTCATTTAATCCGCAAGATAACTTCGATGGCCCGACCCAAAAGCGACGACAAACGCAATGCGCTACTTCTCGCCGCGGAGCAGGTGTTTGCCGAGCGCGGATTGGCTGCGGCGCCTACTTCGGCCATTTCCAGGCAGGCGGGCGTCGCCGAGGGGACGTTGTTCACGTATTTCCGCACGAAGGACGACTTGGTCAACGCGTTGTACCGGTCCATCAAACTCGAACTCGCCGATGCCCTGATGGCGCATTTTCCTCGGCAAGGCCCGGTGCGGGACCGGCTCGAGTACCTGTGGAACGCGTTTGTCGATTGGGGCGTCGCGAACCCGCAGCGCCTGAATGTGCTCGACCAGTTGTCGGTCGCGGATATCGTCACGGATGAATCCAAGGCGGTCGGCTACGAGCCGTTTGCCGAAATTGAAGCGCTCGCGCAGCACAGCATCCGGACTGAGATATTGCAGGCTTATCCATGCGAATTCATTGCGGCGAGCATGAAGGCGCTGGCCGAGACCACCATGGGATTCATGAACGCTTATCCCGCTGAGTCAGGGCTGTATCGCAAGATTGGCTTCGATGTGTTCTGGCGAGGCGTCGCGCGCAAGGCGGATTGATCGGATGCAGTTTCGTGGAAACAAGGCTTTTTTGTCGCTGATTTAATGACTGATTACTCACGCAATTAAATTCGAAAGGGTATGCAAATGAGCACATGGACTACTGCAGATATTCCGCCGCAGACCGGCAAGCGTGTTGTCGTCACGGGTGCGACCGGCGGATTGGGATATGAGACATCGCTCGAACTGGCGCGTGCGGGCGCCGAGGTGATTCTCACGGGTCGCAACGAAGCGAAAGGCCGTACAGCGCTCGACCGTATCCGCCGCGAAGTTCCGGACGCTCGGATCAGCTTCCAGATGATCGATCTGGCAAGTCTGAAGTCGATTTCGCGCGCCTCGGAACATCTGCTCGCCGAGGGCAGACCTATCGATATCCTCGTGAACAATGCCGGCGTGATGATGCTGCCGCAACACGAGAAAACCACTGATGGCTTTGAACGCCAGTTCGGCACCAACTATCTGGGTCACTTCGCGCTGACCGCGCAGTTGCTGCCGCTGCTGCAAAAAAGCGCCGCGCCGCGCGTGGTGAATTTGAGCAGCATCGCGCACAGGCGGGGGAAGGTCTCCTTCGATAACCTTCAGGGCGAGCGCGTGTACAAAGCGTGGCCTGCTTACGAGCAATCGAAGCTCGCCATGCTGATGTTCGCGCTGGAACTGCAGCGGCGCAGCGACGCAAACGGCTGGGGCATTATGAGCAACGCCGCGCATCCGGGATTCGCGCGGACAGACCTGATCGCGAACGGACCCGGGACATCGGGCGTGCTGGCCGTCGCCAGCCGCCTGATGTCGCGGTTCGTGAGCCACAGCGCGGCCGAGGGCGCGTTGCCCACGCTCCTCGCCGCGACGGCGCCGGAAGCACGCGGCGCCGCGTACTATGGGCCGAAGGGTTTTCAGGAACTGACCGGCGCGCCATCGGAAGCGCGCATTTCCCCGCAGGCCACCAACGCCGAGATCGGCGCGAAGCTCTGGGATGTATCGGTGAAACTCACGGGTGTCGAGTGGGGTGAGAAGCCGGGTGAAAAGCGTGGTGTTCAAACGCCGGAGAAAGTATGAAAGTCATCGTTTTTGGTGCGACAGGCATGGTCGGGCAGGGCGTATTGCGGGAATGTCTGCTCGACGCAGACGTCGAGCGCGTTGTCGCTGTCGGGCGCAGCAGCACGCGACAACTGGATCCGAAGTTCGCGGAGATCGTGCACGGCGATCTGTTCGATCTCTCCGCGATCGAGGACCAGTTGACCGGTTTCGATGCCTGTTTTTTTTGCCTCGGCGTGTCGTCGTTCAGAATGAAAGAGGCCGACTATGCGCATCTGACCTACGACCTGACGTTCGGCATCGCGCGGGTTTTGTCGCGGCTCAATCCCGCAATGACGTTCTCGTATGTCTCGGGTTCAGGCACGGATTCGACCGAGCGCGGGAAGTCCATGTGGGCGAGGGTAAAGGGGCGCACCGAAAATGCGCTGTTGCGCATGCCGTTCAAGGCGGCCTATATGTTCCGCCCGGGAGCAATCCAGCCGATTGACGGCATCCGTTCGAAGACGCCGATGTATCAGGTCGCCATATCGATCATGCGCCCATTGTTTCCACTGCTGAGGCGCTCGTTTCCGAACGCAATTACCACCACGCAGCAACTCGGCCGCGCGATGGTCGTCACGGCGAAAGAGCGTGGGCCGTCGAGAACATTCGAGCCGCGCGATATCACGAAGTACTAGATTCGCTCGTGCCGGCCGGGCCGGCACTTTCCCGGATCAACGCGCGGCATCGCCCCAGCGATATTCCTTCGTCGCGTCGTCGAGTTTCGCTTTCAACCCGCCGTCCAGCTTGAGGTCGACGGCGGCCAGGCTATCGGTCAGTTGCTCGGGCTTGCTCGCACCGATGATGGCCGATGTGATCGCCGGATTCGCCAGGACCCACGCTACCGACGTTTTTGTCAGCGACTCGCCGGTTTCATCCACGATTTTCTGCAGGTTCGCGATGGTCTCGAACTCGCGCTCGTGCCAGTAGCGTTGCGAATACATCTCGCCAGCCTTGCCGACTGTCCCGGTGAAACGGCCGTCGGCGGGTTTGGCATCGTGCTTGTGCTTGCCGGTCAACAAACCGCCAGCGAGCGGGTTATACGGAATCACGGCGATGTTTTCGTCGGCGGCGAGCGGCAGCAGTTCGCGTTCGATCTGACGGAAGAGCAGGTTGTATCGCGGCTGGACGGAGATGAAGCGCGCAACGCGCAGGAAGTCCGAGCGTCCGAGCGCGGTTGCAAGCCGATAGGCCAGGAAATTCGACACGCCGATATAACGCGCCTTGCCATGACGCACGATAGTGTCGAGCGCCTCGAGGGTTTCATCGAGCGGCGTTTCACGATCGTCGCTATGCAGCTGGTACAAGTCGACGTAGTCGGTGTTCAGCCGTTTCAGCGATGCATCGATGGCGTCCAGCAAGTGCTTGCGCGATGCACCCTGGTCCCATGCCATCGGGCCCATCTTGCCGACGGCTTTCGTCGCGAGGATGAATTCGCTGCGGCGCGAGGGCGTGTCCTTCAGCCATCGGCCGACGATTTCCTCAGTGCGGCCCGAATGCGTTTCGTCGGCGCCGAGCGGATAGACGTCGGCGGTATCGATGAAATTCACGCCCGCTTCCGCGGCGCGATCCATGATGCTGCGCGACACGTTTTCTTCGGTCTGCAAGCCGAATGTCATGGTGCCGAGGCACAGGCGCGAAACGGTCAGGCCAGTCTTCCCAAACTTACGATATTCCAAGGCGAACTCCTCGAGCGATTGACCAGGTTAAAGATTGAACAAGCTTAAACGCTACGGCCGATGCTTGCAGACGAAGGACTTATGAGGTTGCAGGTTGAGCCGTGCCACGCGGGACGGTATCGAGGAACCGGAATACGATGGCGGACGCCAAGGTGACCACGCCCACGCACACGAACGCAATGCGAAAGGCCAGCGCCGCGGAGCCGAGGCTCGTGGAAAAGACAGACACGAGGCCGCCGCCAATCGAAACACCCAGGCCGATCGCGAGCATCTGCACCATCGAGAAGAGGCTGTTGCCGCTGCCTGCATCCTTGATCGACAGGCCTTTGAGCGTGACGCTGTTCATCGCGGCGAACTGCATGGAATTGCACGCACCGAACACGGCGAGAATCGCAATCTCGATGACAAGCGGCGTGCTCAACGAGAACGAAGCGAAGCCGACTATCGATGCCCCGACAAGAATCGTGTTCCACAGCAGGAAATTGTCGTAGCCGTAGCGCTTGACGAGCGGCGTGATCCATCCCTTCGCAACCGTGCCTGCAAACGCTGCGGGCAGCATCATCAGGCCCGAATGCAGCGGTGTGTAGCCGAGCTGCAATTGCATCAGGAGCGGCAAGAGAAACGGCACGGCGCTCGATCCCACCCGGCACAGCAAATTGCCGATCAGCCCGACGCTGAAGTTCGGCTCGCTGAACAAGGACAGCTTGAACAACGGATTGGCGCGGCGCCTTGCGTACGGAATGTAGGAGAGCGCGGCGACGGCGGACACCGCGAACAACCCGCCCGACACCAGCACCTTGTGGGTCTGCGCGGGGCTGTCGAGCGCCATGGAAAACGCAACCATGCAGAGCGACAACAGCGCGCCACCAATGAAGTCGAAAGGGGGTGCATCGGCGATGGCGTCATCGGGAAGAAAACGCTGCACGGCGAGCAAACCGACCGCGCCGATCGGCACGTTGATCAGGAAGATCCAGTGCCATGAAAACGATTCGACGAACCAGCCGCCGAGCGTCGGCCGAGAATGGGACCGACCTGCCCTGCAATGGAGATGACCGCGAGCGCGGATACATAAGCCTCGCCGGTCACGCTGCGAAGCACGGCGAGCCGTCCGATAGGCAGCAGCATCGAACCGCCGATACCCTGGATCACGCGCGCGACGATCAGTTGATTGAGCGTTTGTGCGTTCGCGCAGCAAAGCGATCCGATCACGAATAACAGGATCGCGACAAAGTAGACGCGCCGCGTGCCGAAGCGGTCCGCGAGCCAGCCCGAGGCGGGCGTAAGAAGCGCCATGGTCAGCGTGTATGCGACCACGATTGGCTGCATGGCGAGCGGCTGTGCGTGAAGGCTCCGCGCAATGGAAGGCAGGGCGGTATTGACGATGGTCGTGTCAAGCGCCTGCATAAAGAAGCCGACGGCCACGATCCAGAGGAGCGCCGTGTGTGAGTTTTTTGGGGTCATTCTTTTGCTGATGATGCGTTGTAGCGCGGAATTCCGTGCAATGTGAAGATTTTAAGACCATGCGTGGTTATCGGGAACCCCGCTGGCAACATTGACTGCGATCGGAATATTCGATAACAATGGCAAATGCTCAATCCTGTCTGGCTGAACACGTTCGCGACGGTGGCCGCGTCGCATAGTTTTACCGACGCCGGCCGTCAGCTCAGCCTGACGCAATCGAGCGTCAGCGAGCACATCCGGCGTCTGGAGGAGCATGTGGGGCGTCGCCTGCTTGTCCGCGATACCCACTCGCTCGCACTCACCGCCGACGGCGAAGCCATGCTCGTCCACGCCCGGGTGATCCTCGAAGCCATGTCCCACGCCGAATCGCAATTTCGTTCACCGCGATTGCGTGGCCGCGTGCGCCTGGGTTCATCGGACGATATGGCGCTCGGGCCGCTGCCGAGCGTGCTCGCCGCGTTCCGGCGCACGCATCCCGACGTCGAGCTGGAAATCACCATCGGCATGACGGGGCGGCTTTACGAACGTCTGGACGCTGGCGCGATCGATTTGTTGATCGGCAAGAGGCGGCTCGGCGACCGGCGCGGCATTCCGCTTTTTTCCGGAAAACTCGAATGGCTCGCGCGGACCGGGACCGAAGTGGATCTCACGCAGCCGCTGCCGTTGATTCTTGTCGCCGAGCCGAGCGTGACACGCGCCGTCGTGCTCGATGCGCTCGCGGCCGTCGGCGCTCAATGGCAAATGGTCTGCACGAGCAGTTCGTATGCAGGGTGCATTGCAGCGGCGCGCGGCGGGCTGGGGCTTACGGTGCGCTCGAATTTTCTGTCGGGCAGGGGACTAGCGCCGCCGGCGAACCGTGAGGAATTGCCGGAATTGCCGGAAGTCGAGTTCATCGCACTGGCGGCGAAGCATCTGAGCAGGCCGGCTCAAACGCTGCTGGAACTTCTGCAAGACAGCGATCTGCGTGGCGAATGGGCCGGTGAATAAGCGCAGGTCAACGTCAGGCATGCGGCGTGCGAAAGCGCTGGCGCGGCTTGCGCTCGTTATCTGCGGCTTATCTGTGGGATTAATCGGCTTGTAAGCACAAGGTTGTGCAAACACAACGCGCGGCGGATTGGATTCCTTCCAATAAGAAGCTTCTTATATATTGTGCGGCGTCGGCCTAAAACTGGCCTCAGGCTTCAGGCGACAGTCCCATACCGTCCGCGGTAATCAACCTCTTATCGATGCCCCAAGCCACACTCCGTCTCCTGCGTTCCCTCTCGATGATCGCCTTGTTTGCGTGCTGCGCGCACGCGAGCGCGGCGTCATACGTGGTCAAGCACTGCGCCGAGCTGGAAGGCAAGGACGTGCCGGCATCGGTGATCGGATTGCCCACGCGCGGAGCGATCATCACCGATGCTTCATTCGTGGCCGCGGCGGCTCCGCGCAATCGCAACGGCGATTACTGCCGGCTGGTCGGCGTGATCAAGGCGCAACTCGATACCACGCCCGACATCCGCTTCGAGGTGAACCTCCCGGCGCGCTGGAACGGCCGCGCGCTTCAAATGGGCGGTGGCGGTTATAACGGCGTGATCGTGAGCGGCACGGAACCAACGGCGTTTGCGCCGGCTGCATCGCCGTTATCGATCGGGTATGCAACGTTCGGCTCGGACTCCGGTCACGTCGGCAATTCGGGCCGCGCCGATTTCGCGATGAACGACGAAGCCGTGATCAACTTCGGCTACGGGCACCTCAAGAAAACCCATGACGTCGCGCTCGCATTGATCATCATGGGTTATGGGCGCAAGCCCGAGCAGACCTATTTCGCCGGCGGCTCAACGGGCGGGCGCGAAGCATTCACCGTAATCGAACGATATCCCGACGACTACGACGGCGTGATCGCGAACGCGCCGGCCATCAATTTTTCGGGTGTGCGGCTGATCGGGGTGAAAGTCGGGCGTGCATCGTACGGGACGCCGGGCGGCTTTGTCGGCCCCGCGCAGCAAAAGCGCGTGGTCGAGACGGTACTGCACGAATGCGATGGACTCGATGGCGCGCTCGACGGGATCGTCGCAAACGTCGAGGCGTGCCGTGAGCGCGAGCCGAAGATCATCGCGCAGTTGCGTTGCGCAGGCGGACAACGGCCTTCGCAGCGGGACAGTTGTTTGTCGGAGGCGCAACTGGCGACGCTCGAAACCTTGCGCGACGGCTTCACGCTTCCCTACGAACTCGCGCATGGCGTGACACGTTATTACGGATACAACGTGTTCCAGGGCGTCGATTTTTCAAGTGGACTGGGACTCGGCAATTCGGGCGTGCTCGTGCAGCCGCCACGATTCGATGCCAACGGTTATCTGTTCACGCAGGGCGACAGTTATATGAAGTACTTCGTCACGCATGACCTGCGCTTCAACACGCTCGACTTCGACGTGGATCATCCGGGCGATTACAAAGGCCGCCTCGTCGATTTATCTTCCACAGTCGGCGCCATGAACCCGGACATGTCGGCGTTCGTTGCCCACGGCGGCAAGCTGATCACCATGCACGGTCTCGCCGATGAAGTCATCAGCCCGAACCAGACCATCGCTTTTTATCAATCTCTCGTTGCGAAGTACGGGCAGGCCATCGTCGATTCGTTCATGCGGCTTTATATGGTGCCGGGGTTTCAGCACGGCAACGGCGTGTTCATTCCGGCTTGGGACGAGCTAGGCGCGCTCGACAGATGGGTGACGGGCAACATCCCGCCGGAGACGCTGATCGGCTTCGACATAGCGAGCGCCACGAACGGACGCAGCCGGCCGCTTTGCCGCTATCCCGGATATCCGCGATACATTGGGAAAGGCAGCATCAACAGCGCGGCGAGCTTTCGATGTGAGAATCCGTAGCTCGCCGCTTTACAGGCTTAGTGCTACTTGGCCGCTTCCACCTGGCCGCGGATCTCGCCGCCGGGATTCTTCGCCGTATGGACGTTGAAATACCAGTTGCCGGCGAGCAGGTCTTTTGCTTGTGCGTCGGTTAGCGTGGCGCTGCCTTCAATCGGGCTCGGCAGCTTGCTTGCATCGATAGGGATCACCACGCCGGCATTCTTGCCGGCCGGCGCCGGGCCGTGGAAATGCGCCATGCTGGCCGGGCCCGTCAGGTCGGCATAAGTGACCTTCCAGCTCAGCAGTTTGGACGACGTGTCGTATGTGCCATCCAGGTTGCCGTGGCCTTGGCTATCCTTTGGCGGCACTTCGGATGACGCCTTCAGGTCTGCCTTGAGGTTGACGGTATCGGCGAAGGCGAGTGCCGGGACGGCCAGCGTCAGCGAGAGGGCGGCAGCGGTCAGCATACGATTGAGTTTCATGAGCGTTTTTCCTGTTTTTTATGGACCAATGGAACTTCACGACGTTGCTCGACAAGGGCTGTCCGTTGATCCCGGCCGAGTGGTTTCGATAATACGTGTTGCGTCGTCAGTTGCTTTGGGAAACGCCTGTGCCGAAGGGTTTATTCCATCGGCTCCAGGCAGAATTGGCAACGCGTAAAAAAGGCGCCCTCGGCGCCTTTTCTTCAACTACATCTACTGCCTTACGAACGCGTTGCCTCGAACAGAAACCAGACACGTTCCTCGGTCTGGTCGATCCAGTTTTCGATAAGACTCGCCGTCGCAACATCTTCCTTCTCGTCGCAGACGTCGTGCAATTCGCGCATGTACTTCACGAGCGACTCGTTGTCGCTGCGCAGTTCGTTGAGCATGTCGATAGGCGCAACGAAATCCGCGTCGTTGTCAGCGAGGCGCTTCAACGTGGTGATTTGTCCGACCGATCGCAACGTCGTGCCGCCAAGCTTGCGCGCGCGTTCGGCAATCGGGTCGATCATGTCGTAGACGAATTGCGCCTGGTCATCGAGCAACAAGTGGTAATCGCGAAAATGCGGTCCGCTCACGTGCCAATGAAAGTTCTTCGTTTTGACGAAAAGGGAAAACACGTCGGCCAGCAACTTGGTCAGGCCTTCGGCGACTTGCTTGCGCGCGTCGTTTCCCAAGTCGGTTGGTGTGGTTAGAGCGGCGGATGCGGCGCTCGGTTTCTTGGTCGTTGTAGCCATGAATGCTCCAGGGTTGCTGAAATTGGCGGGAAAAGTCTTGTCACCAGCGCACGGTGTTGCACGTCTCATGCCCAAGCGGGAAGTTGGTTCAACGACGTTCAAATTTGCAGGGCGCCCATGACAAGACAGCGTGACCCGCGTTTTCCCCTATGTCTTGCTTGTTGACTCAAAACCGAACCGGCACCACACTCCATATCAAGGTGTGATCACAGGTCACAGATCGCGTAAGGAGTTGTTTAATTCATGGCACAAGGCACAACACGAGCCGCCGCCCGCGAAGCAAGCGACCCATTGCCGCTCGAACTCGTGGCGCGCGAAACCATGGCGGGGCGGGTCTACGCCCAGCTGCGCGAAGCAATCATGACCGGGCGTTTCGCCCCGGGCCAGGCGTTGAGCCTGCGCGGGGTCGCGGAGGCGGTGGGTTCATCGACCATGCCGGTGCGCGCCGCGCTGACCCGGCTGCAGGCCGAAGGCGCGTTGATCGATGGACCCGGCCGCGCGCTCATGGTCCCGCCCATGACGCTCGACTTGCTCGACGAATTGCGGGATGTACGGGTATCGCTTGAGGGGTGCGTCGCGAAACGCGCGGCATCGCGGATGACAGAGGAACATTTAAGTGCGCTGCAAGCCGTCTTCGATGCAATGCACGCGCATGTAGAAGCCGGCGATGTCCCGGCGTATTTACGCAGCAACTTCGAGTTTCATATCGCCATTTACACACACGGCGCGAGCGACCTGACGCTCGCGACGATCCAGAACTTGTGGATGCGCATTGGACCGTTTTTGAACCTGGTGGCGCCGGATATTCCGCACATGAGGTTATCGATGGCGGCGCACAAGAAGATTGTCGATGCGCTCTGGAAGGGCGATGGCGAGGGCGCGCGGGCAGGTATCGAAGAAGACATTGGCGGCGCCGCGGCGGACTTGCAGGAGCGCCTGCAAAGCAGGGAGGCGGCACGCGCGTAGCAGACGCGTGTAATAGACGCGCGTAGCAGACGAGTTTTAGAAAAAAACATCAACGGAGACAAGCATGACGGTTCTGCAAATGTTGAAACCGCACGCGGGATTGCGCGTGCTGGTCACGGGCGGCGCATCGGGTATCGGGCTTGTAATTGCGCGTGCTTTCGTCGATGCCGGATCGCGCGTCCATGTCTGCGACGCCAGCCAGGACGCCATCACCACGCTTCTCAAAGCTGAAGAAAAAGCCGAGCTGAACGCGATCACCGCGACGCTTGCAGATGTTGCGGATCTCGCGGCGGTCGACCGTGTTTTCGATGACGTCGCAACCCAGCTTGGCGGCCTCGACGTGCTGATCAACAACGCGGGCATCGCGGGGCCGACGGGTGGTATCGACGAGATGGATGTGGGCGAGTGGGAGCAGACCATCGGTGTCAATCTCAACGCGCAATTCTATTTCGCGCGGCGCGCCGTGCCGTTGCTGAAAGCTGCGCGCGATGGCGGGTCGATCATCGCGTTGTCGTCGGTGGCGGGGCGGCTCGGTTATGCGTTCCGCACGCCGTATTCAGCGACGAAGTGGGCGGTGGTCGGGTTGACCAAGAGCCTTGCCATCGAACTCGGACCAGACAACATTCGCGTCAACGCCATCCAGCCGGGCATTGTGAAAGGGCCGCGCATCGAACGTGTGATCGCCGCGCGCGCCCAGCAACTCGGCCTCTCCTACGAGGACATGGAGAAGGACTACCTTGCAAAAATCTCGCTGCGCCGCATGACCACGCCGGAGGAGGTCGCCGCAACCGCATTGTTCCTGTGCTCGCCGGGCGGCAGCGGTATTTCGGGGCAGGCCATC
>Ga0163162_10006323_pt1 | contig 11470 bp, 8 predicted proteins | sample S55metaG_FD_115310 | JGI IMG/M metagenome (GOLD analysis project Ga0163162, IMG submission 115310) | Switchgrass rhizosphere microbial communities from Kellogg Biological Station, Michigan, USA - S5-5 metaG | ecosystem: Host-associated > Plants > Roots > Rhizosphere > Soil | place: USA: Michigan...
CCATCAGCAGGTTGTTGAAGTCATGGGCGACGCCGCCGGTCAGCTGGCCGATCGCATCCATCTTCTGCGATTGCACCAGGGCATCGCGCGTCAGCTCCAATTGCCGCTGGGCTTCGCGGCGCTCGGTCAGGTCGCGGGTGATCTTGGCGAAGCCGACCAGCTCGCCCTCGGCCGACCGCACCGAATCGATGACGACATGCGCCCAGAAGCGCGAACCGTCCTTGCGCAGGCGCCAGCCCTCCGCCTCGAACTTGCCCTCGCGCTCGGCCGTGGCGAGTGCCCGTTGCGGCAGCCCGGAGGCGCGGTCCTCCTCACCGTAGAAGCGCGAAAAATGCTCGCCGAGGATCTCGTCGGCGCGATAGCCCTTGAAACGCTCCGCGCCTGGATTCCAACTCGTCACCCGGCCGGCAGGGTCGAGCATGTAGATCGCATAGTCTGTGATGCTCTGAACCAGCAGGCGGAAGCGCTCCTCGCTGCGCCGTAGCTCTTCTTCCGCCGCGCGACGCTCGGTGAGGTCGCGCGTCACCTTGGCGAAGCCGAGCAGCGTGCCGTCCTCGTCGCGCACCGGGTCGATGACGACATTGGCCCAGAAGCGGGTGCCGTCCTTGCGCACGCGCCAGCCCTCGGACTCGAAGCGGCCTTCACGCGCGGCGATGGAAAGCGCGCGCGCCGGCAACCCGGTGGCGCGATCCTCCTCGCTGTAGAAGCGCGAGAAATGTTCGCCGATGATTTCGTGTTCGAGATAGCCCTTGAAGCGGTGTGCGCCGGCATTCCAGCTGATCACGACGCCGGTCGGATCGAGCATGTAGATGGCGTAATCGGTGATGCTTCGGACGAGCAATTCATATCGATTCGGGGGTTGCCCGTCTGCCGCTGCCGTTTCTGCCATCGACTTCCCCTGGAGCCCGCCAATGACATTCAACGAAGCCGCTCCTGCTTCGTTCCGCGCCGCTCCCCCGGCACCCGCGTGACGTGGCCGCGCTGGCTGGTCAACCATTCCCCAGTGCGGCGGCGGCACCGACCAGCACGAGATCCGAGCGATTGACGATCGAGACCGGGACCTCACCGAGCTGGCGGTGGAAGGCGCTCTTGGCGGCCAGCCGGGCGCGAAAGGAGCTCTCGCTCAACGCGAACTGTATCCCGGGGGGAACGGCACCGCCGAGATAGACTCCATCCCAAGCGCCAAAGGCGAGGATCAGGTCGCCGATATAGGCGCCGAGATAATCCGCGAGTAGCTGGACGGCGCGCGCCGCCACCGGGTCGCGGCGGACCGATTTGGTCACCTCCTCGGGCGAGGCGAGGGTCCTGCCGCCTTCCGCGAGCGCGGCATAGGCTGTGACCAGGCCACCCGCGCTGAGCAGGGTTTCAGCGTCGGCGATCCGGCCGGTGGCCCGCACATGGGCGGCAAACCGCACCTCGTCAGGCGTGGCGGGGAGGAACAACATGTGCCCGCCCTCGCTCTGCACGGGCACCAGCCCGCCGTCATGCCCGCTGACCAGCGCGGCGACACCCAGCCCCGTACCAACATTGACGACGAGGAAATTCCCCCCGGCGGCGGCGGCACGGGCAGGCTTGGTGCCGAGCGATGTGAAGGCACTGGTCGGCAGCATCGGGAGGGCCATGGCGGAGGCCGCGGTGTCGTTAAGGGCACGGGGCTTGACGCCGAGCACCGCCTGGATACCCGGCAGCGAAATATACCATCGGCTGCCGGTCAGGTTGATGACATCACCGCGCACCATGCCGGCGACCGCCAGCACGCTTGGCATGCCCCGTTCCTGGATGTCGACACCCGCGAGATAGGCCAGCAGGGCCGCGGTGAAGGTCGAATGTTCGCTGGCATGGAAACTGCGCACCTCGCGCAACGCGGCGCCGGACCCGACGTCGCTCAACGCGAAACGCACCGACTGGCGCCCGACATCGGCGACCAGGCCAGTTCGACCAGGCTGCATCGTCATCCTCTCTCCGCTCATGTAACTTTTGTCGCTGACCTGATCGTTAGCGCTATATATACTGGCGATGTTAATAATTTCGTCGCGTGATCGCGGACGGCGGGCCAGGACGATCCGCCGGGCGTCGCGCAGGTTTGCCATTTCCGCCCTCCCGCCCTAGAGGGCGCCGCCTGATTATCGCCACCGGAGCCGCTTCCATGTCCGACAAGATCAACCGCGTCGTCCTCGCCTATTCGGGCGGGCTGGACACCAGCGTGATCCTGAAATGGCTGCAGCAGACCTACAATTGCGAGGTCGTCACCTTCACCGCCGATCTCGGCCAGGGCGAGGAGCTCGAGCCGGCGCGGCGCAAGGCCGAGCAGGCCGGGGTCAGACCCGAGCACATCTTCATCGACGATCTGCGCGAGACCTTCGTCAAGGATTACGTCTTCCCGATGATGCGCGCCAACGCGCTGTACGAGGGGCTGTACCTGCTCGGCACCTCGATCGCACGGCCGCTGATCGCCAAGCGCCAGATCGAGATCGCGCGGCAGGTCAACGCCGACGCGGTCAGCCATGGCGCGACCGGCAAGGGCAATGACCAGGTGCGTTTCGAGCTGGGCTATTATGCGCTGGCGCCCGACATCAAGGTGATCGCGCCGTGGCGCGAATGGGACCTGACCAGCCGCACCCGTTTGATCGAGTTCGCCGAACAGCATCAGATCCCGGTCAGCAAGGACAAGCGCGGTGAGGCACCTTTCTCGACCGATGCCAACATGCTGCACACCTCGTCGGAAGGGAAGGTGCTGGAGGATCCGTGGCAGGAAGTGCCGGACTATGTCTATTCGCGCACCGTCAATCCCGAGGACGCGCCCGACCAGCCGGAAATCATCACGGTCGATTTCGAACATGGCGACGGCGTCGCGCTGAACGGCGAGGGGATGAGCCCCGCGACCCTGCTCGAGGCGCTCAACGAGCTCGGCCGCAAGCACGGCATCGGCCGGCTCGACCTGGTCGAGAACCGCTTCGTCGGCATGAAGTCGCGCGGCATGTACGAGACGCCGGGCGGCACCATCTATCACCTCGCGCATCGCGGCATCGAGCAGCTGACGCTCGATCGCGGCGCGGCGCATTTGAAGGACGAGCTGGCGCCGCGTTATGCCGAGCTGGTCTATAACGGCTTCTGGTTCTCGCCCGAGCGCGAGATGCTCCAGGCGGCGATCGACCACAGCCAGGACAAGGTCACCGGCACGGTGCGGCTCAAGCTCTACAAGGGCGGCGTGTACGTCATCGGCCGCAAGTCGCCTTACTCGCTCTATTCCGAAAAGGTCGTGACGTTCGAGGATGACCAGGGCGCCTATGACCAGCGCGATGCCGCCGGCTTCATCAAGCTGAACGCGCTCAGGCTGCGGCTGCTCGGGCGGCGGGATCGGTAGTCAATTCCCTCTCCCGCCGGGAGAGGGAAACTCCACCTTAACCCCCTCCCGCTATCCCCCCTTCATGGACAGCGGTTTCGATCGGCGCGCTCGGTGGGGGGACGCGCTCTGTGCGTTCGCGCTGGCCGCGATCATGAGCCTCGCCTGGGCATGGCGCGACTGGGCGCAGCTGTCGGCGCTGCGCCTGCCCGACACCGACGATGTGATGCGCCTCCAGCAGATCCGCGACTGGCTGGCGGGGCAGGCCTTCAACGATGTCTCGCAACATCGTCTCGGTGATGCGCCGGGGCTGGCGATGCACTGGTCGCGGCTGGCCGACCTGGTGCCGGGCGGGATCATCGCCGGGCTGACGCCGCTGGTGGGGGTTCATGCTGCCGAACTGACCGCGGTGATCCTGTGGCCGGCCACGTTGTTCGGGGCCGCGCTGCTTATCGTGACGCGGATCGCGCGAGCGCTGGGCGGGCGGGAAATCGCGCGCACCGCGCTGATCGTCGCGGCGATCGCCTATCCCGTCACGACGATATTCCTGCCCGGGCGGATCGACCATCACGGGCTGCAGATCGTCCTGCTGCTGTTGATCGCGCGGACCCTCGTCGCCCGGCCGTCAATGGGGCATGGCCTCGTCGCCGGGCTGTCCGCCACCGCCAGTCTGGTGATCGGGATGGAGACCGCGCCGCTGATCGCCGCGGCGGGTGCGGCGATGACGATCGAGTGGATCGCGGCACGCCACGGCGCCGACGACCGCATGATGGGCTTCGGCATCTCGCTCGGCGCGGGGTTGCTGTTCGCCTCGATCGTATTCCGCACCGAACAATGGACCTATGCCGCGTGTGACGGCTTCACCGCGACCTTGTGGCGCGGCGCGCTGGTCGCGGCGTTCGCGCCGATGCTGATGGCGCTGGCGGCGCGCGACGTGACGCGGCCGGTGACGCGCACCGGGCTCGCCATCGCGGTGTCGGCGGTGATCGGCGGCGGGATCATGATGGTCGCGCCGCAGTGCCTGTCGCCCTATGGCGGGGTCGATCCGCTGCTCGCACGGCTGTGGCTCGGGCGGGTCGGCGAGGCGCAACCGCTGTTCGCCGCGCCCATCGGCATCGCGATTGGCTATGCCGGGGTGATGATCGCCGGGCTCGCGGCGAGCGCCTGGCGCTTCCATGCCACGCGCGACGCGCGCTGGGCGGGGATGCTGCTGGTCCAGGCGGCGGCGCTGGCGTTGACCTGCTATCAGCTGCGCGGGGCCTATGCTGGCGCGATCCTCGCCGCCCCCGGGCTCGCCGCGGTGATCGCGGCGGCGCGCGCGCGCGGTAGTGGCTGGCTGGCGGGGGCGTGGATCGCCTCGGCCGGCATGCTCTATCCGCTCGCGGCGGACGCGCTGGCGCCGGCCGCACCGGCGTCGGCCGCCCGGGCCGGCGACGGCGATTGCACCTCGGCCGCCGCGCTGGCGCAACTGCGGCCCTTGCCGGCGGGGCGGATGATCGCGCCGCTCGACCTTGGCGCCTATGCCATCGCATTGACGCGGCTGGACCTGGTCGGCGCACCCTATCACCGTAACGAGGCGGGCAATCTCGCCACCTATCGCTTCTTCCTCGGCGACGAAGCCGAGGCGCGGAACATCGTCCGGCAATGGCATGTGAGCTATGTCGCCTGGTGTCCGGGCAGCTTTGCCGAACTCGGCGCGGGGATGACCGCGCCACCGCGCATGGTCGGCCGATTGGCGGCCGGCGCGCGCCCTGCCTGGCTCGTGCCGGTGGTGCGTTCCAACGCATTGGTCGCATATCGCGTCGAACCCCGCTTGCTGGATCGCGCAACCTCGCGGTAAGGCGACCTGATGCAGGGGGACGACAACAGGCTGCACTGGTGGCAGACGCGCAGCTTCGTACTGTTATGCGCCGTGCTGGCCGTGGTGCCGCTGCTCTATCCGACCATTCCGCCGCTTGTCGACCTGCCCGGACATATGGGCCGCTACCGTGTGGAACTCGCCATGGGCGACAATCCGTGGCTGCGCGACTGGTATAATTTCCAATGGTCGCTGATCGGCAATCTCGGCATCGACCTGCTGGTCATCCCGCTGGCCAAGATCTTCGGGCTCGAGCTGGCGGTGAAGTTGATCGTGATGACGATCCCGCCGCTGATCGTCAGCGGGCTGCTATGGATCTCGCGCGAGGTGCATGGTCGCATTCCCGCCACCGCCTTGTTCGCCCTGCCGCTGGCCTATTGCTACCCGTTCCACTTCGGCTTCGTGAACTTCGCGCTGTCGATGGCGATTGCGCTCAACCTGTTCGCGCTGTGGCTGCGGCTGGCACGGACCGGGCATTTCCGCCTGCGCGCGGCGATCTTCGTGCCGCTGTCGTGCCTGTTGTGGCTGTGTCACACCTTTGGCTGGGGTGTGCTGGGCGTGCTCGCCTACTCGGCCGAGATGATCCGCCAGCACGATGCCGGGCATCGCTGGTTCAACGCCTGGGTCCGCGCCGGGCTCGGCTGCGTGCCGCTGGCCATCCCGATGGCGCTGATGATCCTGTGGCGGTCGGGCGACCATGTCACCGGGCAGACCGCCGACTGGTTCGACTGGCAGGCCAAGTTCAACTGGCTGTCGATGGTGCTGCGCGACCGCTGGTGGCTGTTCGATGTCGGCTCCGGTGCGATCCTCTATCTCATCCTGATCAAGAGCCTGCGCGATCCGTCGGTCGAATATTCGCGCAACCTCGGCCTGTCGGCGCTGTTCCTGCTGGCGGTCTTCATCCTGTTACCGCGCATCGTGTTCGGATCGGCCTATGCCGATATGCGGCTCGCCCCGTTCGTGGTGGCGATCGCGCTGATCGCGTTGCGCCCGCGCCGCGGCCTGTCGATCCGCCACGCCGCCGTCCTGGCGGCGCTGGGCATGACCTTCTTCCTGGTACGCGTGGCCAGCACGACGGCGAGCTTCTGGCTGTACAGCAACGACTATGACCGCGCCTTCAAGGTGATCGACAGGGTGCCGCAGGGCGCGAAGATGGTGACCTTCGTCGGGCGGCGCTGCACCGACGACTGGGCCTATTCGCGGCTCGAACATATCCCGGCGATCGCGCTCGAGCGGAAGCTGATCTTCGCCAACGACCAATGGTCGATGGCCGGCGCCCAGACGCTGACGACGCGCTATGTGCCCGCCCGGCGCTTCGCGCACGACCCGTCGCAGATCGTCACCGATCGCTGGTGTCGCGGCGAATGGTGGTGGACGATCAAGGCGTCGCTGGTGCGCTTGCCGCGCGCCGCGTTCGACTATGTCTGGATCATCAACCCGCCGCCCTATGACGCGAAATTCAACGCCGGGCTGGTCGAGATGTACCGCGACGGGTCGATGGTGCTGTACCGCATCGACCACAGCAAGCCAGGACCGGTGGTGCCGGATTCGGAGATCCTCCCGCCGCGCCGGCGCCGGCCACCCCAGCCCGCACCGACCCCGACGCCGACGGCAACACCCACACCCTCGGCTACGACGCGCCGGCCTTGAACGGGGCGAGTTCGCCGAGATAGCGCTGGTCGGATTCGACCGCGGCGCGCTCGTGCACCAGGAAATCGCTCACCGCGCGGCGGAAGGCCGGATCGGGGATGTAGTGCGCCGACCAGGTCGGAACCGGCACATAACCGCGCGCCAGCTTGTGCTCGCCTTGCGCGCCGGCCTCGACCGTCCTGAGGCCGCGCGCGATCGCCGCGTCGATCGCCTGGTAATAGCATAGCTCGAAATGGAGGAAGGGCACGTCCTCGGTACAGCCCCAGTAGCGGCCGTACAGCGTGTCAGCGCCGATCAGGTTGAGCGCGCCGGCGATCGGCCGGCCGCCGCGCTCGGCGAGGATCAGCAATACCCGGTCGCCCATCGCTTCACCGAGCTGTGAGAAGAAGGCGCGGGTGAGATAGGGCCGGCCCCATTTGCGCGAGCCGGTATCCTGGTAGAAATGCCAGAAGGCATCCCATTCCGCCTCGCCGATCGCGCCGCCGGTGAGGTGGCGGATGGTCAGTCCCTCGACCGCGGTGGCGCGCTCCTTACGGATCGCCTTGCGCTTGCGGCTGGCCAGCGCGGCGAGGAAGTCGTCGAAGCTGCCATAACCGCGATTCTGCCAGTGGAATTGCGTGCCCTCGCGGATCAGCCAGCCGGCCGCCTCGAACAGCGGCAGCTGGCCGGGCGCGACGAAGGTGGCGTGCGCCGAGGACAGCTTGTGCTGGTCGGTCACCGCCTCGATCGCCGCGATCAGCGCGGGCGCCAGCGCCGGGTCGCGCAGCAGCAGCCGCGGACCCGGCACGGGAGTGAAGGGCACCGCGACCTGGAGCTTGGGATAATAGCGCCCGCCGGCGCGCTCCCACGCATCGGCCCAGGCGTGATCGAAGACATATTCGCCCTGGCTGTGGCTCTTGGCATAGGCCGGCGCGATCGCGGCGGGCTTGCCGTCGGAGCCGTCGATCAGGATCGGGATCGGCTGCCAGCCGGTGCGCCCGGTGGCGCTGCCCGAGCTTTCAAGCAGCGCGAGGAAGGCGTGGCTGAGAAACGGGTTGTCGCTGCCGGCACAGGCATCCCAGTCGGCGGCGGGGATGGCCGCGACACCGTCGGCGATTCGGGCGGTCACGGCGGGCTTGCTCACGCCGCTAAGCTAGGGAGCCCGTCCCACAGCGGCAACCATGCGTTCGTCGCCGGGGCCAGGTACCCCTGACATAATTACCGCGCACCTCCCTCGTGGCGTCGGCGAATTTTGTCAGTTCGCTTATTGGCCGAACGAACCGGCCCGATAGAGCAGGGTGATCGCGACACGGCGGTTGCGCGGGTCGGTCGGATTGGCGACGATCATCGGCTCGCGATCGGCGACGCCCTCGATGCGGTAGAAGCGCGCTTCGGGGATGCCGCCCTGGGCGAGCCGGCGGCGTGTCGCCTCGGAGCGGCCCGAGGACAGCATCCAGTTGTTCATCGCCAGCGGGTCGCCATAGCCGAGCGCATCGGTATGGCCGCGGATCATGATCGGGTTCTCGGTGCCCTTGATCGATTCGGCGATCAGTCCGATCAGCGTCGACGCCTCGGGGTCGAGCTGCGTCGTGCCGAGCCCGAACATCGAATAATTGGCGTCGTCGACCAGGTCGATACGCAAGCCGTCGCGGGTGCGCACGAAGCGGACATGGGTCGACAGCTTGGCGAGCTTGGGATTGGCCGCCATCGCATCGGTGACCTGGCGGTGCATCTTCTCGAAATTGCGCTGGTCCTCGCCGGTCAGCTGCGCCTTGTTCTTGAGGCTGCCCTTCTGCCCGGTACCGACCGCGATGCCGCCGGTCGCCTCGACCGGAATGGTCATCGAACGGGTACCGGTCTGCTGCGCCTTGTGCGGGTAATTGTCCTTGTCCGTGATCGATTCGCCGCCGAACATGCCGTTCGAGCCGGCGCTGTTCTGCTTCATCTCGATCAGCGTCGGGGCAAAATAATCGGCCAGCGCCTTGCGCTGCTTCTCGTTGGTCGCGCCGAGCAGCCACAGCAGCAGGAAGAACGCCATCATCGCGGTCACGAAATCGGCATAGGCGACCTTCCACGCGCCGCCATGATGGCCGCCATGCCCCTCGACATAGATCTTCTTGTAGATGATCTTCGGGGGCTGATTCGATCCGTGAGGCGCGCGCGCGGCAGCCATCTGTCAGGCTCCCCGCGGTCGCGCGGCGCCAGCCTCGGCGAAGCCGACAGACATCCCTTACCTGCCCCGGAGGCCGTCGAAGACCTCGGCGAAATTGGGCTGGTTGCTGTGGGCGATACCCGAGCGCGCCGCCTCGATGACGAGCGGCTGCGGGTGGCCGTGCAGCGAGGCGATGATGATCTGCTTGACGACGTGATAGATCGCCGCGTCGGCATCGATCACCTGTTTGAGGCGCGAGGCGAGCGGACCGACCATACCATAGGCCAGCAGCACGCCCATGAAGGTGCCGACCAGCGCCGAGCCGATCATCGCGCCGAGGATCGCCGGCGGCTTGTCGATCGAACCCATCGTCTTGACCACGCCGAGCACCGCCGCGACGATACCCAAAGCGGGCAGCGCGTCGGCCAGGCTGGTCATCGTGACGTGCGGCCCCTCGACCTCGTGGTGGTGGGTCTTGATCATATTGTCCATGACCTCCTCGACCGCGTGCACGTCGAGCGTGCCCGACGACACCACCACGAGGCGCAGCGTGTCGGCGATCAGGTTGGTCAGCGTATGGTCGGCGAGCAGCCGGGGATATTCGGCGAACAGCGCCGAGGATTTGGGGTCCTCGACATGCGGCTCGAGCGCGATCGGCCCCTCGGTGCGCAGCATCTTCATCAGCTTCGAGACGAGGAAGATGACGTCGAGATAATCCTGCTTGTGGTATTTCGGGCCCTTGAAGATCTTGCCCAGGCTGCCGCCCAGCGCCTTCAGTTCCTTCATCGAATTGCCGATGATCAGCGCGCCGGCAGCGGCACCACCGATGATCAGCATCTCATGCGGAATCGCCTCGGCGACCGGCCCGATCGCACCGCCGGTGATGACGAAGCCGCCGAACACCATGACGATCAGGACGATGAGGCCGATTACCGGAAACATGACTGGACTCATTCCCCCTTTTCGCGGCCGCTCGCCCCCCACAGGAAACGACCGATACCCTCTGCGGTTAACCGGATTTCGTCGCCAACCGGTTAACTATGTGCCGATGCGGCAAATCATTTCAGATAGTCGAACAGCGACAGCGAACTGAGCTTGGTGAAGCTTGCCTGCGTCGCCTGCAGCACCGTCATGGTCTTCTGCAGCTGGGTGATCGCGGTGGTGACGTCGGTGTCCTCGAGCGCCGAGCGCGTCGTCTCGCGCGCGCTCGCCGCGTCGGTCGCCTGATTCCGTTGCAGGTCGAGATTCGCCGAGCGCGCGCCGAGCGAACCGCGCATCGCGCCGATCTGGCTCAGCGCGGCGGCCACGTCGCCGCTGGCCGAGGAAATAGCGGCGGTGTCGTTGTTCTGGAGCGCGGCGACCATGCCCTGCAAGGTCGCGAACACATCGGTCGTGCCGCCCCCGGCGGCGGGAATGCCGCCGAACACGCGCGCGGCGCCTTCGGTGGGCTGGATCGACACGCCGTCGGCGACCGGGATCGAGGCCGGGCTGCCACTGCCGTCGAAGGTCACGCTGCCATCGGCCGCCTGAACGACCCCGCCATTCCCGGTCGCGGCGCCGAACAGCGCCTGGCCCCGCGCATCCCGGGTGTTGGCCAGCGCGACGACCGAGGTCAGGATGCCCTGCAGCTCGGTCGCGATCGCCTGGCGGTCGCCATCGTTCAACGTGCCGTTATTGGCCGATACGGCAAGCTCGCTGGCACGCTGCAACTGCGACTCGACCGAGCCGAGCGTGGTGTCGGACTGGTCGAGCAGCGACTGGGCGAGCGTGATGTTGGCGCCATAGCTGGTCGCGTCGGCATCGGCCTGCTTGATCGTCGTCAGCCGCTGATAGGCGACGACGTCGTCAGACGGCGCGGCGAATTTCTTGGTCGACGCGATCTGCGTGTTGAGCGTGTCGGCCTGCTGCGACAGCTTCTGCATCAACGAGCCGCTGGTCTCGTAGAAGCGATTTGTGCTGACCTGCATGGCGCTCACCGGATATCGAGGATGGATTGCAGCGTCTCGCGCGCCACCTGGATGACGCGGCTGGACGCAGAATAGGCTTGCTGGAAGCGCATCAGGTCGACCGCCTCGCTGTCGAGATTGACGCCGGATGCGGCGTCACGCGCGTTGATCGCGCCGTCGCGGATCGCGCCCTGCGCCTCGGCGACCTGCTTGCGCGCGGCAAGCGTCGCGGCATTGTCGGACACCAGCGCGGTGGTGCTCGCCTCGAACCCGCCGCCGCTGCGCAACGACGCGAAGGCGACGAGGTTGCTGTTGTCGCGCGGCCCGCCGCCGACGCCGGCCGCGGCGATGCCGCGCGGATCGGTCAGGACGAGCGACAAGTCGGTAGGCGCCGTGCCGGTGGCGAACATCGCCGCCCCGGCATTGCCGTCGAGATCGCGCCCCTGTGCCTGCACGGCATTGACGCCGGCGGCGAAATCGCTGGCGATGCGGTCGAGCTGGTCCCGCGCGCTGGTGATCCGCGCCGCGGCATCGACCACGCC
>Ga0163162_10006324_pt1 | contig 11469 bp, 12 predicted proteins | sample S55metaG_FD_115310 | JGI IMG/M metagenome (GOLD analysis project Ga0163162, IMG submission 115310) | Switchgrass rhizosphere microbial communities from Kellogg Biological Station, Michigan, USA - S5-5 metaG | ecosystem: Host-associated > Plants > Roots > Rhizosphere > Soil | place: USA...
CGTGGGAACCAGCAGCGGGGGAGGAAGTTGTGAGACTGCACATCGATGGGCTCGCTTTGCAGCCGCCCCAACGGGCTCCGTTCCCTGGGCTGAGTGGCGAGTGCCGTCTCCCAGTGTGCCGTCTCACGGCACACCTGCGGCACGCCTTATAGATACCAGAGGCGAGGCGGCATTATGGGTCCAGGCCTCGGTCTCCGAGGTGTCCTGCATCGCTCTGCCTCTGAAGAGACAGGGGTATGGACAGCTCTGACCGGAGGGGCACCGCCCGAGAGGCGGAACCTCCGTAGGAGAGGAGTCAAGCATGCGGGGAGCCACGAGCCTTGGGCCCGACGATGGGCATGGGCGAGATGGCGAGGAGGAGGGAAAGGGGGGCAGCACGCGGCACCCACCGCGTACGCGAGTCTGAGACAGTCACGTCCTTGGAAGGTGAGAAAACGGCAGCCTTCCAACGCATCGGAGGCAAGAGGGAATCAAGGAGACGGGGGTCACGCGGCCTCCTCCCAGTGGCCGATGCGGTGATCGAAGCCGAAGATTTTACTACTCGATCTGGGGGAATCTAACAATTCCTATCCCGAGGAGATCTCTGATGAAAAAGCTCATACCGGCTGTGTTCTTTCAGAAACAACTGAACGGCGTCAAGGAAGCCCCTGCGAAGCCCGAACGGCTCGAGCTGTTCGAGAGCGAACTGCGCGAGGTGGTGGGGGGAAGGATAAGTTTTGGACCGCCTGACGGTAGCGGTGGCTACACGACCTATTCGGGTTCGGCTGGATGGGCGGATGTCGCTCAGGCCGACGACTGCTCAGCCTGATGATCTTCGTCAAGAGTGCCGCACCCCGGCATGCACCGGCAGTACACGCTCGCGTCGCTGTCGTATCGACAGCGACGCTGAGGAGAAGACAGTGAAGAAAATCATACCGGCTGTGTTCTTTCAGAAGCAACTGAATGGCGTCAAGGAAGCCCCTACGAAGCCCGAACGGCTCGAGCTGTTCGAGAGCGAGCTGCGTGCGGTAGTGGGGGGATTGTATCGCCTGCAGGGCACCGTGACCTATTCGTTTTCGGAGAGCGGTGTCGCGTACCCCAGCGACTACACAGGCTGACGACCTTCGTCAGTAATGCCGCACCCCGGCTGGTGGACCGATCCACTGGCCGGGGACTGCTTCCATACGAGGGGAATAGCACAATGGAATCAAGGATTGGCATCATAACGTATGGCGACGATCCCCATGGACATCTTGTCAAGAAGAAGATCGAAGAGCAGCATGGAGCCTGGTGCTGCCTGATCCCGAGCGACGAGCTCGCGCGCCGAGGGCGACTGACGTGGTCGTCGCAGAGTGAGGCCCCAGTCCTCCTCCCCACCATCGATGGGCAGACCGTCGACGTGAGAACGCTCAACGCGCAGTGGTACCGGCGCATGACCTCGAAACAGGCGCTGCCCGAGGGAGCCGACGCCGCCTATGAGCTGCATATCCTCCGGAGCACCGAGAGGGTCTTCGAGGGCATACTCCTGAACGAATTTCAGGGGCGCTGGGTCAGCCATCCCATTGCCACCCGCTTGGCGGAGAACAAGCTGGTGCAGCTGCGTGCCGCGCAGCGCGCCGGCCTCCGGACCCCGGCCACGCTGGTCAGTCAGGATCCCGCGCGCATTCGCGGCTTTTGCGCGGCGCATCCCGGCGCGATCATCAAGCCCGTCGCGACGCCGCGTGAAGTCGAGCTGGCGTCGACGGCGGTGGTCAGCCAGGAGCTCCTCGACAATGAGGAGGTCCTAGCCCTCACGGTGTCGATCTACCAGGAATACGTCCCAGGCAAGCGCCACCTGCGCATCTCCGTCGTTGGCGAGCGCTGCGATGGCGCGCTCATCGAGGCCGAGGCACTCGACTGGCGGATGGATCTGAACGTGCCCTTCAGTCCTTACCCGCTCGACAGCCACCTCGAACAACGGTTGCGCGCTACCCTCCGCCAGCTTGGATTGGTTATGGGGATCTTCGATGTGAAGTTGACTGATGACGATGAGCCCGTTTTCCTCGAGGTGAACCCGCAAGGGCAGTTCCTCTTCGTCGAAGGGCTCTGCGGCATCCCGCTGGCCGATGCTGTCGCGGATTTCCTGGTAGCCCAGGCGCGGGAGAACAGCCGAGGCCGGAGCAGCGGGCGACCCCGCCCCGGCACTCCTGACCGCAATGCTGTCAACCCGCGGCCGTCGCGGCGACAGAAGGTGAGCGACAGATGACTTTACCATCATATAACTCTCTCATTGCCCTGGCACTCATGCTCATGGTAGGCGTTGGGCTGGGGATGCTCCTCATGTCGAGCCCTCACGCTTCAGTCCGGACCGTCATCGAGGCTCCCCAGGCCGCAGCGACTCCGGTCCTGGGTCCAGCTGTCAAGCCCACCCCAGAGCCCGTCGCGCCGGAAGCGCCCATGCCCCCAGAGTCCGATCAGTATGTTGGGGTGATTTTCGCGCGCCAACTGGTCGACATCGCTGCCCGCTCTGACGGCAGATTGGAGGCGATATATGTGCATCTCGGCGATCATCTGAAGCCCGGCGAGGTGGTTGCCAAGATGGAGTCGTACGCCCTCACGCAGCAACTGGACATGGCCGAGGCGACCCTGCGCTCGGCGCAGGCGGAAGTCCGCAGCGCCAGCGTCGAACTCAAAGATGCCGAGGTACGGCATAACCGGCGCGAACAGCTAGTGCACGCCGGCTTGCTCTCCAAAGAGGAGTTGGCCACTGCCACAGTGCAAGTCGAGCGGGCCCGCACGACTCTGGAGGTAGCCCAGGCGCGCCTGGCTGAACAGCAAGCGCGGGTAAGGCAAGCCAAAGACGCACTGGCCAACACGGTGATCACGGCCACCTTTGAGGGCACTGTGGCAGCGCGCTACCTCGATCCAGGAGCCATGGTGCGCGTCGGCAACCCGGTGATCAACTTGATGCGCGCGGAGGACCTGTGGGTCAGATTTGCCGCGCCTGAGCAGATACGCCTCACCCTGCCCGTAGGCGCCAGCGTCAGTGTGCGCCTGCCGGGACTCCCTGAGGTGATCCCTGGCACCATTGCCCATATCGCCCCAGGCGTTGACACCATGTCGCAGGAGGTCGTTGTCGAGGCGAAATTGCAGGTACCCGCAGCGTGGAGAGGCCAGATGCAACCGGGGCTCAGTGGCTACGTCGTGGCGACCAGCGCACCGCGCTCGGATGTCGGGCCAACACAGCCGCGCAAGGCTGCCGTGCGGGCGCGTTGAGGGCGCCATAGTCACGGCACATACTATATATCGGAGGAGGTCAGCCGTGCCAAGCCCGTCCGCTCTCTTTCGTGAAGAAGCGTTGGAGTATTACGTACGCGGCAGTCGGACCCAGGGCCAAGTGCTGCACCTGTCGCCACGCTGGATGCACTGGACCTATTGGCTTGTCGTGGCGGTGTGTGTCGCCGGCGCCCTCTATGTGGTGTGCGCCAACCTGCACGACTACGCTACAGGGATTGCCCTCATCCGTGATGAAGGGCGGATGCAGGTGACCGCCATCAGCGGTGGCACCATTACGTCTATTACCGTGCAGCCGGGACAACACGTCGAAGCTGCACAGGAACTCCTCCGCCTCAATGCTACTCAGGAAAAAATTGACTTGGAACGCCTGCGTCAGGAATTCCATATCCAGCAAATTCACCGACTCAATAATCCCCACGACGCGGCGGCACTGCAGCAACTCGCCACCATCCGTGCCCAGGTAGACAGCGCCGAAAAACGGCTACAAGAGCGCGTCATCTACGCGCCTCGCGCTGGTCTGGTACGCGACCTGCGTATCCGTCCGCAGCAGTCCGTGAGCGCAGGTGAAATCCTGTTAACGCTGGTCGGCCCTGAGGATGTGCTGTCAGTCGTCGCCATCTTGCCGGGACAGTATCGCCCATTCCTCAAGCCGGGAAGCCCGTTGCGTTTGGAGCTGACCGGGTTTCGTTATGCCTACCAGCGCCTGACGATTGACGCGGTCGGCAATGAGGTTATCGGCCCGAATGAAGTGCGTCGTTTCCTGGGCCAGGACGTGGCGGACGCTGTGGCCTTGCAAGGCTCAGCGGTCATTGTGCAGGCACATGTGCCCACCCGCACGTTTTACGCCGATGGCCGCTGGCATACCTACCACGATGGGATGCATGGCACCGCCGAAGTACGGGTGCGCTCGGAACGTATGGTGCTGGCGCTCATCCCGGGGCTGAAAGCCGTGTTTGAGGGACAATATGGAAAAGACGAAAGACACTCCAGCGCTCGTTGACCGATTCCCGGCCCTGCGCAAGCTGACAGCCGCAGGCACAGCACGTCAGATTCCGTTCATCCAGCAATTGTCCGCCACCGAATGTGGGGCCGCCTGCCTGGCGATGGTGCTGGGGTATTACGGCAAGCAGGTGCCGCTCAGCGACGTGCGTGACGTGATCGGCGTGCAGCGTGATGGCGTCAATGCCATGGCGCTCTTACAGGCGGGGCGCTGGTATGGGTTGCGTGGCCGCGGTGTGCGGCTCGAGCTGGAGGCCCTACCCTATCTGGCCACGGGGGCGGTCCTGCATTGGGAGTTTGCCCATTTTGTGGTCTTTGAGCGCTGGCGCAAAGGTGGGGTCGCCATCGTTGATCCGGCGTATGGACGGCGCTGGGTACCGATGGACCAGTTTACCCACGCCTTTACGGGTGTGGCCCTGACCTTTGAGCCCGCCGATGACTTCCAGCCGGAGGCGGACCGCCGGCGCGTGGTGTGGGGGTATGTAAAGTACATTACGGGACATTCGGGGCTGCTCGGGCGTATCGGTGTCCTCTCGGTCCTCCTGCAGCTGTTCGCCCTCGCCGTGCCGCTGCTGACCGGCATGCTGGTGGATCGTGTGATCCCGCACGGCGACGCGCATCTCCTCACCGTGCTGAGTATCGGTATGCTGGCCATGGTGCTGTTTTACTTCCTGGCCTCCCTCATCCGTGCGCATCTGCTGCTGTATCTGCGCACGCATCTCGATACGCAAATGACGCTGGGGTTCTTAGAGCACCTGACTATGTTGCCGTATACCTTCTTCCAGCAGCGTTCGGAAGGTGATCTCATGATGCGGGTCAACAGTAACGCACAGATTCGCGAACTGCTGACCTCCACCGCCCTCTCTAGTCTGCTCGATGGTGCCCTGGCCAGCGTCTACCTGGGCATTCTGCTGCTGGCCAGTCCAGCCATGGCGGCAATGGTGCTGCTGCTGGGGCTGCTGCAGGCGGGCGTCTTCTTGCTGTCCTATCGACGCTATCAAGAACTCATGTCGCAAGATTTGCAGACGCAAGCCAAAGCGCAGAGCTACCTGGTACAAATGCTCGCTGGGATCGAAACTTTGAAGGCCGGCGGTCTGGAGGGCCGGGCGGTGGAGCAGTGGTCACACCTGTTTGTCGACGAGTTGAACGTCGCGCTCAAGCGCGGACGTTTGAATGCCCTGGTAGAGGCAGCGATGACCGCACTACGGATTGGCTCGCCCTTGCTGGTCATGTGGTTTGGCGGGCTGCAGGTGCTCAATGGCAGTCTCAGCGTTGGCACCATGCTGGCCCTGAACGCCTTAGCAAGCGGTTTCCTCAGTCCAATTGCGACCCTGATCTCCACTGCGCTGCAGCTGCAATTACTGCGCAGCTACATCGAGCGGCTTGAGGATGTGCTGCAAGCGCCACCAGAACAAGACAAGCACCGCATGTCGCGCGCTCCAGGCCTGACGGGCGCCATCGAACTCGACAACGTCTCGTTCAGTTACGGGCCACTCGTGGCTGGCGGCGTGCACCAGGTGTCTGTGCACATTGCGCCTGGGCAGAAAGTTGCCATCGTCGGTCGCTCCGGAGCAGGGAAATCAACGCTGGCCAAATTGTTGCTGGGTCTGTACCAACCGTCCTCCGGGCGGGTGCTCTACGACGGCCTTGATCTCGCGGGCTTAGACCTGCACTCGGTGCGCCAGCAATGCGGTACCGTCACGCAGCGGTCGTACCTGTTTGGCACCAGCATTCGGGAGAATATCACGCTGCAGGATCCGACGATCTCGCTCCCGCAGGTGGTAGAGGCCGCCCAGCTGGCCGGCATCCATGAGGACATTATCGCCATGCCGATGGGGTACGAAACACTGCTCCTGGACGGTGGGGGTTCCCTGTCCGGTGGGCAACGACAGCGGGTGGCGCTGGCACGGGCGCTGGTGCACCGCCCGGCCATCTTGCTCCTCGACGAAGCCACCAGTGCCCTGGACGCCATCACCGAAGCGCAAGTGCACCAGCATCTTGCGGCGCTACGCTGCACGCGCATCGTGATCGCGCACCGCCTGAATACCATCCGCGATGCGGATCTGATTCTGGTGCTCGAGGATGGAGCCATTGTCGAACGCGGCGCGCACGCCGCGCTTCTGGCGCAGCGCGGACATTATGCCGCCCTGGTGCAGAGCCAGATGGAGATCGACGCGGTGGCCACCGCCATACCCGTGACCGCTAATGGCATGCATTGACGTCGGCGTACGTATGGGGGGCGCACGCAGACCTCAGGAGAGCAAGGAGGGGCTTATCGTCCATCGTGATGGGCATGCATAGGAACGATGCGCAGTAACATGGCTCCTCTCAAGGAGGAAAACTTATGGGTATCATACGAGCCTGGAAAGACGATCCGTCTCTCCCCGCGCCTCTGGCAGTGGAGCGCCTGACGCCTCTTACCCTGCACCGGGCCGGCACGGGCGGCCGAGCCGCTGATGCCCTGGCGCGGCTGGGAGGTGGCTGCCGGTGTCGCAGGGTGGGCAACAGGGCGGGCGCACGCTGGCGCTGGAAGTGGAACACAGTGTGCATGACTACATGGCCAAAACATCCATACGTTTTATCACCATTAAATAAGGGAAAGGGAGGCGGTGATGCATAACGGCCACATCAAAAACGTCGTCATCGTCGGCGGCGGCACATCCGGCTGGATGACAGCGGCGGCTTTAGCCAAAGTATTTGGCCAGCGTATCAACATTCGTCTGATTGAGTCCAACGAAATTGGCACCGTAGGTGTAGGTGAAGCGACCATACCGCAGATCCGCTTCTATAATGCGACCTTGGGACTGGATGAAGACGAATTCATTCGAAAAACGCAAGGCACCTTCAAACTCGGGATCGAATTTGTAGATTGGGCTCGCAAGGGGCATTCATATATCCATGCTTTTGGTCCGGTTGGTGGTCGCGGCTTAGGATGGCTGCCGTTTTATCAATATTGGTTGAAGATGCGTCAGGCGGGCGAAGCCGACGAGTTGGGTGAGTACACCTTTAACGCGATTCTTTCTCGACAAAATACATTCATGCGCGGCGCGAAGGTACAAAACTCGCCCCTTGATAGTCTTGTGTACGCGTTTCACTTTGACGCCTCACTGTACGCGAGATATTTGCGCGAATATGCCGAGGCACGCGGTGTACGTCGCACAGAGGGCAAAATTGTCGACACAGTGCTGCGTGGTGAGGACGGATATATCGACGCTGTAGTGCTTGACAGTGGTGAGCGGGTGGAAGGGGAACTCTTTCTCGATTGCTCTGGATTCCGTGGCCTCTTAATTGAGCAGGCGCTGAAGACGGGCTATGTGGATTGGAGTCACTACTTACCGGTGAATCGTGCGGTCGCAGTGCCATGTGAATCGGTGCCACCGCTCACGCCTTACACGCGCTCGACCACACAGGCAGCAGGCTGGCAATGGCGCATTCCATTGCAGCATCGTATTGGTAATGGATACGTCTATTGCACTGATTACATCAGTGATGACGAAGCGGCCGCTATGCTGCTGTCCAATCTCGATGGCAAGGCGCTGGCCGATCCTCGCCCATTGCGTTTCGTCACGGGCATGCGCAAGAAATTCTGGAACAAAAATTGTGTGGCCATTGGTCTGGCGAGTGGATTTTTGGAGCCATTGGAATCGACCAGCATTCACTTTGTGCAGTCCAGCATTACCAAGTTAATCGCGTATTTTCCAGATCGGCACTTTCATGAAGCCGATATCGAGCAATACAATCGGCTAACGCAGTTTGAGTTTGAGCGCAGCCGCGATTTTATTGTGCTGCACTACAAGGCTACCGAGCGTCATGACACGCCGTTCTGGAAACACTGCCAAGCCATGGATATTCCGCCAACCTTGCAAGAGAAACTCGACCTGTTCCGCAGTGCCGGACGGATCCATTGTGAACATGAAGAATTATTTACGGAAGTGAGTTGGCTACAAGTGTTCGTTGGTCAAGGTGTCATGCCGAAGTCGTATCATCCGATAGTGGATATGCACACTGACGATGAGGTCCGACGCATGTTGGCGGGCGTGAAGAAGGTACTGCATGACTCCGCCAAGATGCTGCTCACCCACAGTGAGTTTATTACCAAACATTGCGCTGCCGCACAGCCGACACGTACAGCGTTCAAAGCACTTGCTCGATCGAGGCGTTGACCTAATTGCCAGACTCCCATGGATCTGGCGGTCAAAACCAACTTGTTGATATTGTTGGCGTTACTTCCCATGGGTTGTGCGGCATCACGTCGTATATCGACGGGGACTCAAGTGGTGAGCGGCTCTCATTCTAGCAGGCGATCCGTCTACCACTACATGTGAGGGAATGTGGAAGGTATTGCAATGGGATACATCTCCGTGCTGTACAGGAAGAGTTGGGCTGTTAGCTTTGGGACACTCCTGATGTTAAGTTTGATTGTATGGATCGGTCTGCCGCACTGGCGCCCACATGTTTGGCACGGTTTTGCCATGCAGCCGCCCAAACCAGCCGCCGATTTCACCCTCACTGCTCACACTGGCGAACGTGTCAGTCTGCATGATTTTCGCGGCAAGCTGGTCTTGTTGTATTTCGGGTATACTTTTTGCCCCGGCATTTGTCCCGCCACCCTGGCCAACGTGGCCCAGGTATTACACCAGGTTAGCACCAGGGCCAACCAGGTGCAACTCCTCATGATCTCCGTGGATCCAGAACGCGATACCCCGGAAAAACTCGCGGCCTACGTTCCACACTTTCATCCTTCCTTCATAGGGCTGACTGGCTCTACGACCGAGATTGCGGCGGTCGCTCCGCTCTTTGGTATCTACTACGAAAAACAGGAGCGCACCGATGCCACCAGCTACTGGGTAGACCACAGCGCCACGCTGATGGTGATTGATCAGCAAGGCCGCATGCGATTGATCATACCCTTTGGCACGGCAGTACAGGATATGGCAACTGATGTGGCTTCCCTGTTACGGGAAGGCCCGCCACAATAGAAAGGCACTCTGCCGTTTGCCGCATGCAAAACGCGGCGCAACGGGAAGCATGTCTCCGAGAACAAGGAAGGAGTGCTCATGCATCAGCCATGGTTTGTGAGCCTAGGGTTAGTGTTACTGTGGATGGTCGTTCCCTACGATGGTCGGTTGGCATTGGCTGAACCCACGGTGACTGTCCATGAGGCCTGGGGTCCGTCCCTCCCGCCGGTCGTTCCCCTGGGAGCATTCTACATGATCATCCGTAACACCGGGAACGAGGGTGAGAAACTGCACAGTGCGTCCTCCCCAGCTTGCACCACTATTGAACTGCACGAATCATATGAAAAGCCGGGGGGTGCCATGGGGGCTATGGGCATGCGACCGGTGCCAGGCGGTGTCATCGACATTCCGGCGCAGAGCCAAGTGGAGCTCAAGGCAAGCGGTCTCCACCTCATGTGCCTTGGTAAGCGCCTGGTGTTTGCAAAAGGCACCGAGTTTCCTCTAACGCTGCACTTCGAGACGTCTGGGGAAGTCACTGTCCCAGTGAAAATCCGTGAGCCGTAAGCCACACGATACAGCTATGACCTGGTGAAGGAGTAGAGCATGGATGCTGGCACGCATAGCCTCTCGCAGTGGTGGCAAACCCACCATAAGAAGGTGATGGTCATAGGGGTCGTAGCGTGGGTAGTCTTGATCACGCTGGTCTATCACAGGGTCAGCGCACGGAAAGATGACGGCATTGTAGCTTCGATCTTGCCGGTGGGCGGGCTGCCGGTGACGTGAAACCTCACCCTGCCCATTGCCTGTCAGGCCATGCATCAAAGCGCGAAGAAAGGGACGAACCTGGAGGGTCCCATTGCGGGAGGGCTCGCCGAGTACAAAAAGTTTAGCGGTTGGCCTGAATTGAAGGAAGCGCTCATGACGAGGAAGATCCAGGCGGCCTATATGCTCGCCCCCATGGTCATGGACCTGGCTGATAAGGGCGTGCCGGTGAAGATCGTCGGGTTAGGGCACCGCTCGGGGGCAGTCATTATGGTGAAGACGGACTCTCCATATCAAACGTTTGCGGATCTGAAGGGGAAACGGATAGCGATCCCCAGCCGGTTTGCCGTCGACCATATTTTTGTCAGAAAAATCATGAAACAGTATGGCATGACCACCCGTGACCTAGACATGATCGAAATGCCCCCTCCTGACATGCCTGCAGCACTTTATGCTGGGGCGGTGGATGCGTATGCCACTGGCGAGCCCTTTGGTGCGGTATCGCAGAAGGGAGGCTATGGGCGACCACTGTACATGACACGCGATCATTGGCCAAACTACCTCTGCTGTGTGCTGACTGTGCGTGATGAGCTGGTGCAGAACGATCGTCCGATGGTGCAGAAGCTGGTCAATCACATCATGTCGGCCGGGCTCTGGCTCGATTCCTCTCCGGACCACCGCACGCATGCGGTAGAAGTAGCAGCCGGACCGAATTTTTTCAATCAAGATCCAGAAGTGCTGAAGTTTGTCATGCGCAACCCCCCAGATCGTGTCACCTATGGAGACCTGCGGATGATTCGTCAGGAGTTTAACGAACTGGTGCAGCTCTCTCTTGACGCGGGGATTCTCAGTCGCCCTGTGCCCTATGAAAAATTTGTGGATGAGAGCTTTGTGCGGAACCTCAGGTCAGTGGAGATTGCCCTCGATGCACGATAGAATCCGGTCCCTCCTTGCCGTTGCTGTCATCGCTTGTGGTGTGACTCTGTGGTGGGTAACCGTCCGTATCAGTGGCAGCCTCATTTTCCCAACGCCCTGGCAGGTTGTCCTGGGAATAGTGCAACTGATACAGCAAGGGGTCCTGCTGAAGCATGTAGTGGCCTCTCTCTTCCGCGTCACCTATGGCTATCTGCTTGCCGCAACGCTGGCCATTGTGCTCGGTTTGCTTATGGGGCGCTTCCCAGGGGTGCATGTGGCTTGCAATTCCCTCGTGCAGCTCCTCCGACCAATCTCTCCTATTGCCTGGATTCCCCTAGCTATCTTGTGGTTTGGAGTCAGTGATCTGTCGCCGATCTTTCTGATCTTTCTGTCGTCCTTTTTTCCTATGGTGGTTGGGACGGTAGCCGGGGTTTTGACCATTGATCGGCAATATATCTGGGCAGCCGAGAATTTTGGCATCTCCGGTCTCAAGCTACTGTGTTTTGTGATCTTTCCGGGGGCATTGCCGCAGATTATTACAGGCATGCGGATTGGCCTTGGTGTGGCCTGGTTAGTTGTA
>Ga0163162_10006325_pt1 | contig 11469 bp, 6 predicted proteins | sample S55metaG_FD_115310 | JGI IMG/M metagenome (GOLD analysis project Ga0163162, IMG submission 115310) | Switchgrass rhizosphere microbial communities from Kellogg Biological Station, Michigan, USA - S5-5 metaG | ecosystem: Host-associated > Plants > Roots > Rhizosphere > Soil | place: USA: Michigan...
GGCATACACCCTCCATATAAACATGTTTATATCCGGCTGATGCCATTTGCCGGAGGGCCTGCAAAAGTGATTGCTTATCTGTACGGCGGACAAGGCTCCATCAACACGCCTTCCTGGTCGCCCGATAGTAGGAAAGTGGCGTTTATCAGTAATTCGATCATCCACTAAAATTAAGTATTCAATTTTCAATCTTCATTTATAGAAAATACAACATGACATCAAGACGTTCATTTTTGAAAGAAACTACCCTAGCGGGTGCCGGTGGACTAATCCTCCCGGGTTTCGTAAAATTCACCGGTGTAAAACCTAAACTTAAGCACGTTGGAGTCCAGCTGTATTCCGTTAGAAAAGAAATGCTGACCGATGCTGTTGGTACACTCAATAAACTCGGACAAATCGGTTACCAGGAAATTGAGTCGGCTCAAAGTGAAAAGGGAAATTATTACGGGCTTTCGCCGAAGGAAATAAAAAAAATATTGAAAGACCAGGGTATGACCTTGCGGAGTGGTCATACCCATATTGACAAAAACTGGCAAAAATCCATCGATCAGGCTGCGGAAGCAGGGCAGGAATATATTATTTGTTCTGTCCTTCCTTCCCCCGGACAAACGATAATTAACTATCAGAAAAGCGCTGATATGTTTAACCAGGCAGGTGAACAATGTAAAAGAAGTGGGATTTTGTTCGGCTATCATAATCATGAGTCTGAATTTGAAACGGTTGATGGTCATGTATTATATGATGTGTTATTAAATAGGTCCGATCCCGCACTGGTGCATATGGAAATGGACCTGGGATGGGTAATTGCCGCAGGAAAGGACCCCTTACTTTATTTTCAAAAATATCCGGGTCGTTTTCCGTTGTGGCATCTTAAGGATATGAATGTCAGTGAAAAAAAGAGTGTGGAATTCGGCAAGGGATCGGTTGATATTATTAATCTCCTCAAACATGGCAAGGAGGCCGGAATGAAATATTATTTTGTGGAACAGGAAGAGTACGCGGTTAACGCTTTTGACAGTCTGGAGTACGATTATAACTGGCTGGCCGAACGCTGGAAAGACTGATGTACTATATTCTTTATTTTGCCGGGAAATAAATTCTACAGGCCCCTTTTGAAGGGGCTTTTTTAATAATCATTAATTGAAATAGAAAGTTTTACGTTTTTGATTTTAAGCCTCCATCTTTCAATGATGTATTAATGAAGTATCATTTCAGGCTGATAAACCCGATTTTGAGAAATTGATGTGGTATTGATGTAGTAAAATATATTGGAAAAGTTTGATAGCAGAATAGATTTGGTAAAACGATTCTGCTCATGAAATTGATTCTTCTGCTTTCACTGCTTTCGGTATTTGTTTTTCCTTGCCAGGCACAAAATAGCGCGGTAGGTGTTTTTGAAAATCAGCAGGACATCGGTCATGTGAAACATGCCGGATCAACTACCTACGACCCTGTAACACAGTCTTATACCATTAAGGGTTCAGGTGCGAACATATGGTTTAATGACGATCAGTTTCATTTTGCATACAACAAAATCTCCGGAGATTTTATCCTGACTGCCGATTTTGCATTTACCGGTGACACAGTAGGTGCCGTCGGACATCGCAAACTCGGATGGATGGTAAGAGAATCAGTTGCACCTGACGCCGTGAGTATGAATGGATGCTACCATATCGACGGCCTGATCGCTTTGCAGTGGAGGGAAATGAAAGGTGCCTTTATGCAGGATCCGGAAGGCGAGATATTTTCTGCAAAAAGAGGTTTGCAAACTATGCAGCTTGAGCGCAAGGGTAAAACTTTGATCATGCGCATGGCCAACCCCGGGGAACCACTACAATTAGTTGGCAAGCACGATCTCAAAGATTTAAGTGATACTGTGCTTGCCGGAGTATACATATTGGCGCATGATTCCAATGCGCTTGCTTCAGGTCGTGTATGGAATGTGCGCATTGACCATCCTGTTGAGAATCCATATTACCCTAACCCATTGGAAGTAAAACCCCCGCCTAAAGAAATTATGGGAAGCCGTCTGGAAATTGTGGATATGGCGGATGGTAACCGCAAAGTGATTTACGAATCAAAAGGCAGGTTTGAAGCGCCCAACTGGATGCCGGACGGGAAAAAATTGTTGTTTAATGACCACGGATTATTGTATACCATTCCTATAGACGGTGGCACACCGGAGAAATTGAATACCGGCTCGGCAATCAAAATTAATAACGACCATGGTATTTCATTCGACGGCAAAACACTCGCCATCAGTAATTCAAGGGATGGCATGCCAGGCGGAGGTTCTACTGTTTATGTTCTTCCTCTCACAGGTGGCGAACCGAAGCTACTGACTGAACAAACACCTTCATACTGGCATGGCTGGAATCCGAATAACAAAGAAGTTTGTTTTGTGGCGCAGCGTGGCAGCAGAATTTACAATCTCTATAAGCAGGATATTAACGGAGGCAAAGAAATTCAGTTAACCTTCAACACCAGAGGGCATGTGGACGGTCCGGAATATTCGCCGGACGGGAAATATATTTATTACAACGGGAACCCTACCGGTACCATGCAGATCTGGCGTATGAAACCAGATGGTACGGGAAAAGAACAGGTAACATTCGATCAATATGATAACTGGTTTCCTCATATTTCACCGGATGGGAAATGGATAGTGTTTATTTCCTTCCCACCGGATATTGACCCGAATTCGCATCCTACTTATCAACGGGTTATGCTGCGTTTAATGCCTGCAGCGGGTGGGGCGCCACGGGTAATAGCATATTTATTTGGCGGACAGGGAACCTTAAATGCGCCATCCTGGTCGCCCGACAGCAAGCGAATAGCTTTTGTAAGTAATTCGGACAAGTGATTTATAAATAGAATCGGTAAATAAATATAAAAAGTTAAGCAGGTAGTGGTTTACGGTTTAACCATAAGAACAGGCCCTCCTGTTTAACAGGAGGCGCCTTTCTTAAGAAACAAAAGTTAGATAACAGATTTACCAGGCTCAATAAAATTCGTTTCATTAACAACTAAAACAATAATTGCTTATGCCAAAGAAAAACACCGGGCTATACAAAATGAGCTGCATGTTCATGGGGTTTCTCCTTTTTGCATGCGCTGCATTTGCCCAAAGAACGATTACTGGAAAAGTAATTAACAAAACTACTCAGCTGCCGGTAGCCAATGCGACAGTGCTGGTAAGAGGAACTACCATTGCGACTCAGACTGATTCCTCCGGAGTTTTCAGTATTGCGGTCCCGAACAACAAATCTCAACTCGAAATTACATCTGTTGGTTTTGAGAATGCGGTTATACCCGTCGCGGATAAGACTTCTCTGGGCGATGTTCAGCTTAGCGTCACAGTCGGAAGCCTGAATGAAGTTTTTGTAACCGGGTACACTTCCCAGAAAAAGAAAGATATAACAGGTGCGGTCTCTATTGTGAACGTAACGGACATGAAGGCGACACCTTCAGGAAGTACGGAAGCTTTGTTGCAGGGACAGGCTTCGGGAGTGACTGTTAACACAACCGGTCAGCCTGGTGGAGCTTCAGTCGTGAATATCCGGGGCATCACCTCATCTGGTAATTCGGCTCCACTGGTTTTGGTTGATGGAGTGCCCGGAAGCATGCACGATATTAATCCAAGTGATATACAATCACTGCAGGTCTTAAAAGACGCAGGCGGTGCAGCTATCTACGGTGTGCGCGGTTCCAACGGAATCATTGTTATCACTACAAGGAGAGGCGTACCCGGCCCTGTAAAGATTTCCTACGACGGTTTTATTGGAAGTCAGCAACCACTGAGCAAAAGCTGGGATCTGGCTAACCCAACCCAGACGGGCGTTGCGAAATGGGCACAATTTTTTAATGACGGCCTTACTCCCACAGACCCACAATATGGGAGCGGACCTACACCCGTGGTGCCATATTATATAACACCGACAGGGGCTCCACAGGGTGCGCCCAACACAAGCCTTGCTGACTATAACTTGTATAATAACCATATTACGCTGGCTGCACAAAATGGCAATAACTGGTTCGATGATATATTCAAACCGGCTTTGATCATGAATCACAATCTTTCTTTAAGCGGCGGTTATGGAAAATCAACTTATTATTTTTCTTTCAATTATTTAGACCAGCAGGGTACACTGATTGAAACCAGTTTACAGCGGTATTCTGTACGAATGAATACAAATTTTAGTCTCGCCGATGATCATGTACATGTAGGTGAAAACGCCTTTATTTTTTACAAGACCAATCCCGGATATCTGAATGCACCCGGTGTAAACAGCACGAATTCCATTAATGCGGCTTATCAGCTGCCCAATATTGTTCCGGTGTATGATATTACAGGCAATTATGCCGGCGGTATTTCACAGGGCCTGGGAAATGCATCCAATGCAGTAGCTATCCAGGACCGCCAGGCAAACAATCAGAACCGGGATTACCAGGTTCTCGGCAATGTATTTGCGGAAGTTGATTTTCTGAAGCACTTTACAATACGCACCAGTGCAGGTGGAACTTTTGACAATTACTATTACAACGGATTTGCCACAACGCCCTATGAAAACGCCGAGAATAATCATGCTGCAAATCTGTACACAGAAACTTATGGTCAGAACTCAAGTCTGATCTGGACCAATACTTTAAATTATAGTAACACGATCGACAAACACAGTTTCACTGTTCTTGCCGGTACAGAATATATTTATAATACCGGCCAGGGAAGTAATGCTACAAGAGGGAACTATTATATCACCGATTCGAGTAACCTGACGGTTTCGCCAAATCTTTGGACGCTGAATTTCGGTCAGGCATCCACCCAGACCAATAATTCAACTATCCTTGGGAATAACGGTATATACACTCCATATCAACTGGCGATATTTTCAGTATTCGGAAGGATTGACTATAACTACGATCAGAGATACTATATCAGTGCCACTCTTCGAAGTGATAATTCATCCGTATTCGTTCCTGATCAAAGGAATGGAATATTCCCATCAGTATCTGCGGGCTGGATGCTTTCCCAGGAAGCTTTCATGAGAGATGTGACCTGGCTAAGCGAATTAAAGATAAGAGGTAGCTGGGGAAAATTAGGATCTATCAGCAATATCAATCCAACCAATGCTTACACTTTATATGGACAGCAGATCAACCAGTCTTATTATGATATCAATGGAAATAGTAATGATCCTGTCGCCGGTCTTTATGTAAGCCAGTTTGGTAACCCGGCTACAACCTGGGAACAGGATATCATCACCGATGTCGGATTTGATGCCAGTTTTATGAACAATAAATTTGATCTGAGTTTTGACTGGTATAAAAAACTGATCAGCGGATTATTATTTGTTCCGGCCGTTCCCGGTACGAACGGAGGCGCACTGGATCCCTTTCTCAATTCCGGTGACGTGCAAAATACGGGTATCGATTTATCGCTTACCTATCATGGGAGAGTTAACAAAGATCTAAGGTTTGATATCACCGGTACATTTACCTCATATAATAATGAAGTCGTCAGTCTTCCGGCTGGAACCTTATACATCAATCAACCCGTCGGTGCACAAACAATCACATCAAGAATACAACCGGGACATCCTCTTGGCGCATTCTTTGGTTACCAGGTGATTGGTTTGTTCCAGAGTTACGATGATGTTACTAAGTCTCCCACGCAACAGGATGCTGCTCCGGGCCGGTTTAAATATGCTGATGTAAATCACGATGGGGCGATTACCAGTGATGACCGGACTTTCTTTGGCAATCCGAATCCATCCTTTACAGCAGGTTTGAATATTACGGTGAATTATAAAAACTTTGATTTCTACACCTTCTTTTATGCACAGGTTGGAAACGATATTATAAATAATGTCAAATCTTCTACCGATTTCCCACAGGGTTTCAGTAACCAGATCAGTACGAATGTGGCACTCAATTCAGCCAGACTCGTCGATGCCAACGGTCAGCCTACCAACATAAATGATCCGACAGCACATGTTGTTAATCCCGGAACAAACGTACCAATGCTTGAGAAAAGCGCCAATTTCAGTAACTCAGGTGCCTTCAATTCTTATACTATGGAAAGCGGATCTTTTCTTCGGTGCAGGAATCTGACAATTGGATACACATTTAATTCCAATTCGCTCAAGCGCCTTCATTTTGACCGTTTCAGGATATATGTACAGGCTTTGAATTTGTTTACGGCAACAGGCTATTCAGGCCTCGATCCGGAACTGAATCCCGGCACAAACACCGTATTTGGCTATGATAATGGGGTATACCCAAATAATCAGAAATCATATAATGTAGGGGTAAATATTACAATTCATTAATTCATTTTCTAAATCAGATTTATATGAAAAAATTATTTAAATGGATATTACCCGCTGCAACTCTACTTCTTGCGGTTATCATTTATGCGTGTAATAAACAATTAGATCTTCAGCCGCAGGGTTCCCTGCTGGCTTCCAATGTGAATAATAATTCCGGGGTCCAGGGTCTTTTGATTGGAGCCTATGTTCTGTTATCCGGTGAAAATGTACCTGGCCAGAACCTGGGAAATGGAAGTGCCGCTTCCAATTATGTGTATGGCAGTGAAGCCGCCGATGATTCTTATAAAGGTTCTTCTCCTTCAGATCAGCCAGATGCCATACCCCTTTTAACCTGGTCGCTGGCACAGGCAGGCACAACCAACTACCTGGATCAAAGATGGGTAGTACTCTATACCGGTATTCAAAGGGCAAATGATGTTATACGCACCATGCGTTTGTCAGAAGGACTTAATCCCGCAGACACGGTTGAATACACCGCTGAAGCCAGGTTCCTGCGCGGTTTTTATCATTTTGAAGGAAAGAAAATGTGGAACAACTTTCCTTACGTGAATGAAGATATTTCCTACACAAACAATAACCTGAATGTTCCGAATTATGCCGGCGGACAATATATTGATATATGGCCCGACATCGTGGCTGATCTGAAATATGCGGCTGATAATTTACCCAACACACAACCCAATGTCGGACGCGTAAATAAATGGGCAGCCATGGCTTTCCTGGCAAAAGCATATTTGTATCAACATGATTACACGAATGCAAAACCTCTTCTGGACCAGGTTATAGCCAGCGGTACTACGTCTGATGGTAAGAAATATGATCTTAATCCGCTTTTTCAGACCAATTTTAACCCTGCGGAAAAAAATAGCCGTGAAAGCGTATTTTCCTGCCAGACATCTGTGAACGATGGATCGGCCACTGCAACCAATGGTGGAAATGGTAATACAGGAGATGAACTGAATCACCCTTATAACCATGGTCCGGGCTGCTGTGGCTTTAACAACCCATCCTGGAACCTGGTACAGGCTTACAAAACCGATGCAAACGGACTTCCTTTTTTAGATGGATCATATAATAGCGGTCCCCTCGTGAGTGATCCTACCAATCCGTGGACGGGTAATGTGGATCCACGCCTTGACTGGACTGCCGGCAGACCGGGCAAACCCTGGTTTGACTGGGGAACAATTGACAGCAGCTGGATCCGCGACGTTCCGAATGATGGGGTATTTGTCACCATGAAGAATAATTATGCCAAGAGCCAGCAGGGAGTGTATTCTTCTACTGAAACAGTTTTCTGGGGTGCTGCTGAAGTAGCTGCGAATAATGTGCCTCTTTGCCGCTATTCTGATGTTTTGCTGTGGGCAGCTGAATGCGAAGCCCAAATCGGGAGTCTGGATCAGGCTCAGACCTATGTTAATCTGGTTCGCACAAGGGCTTCCAATCCTGAAGGATTTGTATATCTGAATTCTACTTATGATGGCAATACCAGCAAATATCCCATGAACGGTACACCGGCTGATAAATATAAAGTGAGCCCTTATCCGGCAGGCGCTTTTACGGCACTGGGAAAATCAAAAGCCCTGGACGCCATATTCTTTGAAAGAAGATTGGAGCTTGCCATGGAAGGCCAGCGTTTCTTCGACCTGTCAAGATATGATAATGGTACAGGTTCCATGGCCGCTACATTAAATGCGTATGTAGCTGTCGAAAAAACGAGAAGCTCATTTTACCTGGTTAATAATAATGCGGTATTTACAAAAGGGGTTAATGAATATTTTGCCATACCCCAGAAAGAAATTGATGCAGAAAATTCAACCGGTACAATTTATCTGAAACAAAATCCCGGGTATCAATAAGATTAAATTCAGTTTTAAGTTTTCAGTAGTTAGTGGTTTTAGGTTAAGCAATGAGAATGGGCCCGCTTCTGCGGGCCTTTCTTATGGAAAAGAAACCGTTACCCGGCATCTTTGTTTTTTCCCATCCGGTACTTTAAATGCAGGGCCTGAGCGGATCAACCGTTCGACCTCAACATCATGCGAAGTCGATAAGGATTTCTCAATTTTGAAGGAGGATAATTTCCCATCCGGATGAACCAAAAACGAAATAATTTCTTCGCCCCTCAATAAAGAATCTGAAGTTAGAATCTTCTTATTGGCATTGATATATCGGTAGAATGTTTCCCACCCGGCTACAGGTGAAGCTAAAGAGCTTGTTCCGGCATTTGAGGAATCTGCAGCGAATGCTCGTTTTTCATAACCTTCAGATAGCTTGCGGGATCTTTGAACTTCTACCCCGGAAGCTTTTCCCTCTGGCTGCTCTTCAGCTATGGACGGTGCAGCGGGTGTGGGTTCTTTCGCTTTTGCATTTGCAGAAGCCAAAGCCGGTTCGGATATAATATCTTTTTCTTTTTTGGCCAAAGGCAGGGGCTTTGCATCTTCAGTTTTATCTGCTGAAATATCTTCATTTTCAGCCGCGGTGTTTTCTTTCTTCCTTGGGGCTTTGTTTTTTCCGGATGGTTTTTCTTTTAGTGATCTGCTCACTTCATCTGAGGGGTTAGTTAAAACGGCAGATGAAGTATCAGCCTTTATTATCGCCGGAGAAGGGACGGTTTTCGTATTCCCGCTGTCTTTTTTCTGTGTATTTGCAATATCTGACCGGCGGGTGTTTTGATTTATCTGGATAACTATAAAAGTAGCTATACTCATAACAAGCAAAATGCCTGCGGCAACCTGCCATTTTGCAAGCTGGAAAACTAACGCCTTTTTCTGTTTGTTTTGACTGATTCGGTCGGCCAGTCTTTTTTGCAGATCTGAAATTCCGGACTCAAAGGATAAACTATGTTTCCGGCTTTCTTCAAATCCTTCCATCGCATCAGAAAGAAACGGGTCTTCGAGAGCAGCTTTTTCCATGGCCTGCATTTCAGCATTGGTTAGTTGCCCGTCCAGGTATTTCCTGATATCGTCCGCTGAATAACGTATGTTTTCTTTTCCTTCCATTTATTTTATGCGATCAGAATTTTCTGAGACCTGATTTTTTTCCATGCAATTTTTCAGATTCCTCCTGGCATTTTGAATCTGGCTCCGAACCTGATTCCAGTCCGTATTGGTTAAACCTGCAATCTCTTTATAGGATTTTTCCTGCAGATAAAACAGTTGAACTGATTGTTTCTGCTCAGCGGATAAAGATTCCATACATCCAGCAAGCTGATTCAGGTTTTCTTCCTTTTCCAGAACACCATTCAGATGCAGGTTTTCGGCCGATTGCATAAATTCAATATCCAAGGCAACGGAGTGATGTTTTTGTGCACGCAAATGCATCAGGCAATGGTTTTTGGCGAGCGTATAAAGCCACCCTTTAAAATTACTGACTTCGTGTTTTAATAATTTAGGTATCAGTTCTTCAAAAATATTCATAACAGCATCCCTCGCAGTTTCCGGATTTTTCAGGTATTTAAGGCATATGGCGTATAAAAGATCCATATATCGCTGATACAATTCAGCCAGCACCCTGATATCATTGCCCTGCTTATAAAGCATGACAAGCTCCTGATCCGATAGAGATGATTGTTTAATATTTTTTAGAAATGACAATCCTTGTGTTTTAGCCTGTTCAATTATGCCTTCGGAAAAATAAATAAAAAATCCCGCCAAACGGTATGTAATACTGAAATGGGATGCATCTGCAATTCAAACTTACCACTATGCGATACTTATTAACAGTTTGTTTTGCCTTAACTATCCTGCTGTTGGCATTCAGACCATCCCAGGATCTCAGGGTATCAGGATTTGTAAAAGATGAAAATGGATTTGGCCTTGCCCATGTTTCAGTCAGCGAAGTCCATAGCAAGAACAAAACATTTACGGCTGCGGATGGCAGTTTTACCTTGAAAATTTCTTCCCGACATGCTTTGCTGACCTTTCAATTGGCGGGATATGAGAAGGCTGAATTTTCTCTCAGTGACATTCAAAAGCCCATCCAAATAGAACTAAAATCAGCCGTCCAGCCTGTGGAAGACACACTGTCGGATCAGAAATTCAAAAGCATCGAAAAGGAGGATATGAATTCCGTACCGTTGCCGGCTCCTTCAATTCTCTCTTACGGGACAGCTGGTATCAATACCAGGCGTGCTGAATATTATAGAAACAAAGCCTCGATGGATAAAAAATATTTTCAGCCATCAGCGAAGCAGGAAGAGTTTAATACGGAAGAGTATGATGCAATTGTGGAAAACAGATTCCTGACCGCTGTGGAAAACCCGCTATCCACTTTTTCAATCGATGTGGATGGCGGATCATACAGCAATGTACGGCGATACCTGCTAAGAGGTCAGATGCCTCCCTCGGGTGCAGTACGCGTTGAAGAAATGATCAATTATTTCCATTATGATTATCCGCAGCCAAAAGGAGATGTCCCGTTTTCCATTAACACCGAATTAGGAATTTGTGCCTGGAACCCCCATCACCGGTTAGTAATGATTGGACTTCAGGGAAGAAAAATTCCCGTGGAAAATCTGCCCGCTTCAAATCTGGTTTTCCTTATTGATGTTTCAGGATCGATGATGCAGCCCGAAAAACTTCCGCTGGTTCAGCGTTCTCTCAAAATGCTGGTGGACCAGCTCAGGGAACAAGACCGGGTTTCACTGGTCGTTTATGCCGGCAATGCGGGTTTGGTGTTGCCTTCCACTTCGGGTGCTGAAAAAACAAAAATAAAAAATGCAATTGACCATCTGGAAGCGGGCGGATCTACCGCCGGCGGTGCCGGAATCCGGCTTGCTTATAAAGTAGCGGGGCAGCATTTTATTACCGGCGGGAATAATCGGGTTATTCTTTGCACGGACGGCGATTTCAACATCGGGCCCAGCAGTGATTCCGATCTGATGGATATCATTGAAAAGGAAAGAAAATCCGGTGTGTTTCTGACCGTACTTGGATACGGAATGGGAAACTATAAAGATAGCAAAATGGAAAAGCTGGCCGACAAAGGTAACGGGAACCATTCTTATATCGACAATGAAAAGGAGGCGAAAAAAGTCCTTGTGAATGAATTCGGGGGAACACTGTTTACCATCGCAAAAGATGTAAAACTGCAAATAGAATTTAACCCGGGGAAAGTGCAGGCCTATAGGCTAGTAGGATATGAA
>Ga0163162_10006329_pt1 | contig 11465 bp, 8 predicted proteins | sample S55metaG_FD_115310 | JGI IMG/M metagenome (GOLD analysis project Ga0163162, IMG submission 115310) | Switchgrass rhizosphere microbial communities from Kellogg Biological Station, Michigan, USA - S5-5 metaG | ecosystem: Host-associated > Plants > Roots > Rhizosphere > Soil | place: USA: Michigan...
GTTATTTTTTAACGCAAAATTTCTAATTGTATCTTCTGTTACATCGGTGGCAATGCCCGAAGATTTCTTGTACCAGGAAACCCAGAGCGACACGTTTTTATTTTTTTTGACCACCGGCTCTAATCTCTTCATTTCAGTTTCAAAGACTTTCTTAGTCGTTACAAAAAGGTGAATAAGATCAGGCACGTCGTCTTTGGTGCATAGTTGGTTGCTAACATCGGCAGCAAGTAGCGCAAAATAATTGTCCGGGTGATTTACCAGGAGTAGTTTGTGCCCAGGCTTTATACCAAGCTTCTTCGATAGCGGGGTTCCTGAATAACCGGCGGTTGCCATATTGTAAAAATAGGATCGGGAATCGTATTATAAAGTCAAATTCACAGCTTATACACAGCAATCCACACTGAAGGCAGCCCGGTTTTGCCTCAAAATTTTTTTAAATCCTCAGAAACAGCCACCAATAAGGATTACATCACGCTCTATGTTTGTGGAAAAAATAAAAACTCAAAAATTTGTTTGTGAAGTGGGAAAAAGTGTTATTTTGTGTCAATTTAATATAAGTTGATTCAATTCCCTGATAATGATAGGCTTTCTAGGCGAATTCGAGGCTACTTTAGACGCGAAAGGGCGCTTTCTTCTACCGGCAGGTGTCAAGAAGCAATTGCCGGAAAAGGAAAATGACCAGTTTGTTATTAACAGGGGATTTGAGAAATGTTTAAGTCTGTACCCGTTGAAAAGTTGGGAACCGCTCTTTGCCGAGATCAGCAAACTCAATGAATTTGATCCAAAGGTCCGTGAGTTTCGTCGCTATTTTCTAAACGGCGCTACGATGGTGGAACCGGACAGCGCAGGACGATTGCTGATCCCGCCCAACCTAAAAGACCATGCGGGGCTACAAAAGGATATTGTTTTGGTATCAGCGGTAAACAAAATTGAAATCTGGGATAGTAATAAGTACCATCAGCTCTTTGACTCATTTTCTGCAGAGGATTTTAGTAGCCTCGCGAAAGATGTGATGGCAAAAAATGGTGAGTAATTATTAATGAATAATTATTTATTGGTTGTTGGAAAACGTCTACCATACCCCCGTTCTTGTGAAAGAGACAATTGAAGGGTTGAAGATCGTTCCGAATGGGGTTTACGTCGATTGCACATTCGGCGGTGGTGGTCACTCAAAAGCCATACTGGAAAAGTTGGATACAAGCGGAAAACTTGTAGCCTTCGACCAGGATGAGAATGCAAGAAGGAATGTGCCGCCAGACAGCCGCGTAATTTTTGTTCCCCATAACTTTCGTCACCTTCAGCGATTTCTTCGTTTGCATACTATTACCGCGGTTGATGGGATCCTTGCTGATCTTGGAGTAAGTAGCCACCAGTTCGATGAACCTGAACGAGGATTTTCGATACGGTATAACGCGGAGTTGGACATGCGGATGGACAAGCGACAAGCCAAAACTGCTTTTGAAGTGGTAAATAATTCTGGTGAACAACAGCTACACAGATTGTTTGAACAGTACGGAGAAGTCACCAATGCTAAAACCTTAGCTAAGACGATCGTCGAGGCCCGCCGGTCATCATCGATAAAAACGATCGACGATCTTAAGAATGCCCTTCAGAAAATTGTAAAAGGAAACCCAAACAAGTATTTCGCCCAGGTTTTTCAAGCCCTGCGAATAGAGGTGAATGAGGAATTAACTGCGTTAAGAGAGCTGCTGCAACAAGTTCCACTCTTGCTAAAGCCCGGAGGAAGGGTAGCAATTATTACATTTCATTCTTTGGAAGATAGGTTGGTAAAAAATTTTTTTCGGCGCGGTTCATTTGAAGAGGCTGAGGAAAATCCGTTTACGACGCAGCAAGCAGTGAATGAGTTTAAAGTGATAACAAAAAAACCGATCACCCCCGGCGAAGCGGAGGTAAAACAAAACCCTAGATCACGGAGTGCCAAGCTGAGAGTTGCTGAGAAATTGATGATGGTATGAGGTGGTGAATGGTGAACGGGAGGATGAGTCCTTAATCATAAAAAAATTATTCAAGATAATATCAACGGACGGTATCAATAAAACCCTTAACCCTATGAAACGGCCCTTCGGAAACTAATTTCTTAATGCTAACAGTTACTTATGCAGGAACAAGAAAACACCAAAGAACGGGATCTGAAACCCAACTCTGTGAAAGCAAGATGGAAGCGATTATTGAATTATCAATCCATCGTAAAGCAGGTGCCGTTCTTTTTGTTCCTGGCTGTGCTGGCTGTCATCTACATCTACAATGGTCATTACGCCGATAAAACAATTCGAAACATCAATCAAACCGCAAAAGAAGTAAAAGAATTGCAGTACGAGTATAAAACTGTCAAAAGTGAGGTCATGTTTCGCAGTAAGCAAAGTGAATTGGCCAGGGCAGTAGAGCCATTAGGGCTAAAGGAATTGATGATCGCACCGGTCGTATTGCGGGATACAATACAGTAGACAAAACCCAACGGGCAGATCCCGGGTATTTTAAAAATCAAGTAAAAACGAGAGCAGTCATTGGAAGTAAAGCGCGACATATTGTGGAGAGTGTATCTAAGTTTTCTCGGTATCGCCGTGCTCAGTGTTTTCATAATAAGCAAGGCCTTTTATATACAACGGTTCCAGGGTAGTTACTGGAAGAGCATGAGTGACAGTTTGCATCAACGAATCGAGCCGCTTGATGCAGAACGAGGCACCATTTATAGCGAAGACGGCCAGATGCTGAGCACCTCTATTCCAACGTTTGATATCTATATGGACATGGAGGCTGACGGTTTGAGAGAAAAAAATGGAAAAAGATTCAGAGAGAATATTGATTCGTTTTCAATAGCCCTTGCAAATTATTTTGGTGACAGGACCGCTGGTGAATATCGGCGTGATCTTCAGCAAGCTTTTAAGAAAAGCGATCGCTACTTTCTTATAAGGAAAAAATTATCATTCGAAGACTACAAGGCCTTTCGTGAATTTCCCCTCGCAAGATTGGGCAGAAACAAAAGTGGTGTGATCGTGGAAGTTGACAGCAAACGATTAACCCCTTTTCAATTACTGGCAAACAGAACAGTTGGACTCTCGCGGGACTATTTTGCCAGCAATGGAAAGGTCAAAAAAATGAATGTAGGACTGGAAAAGAGTTACGATAGTTTTTTGACGGGCCAGAAGGGACAAAGACTTGTCCGTTTTATTGCAGGCGGAGTAGCCGTCCCTGTTGAAGGTTATAAAGTTGAACCGGAAAATGGAAAAGATGTTGTCACGACCCTTGATGTTAACATCCAGGATATAACCGAGTCTGCCCTGATGAAAATGATGTTGCAAAGTGAATCTCAATATGGAACCGCGATCGTGATGGAAACAAGAACGGGGAAGATCAAGGCCATCGCAAATCTTGGAAGACAAAAAGATGGCAGTTATTGGGAAGACGACAATTATGCATTGCGTGTAACAGAGCCGGGTTCCACAATAAAATTGCTTACACTTCTATCCGTGCTTGAAAAAGGAAGTTCTTCATTAAATGATTTAGTTGAAGTAGGTAGCGCAGGACAGATGCAGGTAGGTCCGCGAAATGTGAATGATGCCGAACGTGCCCCGAAACCGGTTTTAACTGTAGAAGAATGTTTCGCGCATAGCTCCAACGTAGGAATGAGTAAGGTTGCTTATAAAGCCTTTGCAAACAATCCAAAAGAGTTTAAAGATTACGTTCATCGATTTCACCTGGATGTTGCTTCGGCCATCGACCTGAAAGATGCACCAAAGCCGAGAATGGCTCCTCTTGATAACAAGAGTGGAGGATTGATGAACATGATCACCATGAGTTTTGGCTATGCAATACAAGTGAGTCCCCTGAATACGCTGACACTTTACAATGCAATTGCGAACGATGGGAAAATGGTAAAACCATACCTGGTAAATAGTATCAGCGTAGACGGAACTGATCTCAAAGAATTTCAACCCACTGTACTGGAAGAAAAAATCTGCAAACCAGAAGTGGTAAAGGCTGCAAAGAAATGCATGAGATCCGTGGTTGAAATAGGAACGGGCAAGCCGGCTTTTAAAGACATGCCATTTGCGGTTGCCGGTAAAACAGGGACAGCGCATGTGGCAGATGGAAATATAAAATACAATGATGGCGTATACCAGGCAACATTTGTAGGATATTTTCCTGCAGAGCAACCCCAGTACACATGCATCGTTGTGATCCGCACAAAACCTCATGCTTTTTTGCATTATGGTGGCCAGGTAGCTGCACCGGTGTTCAGAGAAGTAGCTACAAAATTGTACGCGATGTATGTAGAAAAGAAAAATGCTCCCAACTATGTTGCCACAAAAGATAGTTCGGGTTATTTCTACGCCGGGTACACAAAAGATATCAAAAATGTATTGTCAGGATTGAATGTGAAATACAATGATTCAACCACTGAAAATGATTGGAGCAACGTGTATTCAAAGAATGCGGTGCCCGTGGTAAAAGGAAAAAATGTGCAAGGCAAGTCGATGCCCAACGTAAAAGGGATGGGCCTCAAAGATGCATTGTATTTGCTTGAGAATACAGGGGTGAAAGTCGTTGTGAAGGGGAGAGGAAAGATCATTAATCAATCTATTCCACCGGGCACCCCATTAACGAAAGGATTTACGGTGCTCGTAGAACTGGGATGAAGCAGGTTTAATATCGGCCAGGTGCAACGATTAAGAGACATATTATATAAGGTAAACATCCGGTCGGTAATTGGAAGTACGGATTTGGAAATAAATGATGTGCAGATCGATTCGAGGAAGAGTATACCTGGTTCTTTATTTATCGCAATAAAAGGGGTTGCCTTCGATGGCCACCAGTTTATTAATAAAGCCATTGAAGCTGGAGCGGTTGCAGTTGTGCATGAAGAGTCTTCTTTAGATAAAGAAGAAGGCATTGTGTACGTGCAGGTGGAAAACAGCGCCGCTGCGGCCAGTCTCATTGCTCATAACTTTTTCGATCAACCGTCTGAGAAGGTGAAGTTGGTAGGAGTGACAGGTACAAACGGCAAGACAACCATTGCAACATTATTATATAAGCTCTTTACATCGTTGGGGTATAAATGCGGACTGCTGAGTACTGTTGAAAATCATATCGGTGAACGGATGATACCTGCGACCCACACCACACCTGATGCTATTAGTCTGAATACATTGCTAAAGCAAATGGTGGACGAAGATTGCACACACGTGTTCATGGAGGCCAGTTCACACGCTATTCATCAACACCGGGTCACGGGCTTGCGTTTTGCCGGAGGGATCTTCAGCAACATCACGCATGATCACCTGGACTATCACAAGAGTTTCGATGAATATATCCGCGTTAAGAAATCATTCTTTGACGGACTTCCATCTTCTGCCTTTGCGATCAGCAATGCAGACGATAAACGTGGGACTGTGATGCTGCAGAACACTAGCGCAAAGAGGTACTATTATAGTTTGAAAACGGTAGCAGATTTCAAAGGGAAGATCCTTGATAACAGTTTGACAGGTTTAGTGATGGTCGTAAATGACCAGGAAGTGCATTTCAGGTTGATCGGGGAATTTAATGCGTACAATTTGCTGGCTGTATTTGGAGCAGCAATTTGTTTAGCAGAAGACAAGCAGGAAGTGTTGCGCAATCTAAGCATGTTAACCGGAGCGGAAGGAAGATTTGACTACATGGTCTCAGGAAAAGACAAAGTGATAGCGATCGTTGATTATGCTCATACGCCGGACGCACTGCTGAATGTGCTTGCAACGATCAGGAAATTGAAAAGGGGATTTGAAAAAATAATCACTGTGGTAGGTTGTGGTGGTGACAGGGACAAAACAAAAAGGCCGGTCATGGCGGAAGTGGCTTGCGAACATAGTGACAAAGTCATATTCACGAGTGATAATCCAAGGAGCGAAGACCCGGCGCAGATTATAAAGGATATGGAAGCAGGTGTAGGCGCGGCAGCAAAAAGAAAATATATCTCAATAGTTGACAGGAAAGAGGCGATAAAAACTGCGATCAGTTTAGCTGACAAAGAAGACATCGTACTCGTAGCAGGAAAGGGTCATGAAAAATACCAGGAGATCAAAGGAGTAAAGAATCATTTTGACGATAAAGAAGTGGTGAACGAGATGTTTGAAGTTCTTGAAAGATAACGTGAGACGTGAAACGTAAGACGTGAGTGGTTAAAAGTTCCTTCACGGCTGACGACTCACGATTCACGACTAATCGGGTCGAACAAAGATGTCTTGGACGGACACATAGAAAGTCATGGTAATAGCTGATTTTATTATTACCAATGATCGATTGAAAAACTAAGAGCCTGAAAATCCCTCTCCTTACGGAGAGGGATAGCAGGGCGAAGTAAACCAGCGCCAGATGCTGTATCATTTATTTGATTGGTTTAAGGAACAAAACATACACTTTCCGGGAAGTGGGCTTTTCGAATTCATCACCTTCCGTGTGTTGCTGGCCATGTTGCTGTCCCTGGTTGTTGCAACAGTATTTGGTCGAAGGGTGATCAATTACCTGCGAAGAAGACAAGTTGGCGAATCCGTACGTGACCTGGGGTTGGCTGGAGAGCAGAGTAAAAAGGGAACGCCTACAATGGGAGGTATCATCATAATTCTTTCCATTCTTATTCCGACTCTGTTATTCGCAAATCTTCATAAGGCGTACATCAGGTTAATGATCGTGAGTACGATTTGGCTTGGCATAATTGGTTTTTTAGATGACTATTTAAAATTAAGAGCAAAAAGAATTGCAAAAGAGCAGGGGGTGCCGTATAAAAAAGGTGATAAGGATGGATTGGCAGGCTGGTTAAAGGTGCTTGGCCAGGTTGGGCTCGGCATCATCGTGGGTGCAACGCTTTATTTCAACAGTAATGTAAAGATCTGGCGGGAATACAGGGGAGTTCCGAAAGCGGGCGATACGACTTTTCACCAGATCCCTTTTAACGGAAAGCAGAGAACGTTTGTTGAAACAAAAGATCCCATTACAACTATTCCGTTTGTAAAAAACCATGAGTTCAATTATTCAAAATTGCTGCCTCCCGGTTGGAGGAAATATAGCTGGATACTGTACATCATTATAGTAATATTCATTATCACTGCGGTTTCGAACGGCTCGAATATCACTGATGGATTAGATGGACTTGCTGCGGGAACTTCCGCGATCATTGGCGTGCTCCTTGGGATTTTCGCGTATGCAAGTGGTAGTTTTTTTCTTGCCGATTATTTGAACATAATGTACATACCCAACCTGGCGGAGTTGTCAATTTTTATTGCTGCCATGATCGGTGCCTGTATCGGCTTCATGTGGTACAATTCATACCCTGCGCAAGTTTTTATGGGTGATACAGGAAGTTTAACACTTGGCGGTATCATAGCAGCAATCGCGATTATTGTTCATAAAGAATTATTGATACCAATTTTTTGCGGGGTGTTCCTGGTAGAGAATATAAGTGTGGTGATGCAGGTTACCTATTTCAAATACACAAGGAGAAAATATGGTGCTGGTCGAAGGATCTTTTTAATGAGTCCTCTTCATCACCACTATCAAAAGAAAGGGTATCACGAGTCAAAAATTGTAACAAGATTTTGGATTATAACCGTTTTGTGTGTGTTGTTTTCAGTGGCCACTTTGAAGATGCGATAGAGCGGGACTATAGTAAGTAAGAAGCGAAGGCATTACCGGAAAACCACTAATCAAGATCCCTGAAAAGCCATACCGACAACGATCGGTTAATCCAGATCAGATTGTGGTGCAGTAATGATCTAATGCTTTTGAAGAACCAATTCCGTACATCGGGGATGAGCCATGAGTACAAGAATGGTCATATTAGGCGGAGGAGAGAGCGGAGTTGGTGCTGCGCTGCTCGCGAAGCAACAGGGATATGACGTGTTTCTTACCGACGAAAGTTCTTTGAAAGAAGTTTATCGTAATGAATTGCAAATGGCCGGAATTGAATTCGAGGAACAAAGGCACACTGAAGAGAAGATCCTGAATGCTGATGAAGTAGTAAAGAGCCCGGGAATTGGCGAAAAGAATGCGCTTGTAAAAATGATCAGGAAAAAAGGAATTGAGATCATTAGTGAAATAGAGCTCGCTTACCGCTTTAAAGGCAGCAGCAGGACAATCGCCATCACAGGAAGCAATGGAAAAACAACTACCACGGCGTTGACCCATCACATCTGCCAGACGGCGGGGCTGAATTGTGCAATGGTTGGAAACATCGGCTATTCATTTGCAAGACAGGTTGCCATAAACCCAAAACAATTGTATGTAGCAGAGATCAGCAGTTTTCAGCTGGACGACATTAAGACGTTCAGACCAGATGTGGCGATACTCACTAATATTACTGAAGACCATCTTGACCGCTACGAATACAATTTCGAAAACTACATCCGCAGCAAATTTAGGATCGCAATGAACCAGACCGGGGATGATCATTTTATTTACAATGCGGATGATGAAGTAACGATGAAATATTTGAATCTCCCGACAGTTATCGGGATTGAAATAAAATCAAACCAACTACCAGTCACTATGAGAAGTGAAGTACCAAATGGAGCTTTTATAAAAGACGGAGATATGTACGTCAGAACGGGAACTGATTTTGTTGCCATGAGTGTTTTTGATTTTGCATTAAAGGGAAAGCACAATCAGTACAACACAATGGCCGCTTGCCTGGCTGCTGCTACTATGGAGATACGAAAGGAAAAGATCCGCGAAGCGGTGCAAACTTTTCAAAGTCTCGAACACCGCATGGAATATGTGTCAACGGTGCGCGGAGTTGAATTTATTAATGACAGCAAGGCGACGAATGTGAATAGCACGTGGTATGCGCTGGAAAGTATGGAAAAACCGACAATACTGATTTTAGGCGGAGTCGATAAGGGGAATGACTATACCCTGATCAAGGACCTGGTGAATGAAAAAGTAAAGGCCATCATATGCATGGGTGTTGACAACAGGAAGATCCACGAGGCATTTGGAAGTACAGTAAGCACGATCGTAAATACAGGAAGTGCGAAAGAGGCCGTGCACGCGGCGTTTCATTTTGCCAATAAGGGAGACGTTGTGTTGTTGAGTCCGGCTTGCGCCAGTTTCGATCTGTTTAAGAATTATGAAGACAGGGGAAACCAGTTTAAGCAGGCGGTGAGGGAATTGTGAGTCGTGACTCGTGGATAATAAATAGCTGGTAAGAAAGATAAAATTTTTTTGAGTTTCATTTTATGTCGTATTTAGAAGAAATAGGAGATCTGCAAAAACCAAGGGGATGGGGGCATCATTTAGCTCACCGGACAAAAGGTGACAAGGTGATCTGGGCCCTTGTTGTATTGCTTGCGCTGGTATCAATGCTCGTGGTATATAGCGCTACCGGTTCGCTTGCTTACAAGAACTACAGGGGTAATACAGAAATCTATCTTTTTAAGCAGGTGGCATTTATCGTTTTGGGTATCGGCATTATTTATTTTGCTCACCGTGTTAATTATGTTATTTACTCAAAGGTTGCACAGTTATTATTCCTTTTGTCGATTCCCTTGCTGATCTACACTTTGTTCTTTGGATTGAGCATGAATGAGGGTAGTCGTTGGATCCGGCTGCCGATTATTGGAATGAATTTGCAGACTTCTGAGCTGGCCAAGCTTGCGCTGTTCATGTACCTGGCAAGACTGATCAGCAAAAAGCAGGATGTGATAAAGGATTTTAAAAAGGGCTATTTGCCCTTGATCATCCCCGTCGGTATCATCTGTGTGCTTATTGCACCTGCTAATTTATCGACAGCTTTGTTACTTGGCGCAAGTTGCATGTTATTGCTTTTTATAGGTAGAGCAAGAACAAAACATCTGCTGCTCACGGTTGGCGTTGTTCTCGTTCCCGTACTGTTCCTGATAATCGCTGCCATTATCAGTCATAAATCAAGCGATGAAACAGTAGAAGTAAAAAAGGAAAGCGGGTCAAAACTCACAGCAAGAGTTGATACCTGGATCAACAGAGTTGAGCATTTTATTTACGGCGGCAAGAACGCAGACGACGAGGATTCTTACCAGGTAAACCAGGCAAAGATCGCGATAGCCAAAGGCGGCTTCCTCGGCGTAGGGCCTGGCAATAGCACTCAACGAAATTTCCTGCCACAAGCATACAATGATTTTATTTATCCAATTATCATTGAAGAATACGGATTGATTGGAGGAGCGTTCATTGTTTTCATTTACCTGGTATTTCTTTTTCGCAGTATAAAAATTTTCAGGCGATGCCCTTTTGCATTTGGAGCGTTCCTCGCACTGGGACTCAGCTTTACATTGGCGATACAGGCAATTGCGAACATGGCGGTGAGTGTTAATCTTTTTCCTGTAACCGGGGTTACACTTCCGCTGGTGAGCATGGGTGGCAGCAGTTTTTTATTTACATGTTTTTCGATTGGAATCATTCTGAGTGTAGCAAGGAATGTTGAGCAACTGGAGGGAAGAAAGGAAGAAACGATCAATGCTCAATGATCAATATTCAAAGTTCATTGCGTTGAGAATTGAAAATTGAACATTATTAAAAGTGAGTAGAAGGATAATAATAGCGGGTGGGGGAACGGGAGGACATATTTTTCCGGCAATAGCAATTGCCAATGCACTTAAGAGGATTGATACAGCGATTGAGATATTGTTTGTTGGTGCAAAGGGAAAAATGGAAATGGAAAGAGTACCCCAGGCGGGTTACAATATCAGGGGAATAGACATTGCAGGGTTTAACAGGAGTTCTTTGATAAAAAATATTTCATTGCCATTCAAACTGGTAAAGAGTTTTCTCCAGGTTCGCACGATTGTGAAAAACTTCCGCCCCGATGCGATCATCGGGGTTGGGGGTTATTCCAGTTTTCCCGTGTTGCGGCTTGGCCAGGCAAAAAGGATTCCCACATTCATTCATGAATCGAATTCATTTGCGGGCAAATCCAACATCCTTCTTGGAAAGAAGGCGACCAAAATCTTTGTCGCGACAGATGGAATGGAAAGATTTTTTCCCCGGGAAAAAATCCTGATCACCGGCAACCCGGTACGATCAACCATTTCGCAGTCTGTTGTAACCAGGACCGAGGGGATTAAATTCTTTGGATTGGATGAAAACAAGAAAACAGTTTTTGCTGTAGGAGGGAGTCTTGGCGCTAAATCCATCAACGAGGCGATCAGCAAACACCTTGATGAGTTGTTGAATGCGGGACTGCAGGTCATTTGGCAGACAGGCAAGCCTTACGCGGCGGAGGCAAAGGAAAGGGTAAAAGGAAAATCATTTGTTTCGGCAAGTGAGTTCATTACGCAGATGGACTGCGCTTATGCAGCCGCAGATATTGTTGTCTCAAGAGCGGGCGCTATGGCCATTGCTGAATTGTGTGTCGTTAAAAAACCGGTGTTGTTTGTGCCTTATCCCTACGCAGCAGAAGATCATCAAACAGTAAACGCAACAAACCTGGTGAGCAAAAA
>Ga0163162_10006332_pt1 | contig 11462 bp, 10 predicted proteins | sample S55metaG_FD_115310 | JGI IMG/M metagenome (GOLD analysis project Ga0163162, IMG submission 115310) | Switchgrass rhizosphere microbial communities from Kellogg Biological Station, Michigan, USA - S5-5 metaG | ecosystem: Host-associated > Plants > Roots > Rhizosphere > Soil | place: USA...
GACAAATTGCGGCAGAAAGTAAACAGCCAGACCAACCGGACACTTATACAGGGCGATAATGCCGATTATGATATCAGCGGCGTTATTACCGACTATTCCTTTACCACATCGGCCATTGCAGACAACCGGTCTGCCACCAACCGCTTAAATATAACGGTGCACATTAAGCTAATTAACCGCCTGGACGATAAACAAAGCAAGGAAGAAGATGTTACCCGGAGCTTTGATTTTGATGCCAATACAAGCGTGGAACAGGCCCAGGCAAAATTAAATGATGATATCATCAAGATCCTGAGCGATGAAATATTCAACCGTCTTTTTTCTAACTGGTAATTTGCAAGTATATTGCTGCTTATAAATATGCATGCACCATTCGACAATATTGTTCAGCATCTTTTTCATCAGCCATCCTTGCATTCTGTAACGGTAGATGAGCTGGAAAGCATGGCAAAACAGCATCCTTATTTTGCCGCTGCGCATTTTTTACTGCTAAAAAAAATGCAGGACAGCGATCATCCGCAGTTCAATACCCAGTTATATAAAACAACGCTCTATTTTAACAACCCCCTGTGGCTGCAATTTTTGCTGCAGCCGGAAACCGTAAGCAATTTTACGGTATCGGAGAAATCGCCGTTTATTAACAGCGAACCGGCAACTGCCCCGGCGTTTGCAGAAGAACCACCAATTAATAGTGAAGAACAACCGGCCGATGATACTGACGGAGGCGCAATGGCATTGGATCATGAACAACCTGTGGCGCTTACTGACCTGGTTCAGCACGAAACAAATGCAGTGGTTGAAGCTCCGGTTCATTCTTCAGCAGATGAGGTTGGTCCCCCTACCCAATTGGGAATTATGGACGTAATATCCGAGGTGTTCAATGAGCCTGGCGCTGAAACCAATCCGCCTGTCTCTGAAAATGAAGATAACCTTACCCACCAGGAAATTGATACAGCCGGGACAATTACAGCAATAGAAACAGAGGAAGCCCGCCCGGAAGAAAATATGCACCCCGTTGCGGAGCCGGCAAATGAACAGCCGGACAATGCCGAAACCCTGCAAATTGCAGCAGCAGCGGACGAGGAAGCATATCCTGTAGCATCTGCGACAGACAAAGCCCATTTTGGCATTGAGCCAGATGATACGGCGGAAACTGCGCAATTGCCGGAAGCAATAGCTGCGCCGGAAACCAGTACAGAAGAACACGTACCAAGCGATACAGATAATGGAGTAATTACAAACACCCCCGGTGCAACGATAACTGAAGAACCAGCTATGGTGGCAACCGAACCAACAGCAGCGATAGTTTCCGAAGTGTTTCCGGAAGCACACGAAAACATTCACACCGAACAGGCCGTTGTTACAGATGAAAAACCGCTGTTCAAAACTATTATTGAAACCCCTGCAGCCAAAACCGATTTCCTGTTTGAACCTTACCATACCGTTGATTATTTTGCCAGCCAGGGTATTAAGCTAAGCAAGGCAGAAGCTGGCGCAAAAGACAGTTTTGGCAGGCAGTTGAAGAGTTTTACAGAATGGTTGAAGACAATGAAGAAATTACCCAAGGCTTCCATTGAGAAAATGCTGTCTGAAAATGAGGAGTCAAAAGTAGTAGCAGACGCCATTCATTCCATAGAAAATAAAGAAGTTATCACCGAGGCCATGGCAGAAGTATTTGAAAAACAGGGAATGGTGGAAAAAGCGGCGGAAGTATACCAGAAATTAAGTTTGCTAAATCCCGGCAAATCAGCTTATTTTGCAGCCAAAATAGAAGATTTAAAACATTAGGATATGATTATTTTATTTGTGATTTTGATAGTGCTGGCCTGTGTAGCATTGGGCTTTATAGTTTTGGTGCAGAATCCAAAAGGTGGCGGTCTTTCGGGAAGCATTGCGGGTTTCAGCAACCAGTTTATGGGTGTAAAACAAACGACCGATGTGCTTGAAAAAGGCACCTGGATATTTGCTATTATAATCGCACTGCTTTGTGTTTTTTCAGCAGCATTTTTATCAAAAGGCGGCAGCGGTTCCAACCTGGTAAATGAGCTGGATACCAAACCAAAAACCACGCAGAGCGCCCCTGCACAACAACAGCAGCCTGTTACACCAGCGCCTGCCCCCAAAAAATAATTAACAACATATATTTATAGAACCCTGTCTGTGCAAGACGGGGTTTTTTATTATTTTGGATAAAAGGCTTTGTTATTGAACACCGGGCGCTGTGTTTCAACAACGGAGCATTTTTTGATACCTCCATTGGCAGCACAATTAATTTTAAAATAAGCTGCATAAAAGGTTTACTAAAACGTTTTCAAATATCCTGGCAATGAAAAGAACAGTACTCTTAATATTACTTATTGCAATAATGGCGGCAGCCTGGCTGGCCTGGAGCTTTTTGGGCGATGCTACCTCCTTTGAAGGCAAAAATTATTACCTGCATATTAAAACCGGCAGCACCTACGCAGATGTGCAGCATACGCTTGAAGAGGAACACGTCATCCGCAGCGGTTATTTTTTTGATGTGGTAGCCAACCGGGTGGATTACCCGCAAAAGGTAAAAGCAGGCAGGTACAATATAAAAAAGGGCATGAACCTCATTAGCATTGTACGGATGCTGAAAAACGGTCAGCAGGAGCCGGTGAACCTTATCATTACCAAATTAAGAACCAAGGAAGATCTGGCCTCACTGGTAGGCCGGAAATTTGAATGTGACTCCGCCTCGTTTATTGCTTATCTCAACAACGAAGACTCGCTAAAACGGTTTCACCTGGACAGCAACACGGTAATGACCTGTGTGTTTCCCAATACATATACTTATTTCTGGAACACTACGCCGTCTAAAATATTCGCAAAACTGCAAAATAGTTATGAGCTTTTCTGGACGCAGGCCCGCATCAGCCAGGCAAAAGAACATGGTTTAAATCCGCAGACCGCCTATACGCTGGCGTCTATTGTAGAAGAGGAAACGGTAAAAAAAGAAGACAAAGGGAAAATAGCCAGCGTTTATCTTAACCGCCTGGCAAAGGGAATGCGTCTTTCGGCCGATCCGACCGTGAAATTTGCGCTCCGGCAATTTGGGCTGAAGCGTATTTATGAAAAACACCTGGCGGTAGAGTCGCCCTACAATACTTACAAAGTGGCAGGTTTACCGCCCGGGCCTATTTGCACACCTTCTGCACAAACCATTGACTCGGTTATTACATCACCTAAAACGAACTATATATTCTTTGTTGCCAAAGCAAACCTGGACGGCTATTCCAATTTTGCCGAGACTTACCAGGAGCACCTTAAATATGCAAAAGAATACCAGCAGGCGCTGGATAAAATAATGCAGCAAAAGCAACCTGCAAATGATAATTTAGCTCATTAAGGTAATGACCAAACTGGAACGCCTCATATACAATACACTTGTTTTCCGCTTTCTGCAAAACAGGAGCAAAAAAATTATTTTGCCCGGATTCAGTGGCGTGCCCCTGTACGATGTGGTGAATTTTTTTATCAGGCAAATACGCAAGACCAGCCTTACCGAAAGGGCCGCAGCCATTTCGTATAATTTTATTATGGCCATCCCTCCTATTTGCCTCTTCCTTTTTACATTGATACCCCACCTGCCTTTTATAAAAAAGAAAGCGTTGGAGTTCCAGGTCAATAAATTAATTACTGATATTGTTCCTGCCAGGGAACACAATAAAAACCTGATAAATTTTGTAAACGGTTTTCTGGAACACCCGCGTATCGGCCTGCTGTCTTTCGGGTTTATATTGCTGTTGTTTTTTGGCTCCAACGGTATGATGGGCATTATGCGTTCATTCAACAAAAACTATATGGGCGCCAAAAAAAGAACGGGTTTAAAAAAACGGTGGATTGCCATAAGACTTACCCTGTTGATTATGTCATTGCTGCTGGCTTGTATTGTGCTGCTTATCATGCAGGGCGTAGTACTTAAATGGCTGGGCATTACCAATGCCAGTGTAAGAAGCTGGATTGATTTGCTTCGCTGGGTGCTCATCGTTAGCCTTATCTTTTATTCCATCGCATTTATTTACCAGTATGCCCCCGATATCAATAAAAGATGGAGGCTGGCCTCTCCCGGTTCTATAGTAGCTACTTCCCTGAGCATTATTGGCACTGTGGGTTTTTCATTGTTTGTAAATAACTTTGGCAGGTACGATGCTTTATACGGTTCCATTGGAACTGTTATTGTACTTATGAGCCTGATTTATATTAATTCGCTTATCCTGCTGGTAGGATACGAATTAAATGTGAGTATCCATTCTTTGCAGATTATTGCGGAAGAACGGCAATTGGAAGCCAGCCTTGAGCGGCCAGGTACAGAAAATCAGAAAGTTACGGGTATCTGACACTTTGCGTGAACAGCATTCTGGCCTTATACTTTCGGTGGCTGCTCCAAACATCTATTTGCCCGTTTTAATTGTCTTATTATAAATTGCTACTGAATGAAAAATACATTTTTTGCTGTTTTTGCCACTTTTATGCTGATGGCTTTTACAACAATGCCACAGGGTCTGCCTATTGGGGCAGACATACCAAAGGCGGATATAAAAATGAAAGATGTGGGTGGCGATCTGGTCTCGCTGAAAGAAGCCCGTACAGCCAACGGGCTCCTGGTTATGTTTAGTTGTAATACCTGCCCCTATGTAATAAAAAATCAAAGCCGCGCCAAAGCTGTTTGCGCATTTGCGAAGGAAAAAGGCATTGGTGTAATTGTATTAAACGCCAATGAAGGCGGCAGGCACAACGGAGAGTCGTTGGCGGATATGCAGGCATACGCAAAACAACAATCGTACAACTGGTATTATGTGCTTGACAGCGATAATTTGCTGGCCGATGCGTTTGGCGCCACCCGCACACCGGAGTGTTTTTTGTTCGATAAAAATGGCAAACTGGTATACCATGGTGCCATAGACGATAGTCCGGCGGATATTGCCGAAGTGAAACGCAACCACCTGAAACAGGCTATTACTGAAATGGCGCAGGGTACCGATGTGAGTGTAAAAGAATCGCGCTCAGTGGGATGTTCCATAAGACGCAAGGGGACCTGAGAAGAGCTGTTAGCACTTAGCAGTTAGCTATAAGCCTTTAGCCTTCAGCTATTAGCAGTTGGCAGTCGATGCAGAAAAATTCCCTAAAACTATGAGATTTGTCCATGCCTCGCTTATGGCTTAAAGCTTATAGCTAACACTTAACATCTAATAGCCACCCCCTACCAGCTCTTTCAAATTTTTATCAAACTGCCCTGGAGACATGCCCGTTTCATAGAATTTGCGGTACTGGTGTTTATTATTGATCATCAGTGTAGATGGAATGGCCCCACTCCAGGTGGTATCAATTTTTGGGCAAAAAATATCGGCATTGGGCTCATTCAGCCAAACAACCGGCGCATCGTATTTTCTTTTGGTAACAAATGATTCAATTTTACCCGGATAATAAGATTTGATATCCAGGCTTACCAGCAGCAGTTCTACATTGTTCCTGTATTTTTCCTTAATAGTGGAAATAAAATAAGGAATTTCTTCATTGCATGAGGCGCACCAGGTGGCCCAGAAACTTACTACCAGCGGCTTGCTGCTTTTTGTTATATACACACGCAAATCGTCCACACTCATCTTTTTTATTTGCTGGCTGTTTGCCGGCAATTGCATAACAAAAAAGATACACAGAACCGCATACTTTTTCATTGTTGTATACATTTACACGTCATTTATAAACCCCCATTCATTCAGCAAACCATTGAAACGCACTTCATCCAGCCCTTTTTTGGCATAATGGCCGGCCAATGTTTTTTGCCGCATGGCTTCGTACACGGTAACAGCACAGGCCACAGAAATGTTCAGCGATTTTATAATGCCCACCTGCGGGATAATAAAATTGCCATCTGCCAGCGCCCTTATTTCTTCACTTACGCCCTCATGTTCATTGCCAAATACCAGGGCAATGGATTGGGTGAAGTCAATTTCATGCAAAGAAACGGCATCGCTGCTGAGATGGGTGGTTAAAATGAGGCTATAGTGTCTTCGCAGTTCAGCGAAACACTCATTTGCATCAGAAAACTGGTGTATGCTGAGCCATTTGGCTGCGCTGGATGAGCTTTTCTGTCCCCATTTTTTATGACGTGCTATCCTGGTATTAAGTACATAGATGTCCTGTATACCTACCGCATCGCAGGTTCGCATTACCGCCGAGATATTGTGCGGATCAAACACATTCTCCAGCACAACAGTAATATTGTTTTGCCGTTTATTTAGTACGGAGAGCAACCGCTCCTGTCTTTCTGGCGTCATATTTGCAATCCGTGCTTTTTATCATTAAAAATTGTCTAAAACTATATAAAAAAAATTAAACCGGCTTCTTTGCACGAACCGGGCGACCTTTATAAATTGCGGCAATTATTACTATCTCATTCATTTATCCAAAGAAAAGAACCATGTTGAAAAAGATCATCAAAATAACCCTTATTATCTTATTAGTAGTAATTGGAGCTGCCTTTGCAGCCCCTTTTATTTTTAAGGACAAGATAACTGCCCTTGTAAAAAAAGAAATCAACAATAAGCTGGACGCAAAAGTTGATTTTGCTGCCGTAGATATTTCTTTTTTCCGGCATTTTCCAAAAGTGGCCCTGGGATTGGATCATTTGCAAATTACCGGCATCAATGAATTTGCCGGCGACACCTTATTTGCCGCCAGGAATATAGATGTGGCTGTTAACATTATGAGCATCCTGAAAGGCAGCGAATACAAAATTTACTCCATAAACATTGATGAACCGCGTATACACGCTATTGTTACAAAAGACGGCAAGGCCAACTGGAGCATTACAAAACCAGACACCGCAGCTGTTTCCGGAGAACAAACGCCTTTTAAACTCAACCTGCAGTCGTATAGAATCAGTAACGGATATATAAAATATGAAGATGCAGCCGGCAATATGAGCAGCGAAATAAGCGGCCTTAATCATTCCGGCAGCGGCGATTTTACTGCAGACCTTTTTAACCTGAGTACAAAGACAAGCGCCGATGCATTTAGTTTCAATTATGGCGGCATCCCTTATTTCGCCAGAACCAAAGCCACTATAGATGCAGATATACAGGTAGACAATAAAACAAACAAATACAATTTTAAAACCGATAAGATATCCCTCAATGAACTAAAACTTAGTTCAGAAGGTTTTTTTCAGCTGGTAAATGACAGTGTATACAATATGGACATCAAATATGATGCACCTTCTACGGATTTCAAAAATATCTTGTCGCTGATCCCAGCCGTTTACCAGAAAGATTTTGCCAGTATTAAAACCAGCGGCAAAGCCCTGTTCAACGGCTTTGTAAAAGGCACTTACAGCAGTAAACAAGTTCCTGCGTACAACCTGAACCTGGCGGTAAAAGATGGCTTTTTTCAATATCCCGACCTGCCCAAGCCCGTAAAAAATATCAATTTTTCCGCCACAGTCGATAATCCCGACGGTGTTACCGACCATACAGTGGTAAATATTCCCGGTGCGCATATTGAGTTGGACAATGAACCTTTTGATTTTCGGTTGCTGGTTAAAAACCCCGTGAGTGATATGTTCGTGGATGCTGCTGCCAAAGGAAAGCTTGATTTGTCGAAGGTGGCTGAGTTGGTAAAACTGGAACAAGGTGTAAAGCTGGCAGGGCTATTAAATGCAGATGTGCGTGCCAGCGGCAACATGAGCGCCATTCAAAAAAAGCAATATGAAAAATTCAATGCGGCCGGCACCATCAGTCTTAATAATTTTTTATATGCTTCAAAAGATTATCCCGATGGCATCAAATTAAATACCATGCTGGCAAGCTTTACGCCGAAAAATGTAACGCTGAGCGATTTGACGGGCCAGTATATGAAAACAAATTTCACTGCCAATGGTGCTATAGACAATTTGCTGCCTTATGTGTTGCAAAACCAGTCTTTAGCCGGGGTGATGAATATTAAGGCAGACCAGGTAAACCTGAATGACTGGATGGGCACGGCTACAGACACCAGCACCAAAGGCACCCCGGCGGCAGCGCCGTTTGCGGTTCCGGCCAATATTGATTTTACGGTAAACGCTGCAGCAGACAAAGTACATTACGACAAGATAGATATGCAGGCCGTTTCCGGGGCGCTGGTAGTGAAAGACGAGACGGTAAGCCTGAATAATATTAAAACTGCCATGCTGGATGGAACGATGAACGTAAGCGGTTCCTATTCTACCAAAGCAGATAAAAAGAAACCAGCTATCAGCTTAAATTATGATGTAAAAGGTTTTGATGTAGAAAAAACATTCAATGCTTTTAATACGGTGCAAAAGTTGATGCCGGTAGGGAAGTTTATTTCCGGCAAGTTAAGTTCACAATTAAGCTTCACTGGCAAGCTGGGCGATAATATGATGCCGGATCTGCAGTCACTGACCGGCAATGGAAACCTGTTATTGATCGAAGGGTTTCTTAAAAAATTTGCACCTGTTGAAAAACTGGCAGCACTGATAAATGTAAAAGAACTTGAATCTTTCTCATTAAAGGATGTCAAAAACTACATTGAATTCAGTAATGGCAAAGTGCTGGTAAAACCCTTTAAGGTAAAAGTGAACGATATTGAGATGGAGATTGGCGGCATGCATGGTTTTGATCAGTCGCTGGATTACCTGATTAATATGAAAGTGCCGCGCTCATTGATGGGCGACAAAGGAAATTCATTTGTAAACGGCCTGGTTAGCCAGGTAAACAGCAAGGGTGTGCCTGTAAAATTGGGTGATTTTGTGAACCTGAAAATAAACATGGGTGGAAGTATTACCAGCCCGGTTCTAAAGGCAGATCTTAAACAATCCGCCAATTCGCTGGCAGATGATTTGAAACAACAGGCAACCGACTTTGCGAAGGCAAAGGTTGACAGTACCAAAAAAGCCGTTGTTGCTGCAGTAAAGGATACCGTGGCATCTTTAAAAAAACAGGCTATTCAAACCGCCGGCGATGAATTGAAGAAACAATTGTTCAGCAAGGGCGATACGTCAAAAACCAATGGAACGGACACTAAGAAAAATATGGGAGAGTCTGCCAAAGGACTGCTGCAAAACCTTAGTCCGTTTGGGAAAAAGAAAAAAAACCAGGACTCTGTTCAGCACCAATAAATTACGACATATGATGACGGCAAGACTTTGCCAAAGCTAAACAGGCTACACCGCTTTGGCAAAGTTTCATCCAGGTGGTGCCCGAAAAATTATTTTTAGGCTGCTTCTGGGTAAAAACAGTAATCACTCCCTCAGTTAACCCAGGCATTTTTGGTTTTCCCAATTATCGTGGATTTTTGGTTAATAAATGGGTAAAAATAACCACAAAGTGGTATTGGTATTACATTTATTTAGCATAGTTTTGCGCGTACACGTAAACTCTTATACCCCCTCTTGCGTGCAATATCCCATTTAAACTACCCTATTCGGTTCAATATCCCGTAGAATATCCCACCAGCGCGTGCAATATCCCATAAACAAACACCCCTAAGCGACGGCTGCCAATCAAAAACTTTCTATTAAATATCTGTACCCGGATGATTACAAATTGTCCGGGTAAATGCACACGTAAATGGGTATACCAATGAAACATGTTTTACTAAGCCTTATTCTTTTATTTTGTTTTGGAATTGTTAGTTATTCTCAATCCGCTGTTCTTAACCCTGCTGATCCTATTATCAACTATGATAAGAATCAGCCAGCTGGCTCTGCAGCCAATCCCATCATACCATACAATAATCAGATTGTAAAATGGGTAAGAACACCCAAAGTTGCCGGTTACCCAACCAATACGCCCGGTATTACATGGAATACCGGTAACTACAAGTGTTACATGGTTAATAACCTGCCGTTCCGTATGCGTTATCCCAATGGATATGTTCCGGGTGCCAACGATGGAAAGAAATTTCCCATCATGGTTTTCTGGCATGGTGGAGGCGAAGTGGAAGGTTATTATACGGTTAACAATGGAATATATACTTACCATGCATATGGAAACGGTGTATGGGACAATGAATACCAGCTCTACCAGGGTGCGCAGGCGTTTGAAACCAAAACGACTACCGACCAGGATGCCTTTATCCTTTTCCCACAAGCGCCAGTAATAGGTTGGGATAACAGCCAGTTTGCAGCTATGAACGTGGTTATTGATGAAATCATCAATAATTGTAAGGGCGATCCCGACCGCGTTATTTCTATGGGGCTTTCAGTCGGCGGACAGGCATGTATAGACTATGCCCTGGCTTATCCGCAAAGGGTTTCTTCTATTATATCAAGTTCGGGGATAAGTATCTCCAGCTATGCAAATATAATGGGCCCGGCCATCCACATACCATTATGGTACGGCAATGGAGGAAAGGATACTAATCCAGATTCAGCCAGTGCCCAGGTCTTTGAAAACGGTTATACTGCTGCCGGCGGTATTTTATTGCGTTCCTATCTGCCGCTGCAGACCCATGTAATGTGGGACATGCAATGGGCAGAAGAGCCAAGTTTTGACTCGGCGTGGAGCCAGGCGCATAAAGCCAATCCCCTGGTGTATAACAATAACCGGTTTTATTGCCCGGGTTCTACCAATATTTCTTCTACTATGGGCATAACACCGGGTTATTATGCCTATCGCTGGGATAAGGATGGGGTTATTATTCCCGGCGCAAATTCCAGCGACTATACCGCTACTGCATTTGGTACATACAGGTGTAGTTTTATGCGTACCAGTACATCCGCCTGGTCGGCCTGGTCACTGGCGCCAGCCAAAATTGTTCCCGTATGTCCGCCGGTAACAGGAACAGGAACAGGGCTGGCAGCGACCTATTTTAGCAGCAATAACCTGACAAATCCGGTAGTATCCAAGCTTGATCCATGCCTTAATTTTTATATTAACAACGGTGCATCGCCAGCTTCCGGCATTTCAAACAACACCAGTTATTCGGTAAGGTGGACAGGAAAAATACAGGCAAAATTTACAGAGCCCTATACTATTTATACTTTTTCTGATGACGGCGTAAGAATGTGGATCAACGGACAACTGGTGGTGGATAACTGGACAACCCATGGTGGAACCGAGAATTCAGCAACCATTTCAATGGTAGCGGGCCAGCAATACGATATAAAAATTGAGTATTATAATAATTATAATTACCAAAACGTATACAACAGCATCAACAGCTATATAACAGGTATATTTTCTTTGCGTTGGTCCAGCCCGTCTACGGTAAAAACAATGGTGCCCAAAACGCAGTTGTATCCAACAGGAACAGGTGTGCCCACTACAGCTCCGCTTTGTACCACCAACCTTACACCAGCGAATGCTGCTGTATTGCCTGCCACAACTTCCACGACATTAACCTGGACACCGGTAGCCAATGCCGGAGCCTATGATGTATATTTCTGGACAGGTGCTACACCGCCGGGTTCCCCCACTGCCTCTAATCTTACCACA
>Ga0163162_10006333_pt1 | contig 11461 bp, 11 predicted proteins | sample S55metaG_FD_115310 | JGI IMG/M metagenome (GOLD analysis project Ga0163162, IMG submission 115310) | Switchgrass rhizosphere microbial communities from Kellogg Biological Station, Michigan, USA - S5-5 metaG | ecosystem: Host-associated > Plants > Roots > Rhizosphere > Soil | place: USA...
CATCATCGCGGGAACCGACTGCGGGCTGGGGCCACGTGTGGGCCACCCGAAGATCGCGTGGGCCAAGTTCGAGGCGCTGGTGGAAGGCGCGCGCCTGGCCACGGCCCAGCTCTGGGGCCGCTGAGTGCAAGGCCGCGCGGCGTGATTCGAGACGTGGAGGTCGTGGCGTGAGCCAGGACGAGACGGTCCTGGAGCTGGCCAGCGTCAGCAAGCTGTTCGGTCCGACGCCGGCGGTGGACGGCGCCTCGCTCGAGATCCGCCGGGGCGAGGTCTTCACGCTCCTGGGGCCGAGCGGCTGCGGCAAGACCACCACGCTGCGCCTGGTGGCCGGCCTCGAGCGGCCCGACGCCGGCGAGATCACGCTGCGCGGCCGCGTCGTCGCCGCGCCGTCACGCCGCGTGTTCGTCGCGCCGCACAAGCGCAACCTCGGGATGGTCTTCCAGTCGTACGCGATCTGGCCGCACATGACCGTGTTCGACAACGTCGCCTATCCGCTCGCCCTGCGCGGGACGAGCCGCGCGGTCATCCAGAACAAGGTCACCCGGGTCCTCGATCTGGTCGGGCTCGACGGGCTGCAGACGCGGGCGGCCACGCTGCTCAGCGGCGGCCAGATGCAGCGGCTGGCGCTCTGCCGGGCGCTGGTCTACGAGCCGGATCTGCTGCTGCTGGACGAGCCCTTCAGCAACCTGGACGCCAAGCTCCGCGAGCAGATGCGCGTGGAGCTGAAGCTCTTGCAGCGACGGCTCGGCGTGACCGTGCTCTTCGTCACCCACGATCAGATCGAGGCGCTCAGTCTCTCCGACCGCATCGCGGTGATGCAGCGCGGCCGCGTCGAGCAGGTCGGCACCCCCCGCGGCCTCTACGACCGCCCCGCCTCGGCGTTCGTGCGCGACTTCCTGGGCCAGACGGTGGTTTTGCGCGGCCGCATCGCCGGGTGCGACGGAGCGAGCCTGACGATGAAGATGGAGGGCGTCCTCGCCGGCCGCATCCTGGCCGGACGCGCGGCAGCGGACGCCCCCCTGGCCGAGGGCGCCGAGGCGCAGCTCTCCATCCGACCGGAGGACATCGCGGTGAGCGCGGACGAGCACCCGCGGTCCGGCGACCAGGCGCCCGGCGACTACGCGCTGCCCGGCGTGATCGAGGCGTTGCTGTTCGTCGGCGATCGGTACGAGGCGCGGGTGGCGCTGGGCGGCGAGCAGCGCATCCTGCTGCTGTTGCCCCGGGGTCGCGAGTGGCGTGAAGGGCAGCGGCTACATCTGGAATTTCCACCCGACGGGGTGAGCGTATGGCCGGCCTGATCGTCGGCCCGGACTCGCCCGTCGCGAGCACAAGGAGGAGCGCGTGGCCAAAAGTGTCGTGACGCCCGAGCGGTTTTCCAAGGGCCGGACCTTCGACGAGTACGTGCGGTATGCCGGGAGCGCGGTGAATCTCGCCCGCGAGGCCTTCGGGGGCGCCTACTTCGCCGACGGCGGATCGATGGGCGGCCCGCGACGCGACAACAGTGGAATCCTGCGCGAACGCTACGGCAAGACGTGGCTCAACGAGCAGCAGACGGCGGCCATCAAGTGGCTCGCCGCTCAGCCCGGCGGCCCGGCGAAAATCCTCGCGATCTCCGAAGATTGGTCATCGGATTGCCGGCGCGACGTGCCGATGCTGGCGCGACTGGCCGAGGCCGGTGGCCTGGAGCTGCGCATCTTCGATCGCGACGGCGGCAAGATTCTGGCGACGCGCCGGCCCGATCCGACCGCCCGCGACGGCAACCACGACCTCATGGCGGAGTTCATGAACACCAAGGACGGCGGAGAGTGGGCCTCGCTGCCGGTGGCGGTGTTCTACACGAGCGATTTCCGTGAGCTGCACCGCTACATCGAGTATCCCGCCATCTATCACAAGGACCGCATTCGCGCCTCGCAGCAAGCGGCGCGAGCGAGTGAGACCGCCGAGCAGGCGAAGGCGCGCGGCGCCGCCGAGTTCGCCGCGCTGCAGAACTCGCCGTTCTTCGACCTGTGGGCCTCGGCCGGTGTCGACGAGATCCTGAGCGCATTGCACGAGAAGCTGACCGTCGGCGGGTCGTGACCGGCGGCGACACCCTCGCCGGGCGCCGCGGGCGTCTGCAGGCGCCGGACGTGCTGTGCACCGCCGTTCTCGCCGCCGTCGCCTTCACCGTCGTCTATCCCATGCTCCTGGTCGCGCTGCAGAGCTTCCAGGTGGCCGCACCCGGGGAGCCCGCGCGGTGGGGGCTCGACGGCTGGCGAGCGGCCTTCACCGAGCCGGGGCTGCGCGCCGCCCTGGTCAACACACTCACGGTCACGGTGGTACGCCAGCTGATCTCGCTGCCGCTGGCGGTGCTGATCGCGTGGCTGATCGCCCGCACGAACCTGCCGGGCCGAGACTGGATCGAGGTCGGGTTCTGGGCCGCGTTCTTCTTGCCCAGCCTGACCGTGACGCTGAGCTGGATCCTGCTGCTCGATCCCGACTACGGACTGATCAACACCTGGCTCGCGCGACTGCCGTGGGTGGGCAAGCCGTTCAACATCTACTCGTTCTGGGGCATCGTGTGGGTCCACGTCATCACCGGATCGCTCACCGTGAAGGTCATCCTGCTGACGCCGGCGTTCCGCAACATGAACGCGGCGTTCGAGGAGGCCTCCCGGGTGGCCGGGGCGAGCACGCTGCGGACCGCGCTCCGGATCACGGTGCCGGTGATGGCGCCCGCGATCCTGTCGGTGCTCCTGCTGGGGACCATGGTGTCGCTGCAGACCTTCGAGGTGGAGCAGGTCCTCGGCATTCCCTTCCGGTTCTTCGTGTTCAGCACGATGATCTACGATCTGCTCGTCACGCGCGTGCCACGCTACGACGCGGCCACCGCGCTGGCGGTCGTGACCCTGGCGGCCATGCTTCCGCTGGTGCTGGCCCAGCAGTGGCTGACGCGGGGCCGGCGATTCACGACGATCACCGGCCAGTTCCAGAACCGCCCGCACACGCTGGGCCGGTGGCGGGGGCCGGCGCTGGCCCTGGTGCTGGTCCTGCTCGTCATCGTGCTGGGCGTCCCGCTGGCGATCGCCCTGCTCGGGACGTTCATGAAGCTGTTCGGCTTCTTCGATATCCCGCAGCCGTGGACCCTCGACAACTGGACGACGGTGCTGACCGACGAGCTGTTCCTGCGCTCACTCGGCAACACGCTGCTTCTGGCCACCGGGACCGCGGTGGCCGCCATCCTCGTTCATTCATTGATCGCGTACATCGCGGTGCGGACGCGCTATGCCGGCCGCCGAGCCCTCGACCTCATCTCGTGGCTGCCCTTCACCGTGCCCGGCATCATTCTGGGGCTGGCCCTGCTGTGGCTGTGCCTGGACACGGCCGCGCTGCGCCCGCTCTACGGCACGATGACCCTGTTGATCGTCGCCGGGGTGATTTCCGGCATGCCGCTCGGGGTGCAGATCATCAAGAGCGGGCTGATGCAGCTCGGCGCCGAGCTCGAGGAGGCCTCGCGCATCGCCGGCGCCTCGTGGTGGAACACCTATCGGCGGATCGTGCTCCGCCTGATGGCGCCGACCCTGGTGGCGGTGGGCATGATCACGTTCGTGGGCGCCGCCCGCAACATCGGCAACATCGCGCTGCTCGCCACCAGTGCCAACCGGCCGCTCTCGATCCTGCAACTCGACTACATCGCCCAGCGCAAGCTGGAGGCCGCAGTGGTGGTGGCCTGCATCATCATGTTCATCTCGCTCGCCGGCGCCCTGCTGGCCCGGCTCTACGGGCTGCGCAGCAACGTCGGCTGAAGGAGCGCATCGTGAAGCTCACAGGGAAGGTGGCGATCGTCACAGGGACGAGCCCCAACATCGGCGCCGGCCTGGCCGGCGGCCTGGCGGAGGAGGGCGCCAAGGTCGTGTGTGTCGACATCGAGCCGGAGAACGCCGGGCAGTGCGCGGAGTGGATCCGGGGCCACGGCGGCCAGGCCGAGGGCATCGCCTGCGACACCACGGACGAAGAGCAGGTGGCGGCGATGGTCGCCCGGGTGCGGGACGTCTACGGCGCGGTGGACATCCTCGTCAACAACGCCGGCATCCTGGGCGGGCTCAGCGTGCTGGAAATGCCGCTCGAGCGCTGGCAGCGCCAGCTCGCCGTCAACCTCACCGGCACGTTCCTCTGCACCAAGCACGTCGCCCGCACCATGGTCGAGCACAAGACGCGCGGCAGCATCATCGTGATCGTCTCGACCGCCGGACATCAGGGCCAGGCCGGCAACATCGCCTATTGCACGAGCAAGAGCGGGCTCCTGAACTTCACGCGCGCCGCCGCCATGGACCTGGCGCGCCACGGGATTCGCGTCAACAGCCTCACCCCGACGGCCACCGACGTGGAGGAAGGCCTGGAGCGGGCGGTGGAGTGGGGCCGGCCGCGTCGCGAGCGCGGGAGCCGGCTGCTCGATTTCCAGAAGATGGTGCCCACGGGCCAACTGCCGAGCCCGCGCCACTACGCGCGGGCGGCGGTGTTCCTGGCCTCGGACGATGCGGAGATGATCACCGGCTTCGACCTGCGCGTCGACGCGGGCGCGATCGCGAAATACTGGCCCTGGATTCCCGGCTAGCGCTAGCGAAGGCCAGCTTATCCCCCGACGCTCGGGGAAACGGAGGGTTGAGCAACATCGGCGTACGGACTCCGGCTAGGGGGAAAGAACTTGCTCGCGACCATCCTCGTTCCGCAACCTCAAGGAGCTGATGGTCGCGGTGGACTGGAGAATCACGTACGTGTCCTTGGTACCGGTTGGGCCCGCGAAGCTCAGACCTGAGGTGGGCTCGGAGGACCCGATCTTGACCGATGGCCGCCCGCGTTCGGTGATCAGACGCAGCAGAACGGTTTCGGCTTGATCCTCGCCGTTCGGCGACCTGCTGGGGGGCAGCACATTGATGCTGGCACGGACGCGGCCTTGCGCATCGACGATCTCGAGAGCGCGACCGCGCAGCACTGGGACGCCGCCTCGAGCAAAAAGCGGACGGAGCTGCTGCCCAAGGGTGAAGAGCAGCAGAGCGACGTTGATCAAGGTGAGTGCCATGAGGGCTCGTGATGTCTTCATGCGATCTCCACACTCGGGGTCACGCGAGCCAAGCTCAACGCGGAAGAGTCTCGGCTATGAGGTCGGCTTGCGCGCAATCAGGCTAATGAAAGAGATGTGACCGAAGAACTCTTCCTCTTTCACCCGGCGGCGGGCCTCGTTCTTGAGTGCGGCTGCTTGCTCGGCGCCAATACTCCCGGCTTTCGCAAGCACATCGGCACCTCGATCGATGATTGTCAGCATGTACTGCGGGTCGGTCGTTGGTGTGTAGCCGTGACTGCGGAGGCTCGTGACAGTAAAGCCGATCGACCGCAGGCTTTTCCCCAGGCGTCGCAGTAACCACGGATTCTGGACAAAGTTCGCCACCATGGCATCGACTGCGCGCTGGAGCGGGTCGAACGTGTCGGTGGACACCGTGGTCGTCGTGTAGTCTCCGTCAAACACGGCTAACCAGCCTCCTGCGCGAAGCACTCGATAGGCTTCACGGAGGGCCTGGTCCGGGTCGGGAATATGGCACAGCGTGGTGTGGAATACGACGAGATCAAAGGACGCATCGGGGAACGGAACAGCCAGGCCGTCTGCGGTTTGGAAGGACAGCCGTGAAAAGCCTTTCCCAAGCTCTCGTGCCTTCTCTATGAAGACCGGCGCGGGGTCAATCCCGACGACTTCGCGAACGCCGGGCATCTCTGCAAGAACCCGACTTACCGCTCCCGTTCCACAGCCAACATCCAACGCACTTGCTTCGCCCGGAAGCTGTAGTTCCGATAGATAGGCATTGAGCATGGCTCGCTGTTGCGGATCCGCGGCTCTGAGCTCGAGCACGTCGGCAAGTCTTGCTTGCATCCCCGTGTCGGCTTGAGCGATTGAAATGTACGGGTCCGGCATGGCGTGCTCCACCCAAAATCGACAGTACGGCTAGCGCTTGGCGGCTGAGCGGCCGGCGCTGAACCGTGCGATGTTCGTACGCGCGCTCATGCCGGGCCGTTCAAGTCGCTTGTTAGGCGGCTCATCGCACGTGCTCCGGGCGATAGGAGCAGCGCGAGCGCCGCTAACCAGGTTGCTAGCAATATGCGCAGGTGGACCGTTCGCAACGCCGCTCCTTCCGCCACGAAATAGCCACCGAACGCGAGGATCAATGACGCCACCCCTATCCACAACAGGAGCAGGGAACACATCACGACAGCTAGCCACCAGGCCCACCGATAGCCGAGCCACAAGCCGGCTGCTATGAGGAGCGGAGCTCCCGCTCGAAACCAGACCGGTGGGAGCCAACTGGGGCGGTCTACGCCGGCGCGGCTCCCGCCGACTGCTATGCCGATGAAGAATACGACCGTGTTGAGAGCCAGTAGTAAGGCCGCCGTGCGCCATGTCGTCATGGATCGTCGCCGCCCGCCCAACTAAGAGTCTGCGGAACAATCTAATCCGTTAGCCATAGCGCCTCTTGCAAGCTAGCACCGGCCGCGCCTTCCCTATATCAGGGGAAATCCTGACATCGCCACCGGTTAGGTCGGGCGGCGTAGCCTCGGCGGCCGGGATAGGCAGACCGAGGCTATCCAGCGGACATTGCGAGGCTGGCTAACTAGCGCCGGGAGTACTCGAAAGAGTAAGGCCCGCCGTTGCTCGTGCCGGTGCCGGAGAGGTAGCGCTGGCCGTTCTTGACGACTAGCTGCACCGTGACCGCCGCATCGGCGTTGCTGAGACCGCCGCTCACGTAGGGGTTGGACACGAGCGAGCCGTTCTGGAGCTGAAAGGTTCCGGTCGAGGTGAATGCGCCGACCGAGTTGTTGAAGTATCCGTCAGGGCGGAGCGTCAGCTCGCCGGGGAAGCCGGTGGCGCCCGCGTACGCGAATCCGCTCCAGACGCCGGCCAGGGAGGCGAGGTCGGACTGCTGGATGGGAACGACGGTACCCTGCTGCGCCATGCTGGCGCACCCGACGGCGACGAGGACCACCGCAACGATCAGGACTCCCAGGCGTGCTATCCGATGTGTTCTCACGGCTCGCCCTCCGTTCTCGAGGCCGGCGCCTCGCCCTTCGCACGGTCGAAGGGATACGCCGCGCCGTACCGCGTGTCAAGGCCGCGGGGTGTCGTCGACCTCCACGCGTCGCTGGACGGGGAAGCAGTGGATGCCCCAGCTCTCGGCGATCAGCCCCCACAGCCCCTGCGGGTACGCGAGCATCACCGAGACCGCGAGCGTGCCGAGCACGATCATGTACCAGCTTCCGTAGTCGGCCAGCAGCTCGCGGAGCACGAAGAAGACCACGGCGCCGACCAGCGGGCCTTCGAGCGTACCGATGCCGCCGATGACCACGATGAAGATCGTGGACGCCGTCCAGCTGATGCTGAACGCCGCGTCCGGCGAGATGCGGAGCAGGTTCAGGTAGATGACGGCGCCGGTGGCCCCGGTGCCGAAGGCCGCCAGCAGGTAGACGATGAGCTTGGTGCGGAAGACGTCGACGCCGAGCGTCTCCGATGCCGGCTCGCTGTCACGCACGGCCATCAGCCCCAGCCCGAAGCGAGCGCGGAGGAACACGTAGATCCCGACCAGCGCCGCCACGCCGAGGGCCAGGGCCAGGTAGTAGGTGGCCATCTCGCGGGTCTCGCGGGCCAGCGGGAACACGGCCTTCAGCGTCCGGCCGGTGCCGCGCCCGAGCGCCCCGGTGTTGGCCACCAGAAGCCGGAACACCTCGGCGACGGCCCAGGTGCCCACGGCGAAGTAGCCGCCCTGAAAGCGGAACACCAGCGCCGCGGTCGGGAGCGCGAGCAGCGCGGCGATCAGTCCGGCCAGGGGGACCGAGAGGAACGGGTCGAGGCCGAGATCGTCGGCCAGCACGATGAGCGCGTAGCCGCCGAGGCCGACGTAGGCTTGTTGACCGATCGACAGCAGGCCGGCGTAGCCGGCGAGCAGGTTCCACATCTGCGCCAGCACCAGCAACGCGATGAACTCCACGAGCCGGCGCATGCTGGCTGGATCGGCCCAGAACGGCAGCGTGGACAACGCGGCGATCGCGAGGACGGCGGCGCCGAGCCCCACGCGACTGGCTCGCGTCGCGCGCTGCACGCGGAACGCCTGGGCCATCAGTCGCGCCGTCGCTGTCGCGCGAACAGCCCCTGGGGCCGCACCAGGAGGACACCGAGAAACACCAGGTGTCCGGTGAGGATCCCCCAGCCCGGCGAGAGCTTGGCCCCCACGGTCTGCGCCACGCCGAGGATGGCGCCACCTACCAGCGTGCCCCACAGCGAGCCAAGCCCGCCGATGATCACCGCCTCGAAGGCGAACAGCAGCCGGTCGGGGCCGCTGCCGAACGCGAAGGTGGTGCGCACGCCGAGGAAGATGCCGGCAATGGCCACGATGCCGAGCGACAGCGCCATGGCCAGCGCATAGAGACCGCGGTCGTCGATCCCCATCAGCGCGGCCGTCGCCTGGTCGTCGGCCGTCGCACGGAAGGCGCGGCCACGCCGGGTGCGGCCGATGAAGAGCTGCAGACCGATCAGCACCAGGATGGCGACCAGCAGCGTGATGAGCGAGAACCAGCCCACCGCCAGCCCCCCGCCCAGCGCGAGGCTCGCCGTGTCGATGCCCCCGGGGTTCACGCGGCGCGAGTCGGCGGAGAACGCTTCCAGCAGCGCGTTCTGGATGATGATCGACAGTCCGAACGTCACCAGGATGGGTGGCAGGATGCCGCGCCCTAGCAGCCGATTGAGGACCAGGCGCTGGAGCAGGTAGCCGAGCAGCGCCATGAGGGGCACGACCACCGCCAGCGCCAGCAGCCAGTGCAGCGCGAGGGCATCGACCAGCATCACGGCGAGGAACGCGGCGAGGATGCTGAAGTCGCCGTGGGCGAGGTTGACGATGCGCATGACGCCGAAGATGAGCGACAGCCCGGTGGCGAAGAGCGCATAGAGACCGCCGAGCAGCAGGCCTTGCACGACCGTGTCGAGCCAGCCCACGGTCAGGTCCCGAAGTAGGCGGCGGCGATCTCGCCGCGGCTCAGCTCGCCGGGTCGTCCGCTCAGCGAGACGATCCCCTGGCGGAAGCAGAACACGCGCCGGGCGATGCGCAGCACCTGGCTCATGTCCTGCTCGACGAGCACCGTCGTGATGCCTTCGGCGGTGACCGTCGCCAGCACGTCGTAGAGCTGCTTGATCACCACTGGCGCCAGCCCGAGCGAGATTTCGTCGATGAGCAGGAGCTGTGGATTGGCCATCAGCCCGCGGCCGATCGCCAGCATCTGCTGCTCGCCCCCCGAGAGATTCGTGCCGGGCTGCCGCTTGCGCTCGGCCAGACGAGGGAAGAGCGTGTACACGCGATCGAGCGTCCAGCGTCCGCTCCGCCCGCGATAAGCGCCAACCCGGAGATTTTCCTCCACGGTCAGGCTGGGAAAGATGCGCCGGCCCTCCGGCACCAGCGTGACCCCGCGGTCGACGAGCTCGTGCGCGGGCCGCCCGCCCACCGCGACGCCGTCTAGCTCCACGGCGGTGCGCGCGACCGGCAGCGCGCCGGCCACCGCCTTGAGGAAGGTGCTCTTGCCGCTGCCGTTGGCGCCGATGATCGCGACGGTCTCCCCCTCGGCCACCTCGAGCGAGATGCCGAACAGCGCCTGGAAGTCGCCGTAGAAGGCGTCGAGCTGCCGGACGACCAGGCGGCTCATTGCACGTCGATGCCGAGGTAGACGCGCTGCACATCGGCGTTGGCCATGACGTCGTCGGGCGGGCCTTCGACCAGGACTCGTCCGACATCGATGGCGACGAGGCGGCTGACGGCCGAGCGCAGGGCGTGCACGATGTGCTCGATCCAGACGATCGCCACCCCCTCGGAATTGATGCGCTGCACGAGCGAGATCACCTCCGGCAACTCGCTGTCCGTGAGGCCGCCGGCAATCTCATCGAGCAACAGCACGCGGGGCCGCGTGGCCAGCGCGCGCGCCAGCTCCAGTCGCTTGCGCTCCAGCAGCGTCAGTGTGCCCGCCCGCGTGTTGGCCTTGGGCAGAAGGCCGGTGAGCTCCAGCGCGGTCACCGCGGAATCCGCCGGGCTGGCGCCCGCCCGCCCGAAGCTGGCTCCGACCAGGACGTTCTCGAAGACGCTGAGCGCCTCGAAGGGGTGCGGGATCTGATGGGTGAGCGCGATGCCGGCCCGGCAGCGGGCGTGTGGCGGCAGGCGCGTGACGTCCTGACCGGCGAAGCGGATGGTGCCGCGGTCCGGACGCAGACGGCCGATCATGAGGTTGAGCGCCGTGGTCTTGCCGGCGCCGTTGGGACCGATGACGCCCAGCGCCTCGCCTTCCGCAACGGCCAGGCTGAGCCCTTCGATGACCGCGAGTGAGCCGAACGACTTCGAGACGCTCTCGAGCGATAGAAGTACATGGGGGGCCCCGAGCGGACCCCCCAACCCCCCCGCGCTCCGCGCCCCGGCGGAGCCGTGGCGCTCCGCGAGCGTCAATTCCAGCCTACCCGAGCGGCTTGAGCGTGCCCGCCGTCGGGATGTTCGGCGCCGACTTGTTGCTGACGATCACCACGTCGAAGGGGAACTGCGTGCCCTTCACCCATTGGCCGCCGACGAGCGGCGTCTTGGTGACGTTGGGCACGGGACCCTTGGCCCAGCTGATCGGTCCCACGATCGTGTTCAGGTTCGTCGCCTTGATCGCGGCAATGATCGCGGCCTTGTCGTCCACGCTGGTAGAACGCTTGAGCGAGTCGAAGCCGACCTCGAACAGGCCGTGGACGAAGCCGAGTGGCTGCGTCCACTGCTTCTTGGTCTCCTGCGTGTAGGCGGCGGCGAGCTGCCCGGCGGTGGCGCCGGTGAGCGACGACTTGAACGGATGCTGCGGCGACCACCACACCTCGGTGGACATGCCGGTGCCGAGCGGGCCCAGCGCCTCCACCGAGCGCGGGAAGAGCAGGGCCTTGCCCACGCTGGCGATCTTGGGCTTGAAGCCCTGCTGGGCGGCCTGCTTCCAGAACGTCGTCCAGTCGGGCGGGATCGGCACGCCGGTGACGATCTCGACCTTGGCGCTCTTGAAGGCCGAGATCTGCGCGGAGAAATCGTCACTCAGGTTTGGGTACCGGCCGGGATCCACCAGCGTGTAGCCGGCCTTGGCCAGCGCGGGCGGGAAGCCGCGCTCCTTGTCGCCCCACGCGTTGCCGTCGCCGTCGTTGGGCCACAAGGCACCCACGACCTTGTTGGTGGGCAGCGAGCCCCACATGTCGAGGAAGACACCGATGATGTCTTCCAGCCCCCAGAAGAAGTGATAGGTCGACTTGAAGCCGGTGTCGGGTTTGCCCCCGCGCGCGAAGAACCACGGCTGCCACGGGCACATGGTGGAGACGCACGGCGTGCCGTTGACCTCGCACTGGTCGGAGACGGGGTTGGTGGTCTCTGGCGTGCTCGCCACCAGCATGAGATCG
>Ga0163162_10006334_pt1 | contig 11460 bp, 11 predicted proteins | sample S55metaG_FD_115310 | JGI IMG/M metagenome (GOLD analysis project Ga0163162, IMG submission 115310) | Switchgrass rhizosphere microbial communities from Kellogg Biological Station, Michigan, USA - S5-5 metaG | ecosystem: Host-associated > Plants > Roots > Rhizosphere > Soil | place: USA...
CAGCTGGGCCGTCTCTTCCCACGGCTTCGTCACGTCGGCGACGTGCTCGCCTTCGCCGCGATAGTTGATGATGCCGCGTCCGTCGAGGATGCGGTAGTGCGCGGTGAGATTCTCGGTGCCGGCGTAGCGAAGCTTCGTCAGCTTCATCACGCGGCCGCCCGTCGCCGTGTCGCTCGTCAACGCGATCACGCCGAACGCGTTCTGCTCGAGCGCGCGGATGATCGGATTCAGATCGGCGTTGTCTTCGTCGCCGGTGATGAGCAGCGTCGTCGCCGGCAGGTCTTCGAGCGCGTTGAGCAGCGACTGCGTGATCGTCAGTGCGAAGTGGCTCGAGTACGACGTGTTGATCAGCGTGAAGATCGGATCGATGACGAGACGGCGCGCGCCGGACTTCGCGATGTAGTCGCCGAGCTCCTCGACGATGGCGAGGATGTCTGCGGGACTCTCGACCAGATCGAAGTAACGGCTCGACGGATTGAGAATCGAGAGCTGGTTGCGCTTGATCGCCTCTTCGATCGGAAAGCCGATCGCCTTCGCCTGCGCGATGACGTTCTGCGGGCGCTGGTCGGTAATGAGAACGCCCGGCTCCTGATGTTCGAGACCGCGTGTGAGGAACTGCAGGCCGACGAGACTCTTGCCCATGCCGCCGGCGCCCTTGACGACGTAGACGTGCTGCGGCATCAGACCGCCCGCGCCGAAGTCGATGAGGTCAATGCCGCTGATCAAACGATCCGCGCTGGCGCGAGGCCGCGACTGGCCGGCGGTCACCTCCTGCACGGGCGTATCGAGCGGGAGCGGCATGTCTGTTTTGGAGGGATTTTGAGGGGAATTGGGGTTGGACGAAGTTGATCTCACGTCCGTGGATCCGTTCATTGTGAGCGTCCTCTCTGTTTATGCGGGCAAAAAGAACGGCAGCCGCGCGGGAGGTTGCGAAAGCAACCCGCGTTCCAAGCGCGTCAATTGAGCTTGAGAAGCATCGACTGCGGCTGTGGCGCCGGCGGCGTCGCGGCGAGCTGAATCTGATCGTCGGTCGAGATCTGATTTCCGCTGCGGAAGATGTCGCGCATCACGGCCTGCACTTCACCGTAATTGCCGGTGCGCGGCCTCACGGCCTGTCCCGGCTCGGCGAGCCGCGTCACTTCGAAGGTCGTTGTGAGCGGCTTGAGCGACACGTGGCGCACATTGCGCGGGTCGATATTGTGGAACGTGCTGTATAGCGAGATCATCTGTCCCGTCGTGAGGTTCGTCTCCGTGGCATTGGAGAGCGTGGAAATCGCGGCGAGAAGATGCGTCGCCTGCTGTGGCGTCACGTTCTGCAATTTCGACTTCACAGCATTCACCACCTGCTGCTGCCGCATCTCGCGCGCGAAATTGTCCCCCTCGGGGCCGATCACATACCGATAACGCGCATACGCCAGCGCTCGCTTGCCACTGAGATGGTGCCATCCCTGCGCGAAACCGTCTTTGAAGAGATAGTCATAAAAGCCGCGCTGGCAGTAAACGTCGATGCCGCCGAGGTCGTCGACGATTTTCTCGAATGCGGAGAAATCGATGCGCACGAAGGCATGAACCGGCTGCCCGAACACGGCGGCGACGGTGTCGCACAAGAGACCCGGCACTTCGCCCGGATAACCGCTCTGCTCGCCAATGGCGTGCGCGTAATTGATGCGATGCGTGCCGTGCGAGGAGATCGGCACCCATAAGTCGCGCGGAACGGAGACGATGGCCGCCTGTCTTGTCGACGGCTTGAGGCTCACGAGCATGATCGAGTCGGCGAGCTTGTCGTGACTCGGGTGATTGTCGCCGCCGATGCCGATGAAGACGATGTTCAGTCGGTCATGCTTCAGGCCGTCCGCAACAGCATTCGGCACCCGTTTGTGCGAAGCAGAGTTGCTCGTATAAAGCGCGATCCCGGCAAGCACGAAAAGAATGCCGAAGACGCCAAACAAGACGTATTCGACCATCGATTGTCCGCGCGTCGGTTTAGGAGCCATGCTCGGAGTCACAAGGAAGCGTCCGCTTCCGTCGGGGTTGACGCGGCTGTATCGGGTGTAATGGGACATTGCTCGCTTAGCTGCATGCGAGGTGCCATTGAAACGAGTCCTGAGTGACGAGTGATGAGTGCTGAGTCGCTCCCGCGGCGGCCGCCATCGACGCGTGAGCGTCACTCAGCACTCATCACTCGTCACTCAGCACTTTTTCGTTCGGCACCGCCTTTGAAACAGGCGCGACGCATGAAGCTGCGCCCCTTCGTTCTTGCTGTAATCCTGCTTTCCTCGGCTGCTGCGTTTGGCGCCGACTGGAAGAATGTTGCGCCTGGCGTCGACTATCGCGAATTTGCGGAAGACGATTTCGACGTCCACGTCACGCGCATCGACCTGGCGAACGATCAGATTCGCATCATCGGGTCGCGCGAGTCGGAGCGCGGGATGCGCGTTTCCGACTTTGCGAAGAAAACCAAAGCGATCGCGGCCGTGAACGGCGACTATTTCGACGACAAGTTCAATCCGATCGGATTGACGATCGGCGCGTGCGGGCAGTGGCAGAACACGCGCGACACCAAGCGCGAAGGCTTCATTGCAGTCGGCGAACATCGCGCGAAAATCTCCCGGCAATCGGAGATCGTCGATCCGCCGGAAGAGTGGTACCAGGCCGCGATCTCGGGCTGGCCACTCATCGTCAACGATTGCGATCCGCTGTCGGCGAAAGAACTTCCCGGAAGCGACGCCTTTACACGCGCGCCGCATCCGCGCACAGCAGCCGGATTGTCGGGCGATCGCAAGACGCTGTACTTCGTCGTCGCCGACGGTCGCCGCACCGGCGTGCCGGGGATGACGCTCGCGCGGCTCGCGTCGTTCATGTCGGATCGATTGAACGTCTGCACGGCGATCAATTTCGACGGCGGCGGCTCGAGCGCCATGTGGGTCGGCGATCACATCGTCAACCGCCCGAGCGACGGTGTCGAGCGCAAAGTCGGTGACCATCTCGCGGTCGTTCTTCGCGCCGACTTGCCGTCGTGCGAGCAGCCGGAAATCGCCATGACTTCTTCGACGACCTCAACCACAACAGTGACCAAGACAACAGTGACGACGACGACCACAACACCGACCACCACGAATCCTCCACTTTGAAAAATGGAATCTAGATTGCACAGTGCGCCACTCGGTAGCTGAAAAGAGCTGGTTTTGATGATGAACCCTTCTCATCACTCACAAGGGAAACGCCATGAGGCCGAATGCAGCCGTAATGATGCTGTGCATGACATTTTTCTGCGCCTCCACGGCATACGCGCAGAACGACTCTCTCTACACTAGAATTCAACCCCTCGAAACAGCGGTAACGAGCGGAAACGCCACTCACGATCAACAGATCGAGCTGGCCCGGCTCTACATCCAAAGCGGACGCTTTCACGAGGCGTCGAAGATCGCCGGACGTCTATTAGCCGTCGACGCGAACGATGCCGCCGCCGTTTCGATCCGCACGGACGCCGACAAGGCGATGCGCGACGCCGCAAAGCAAAGCGTCGCCGCCGCCGAGGCGCGGGCGACTGCAGCGGGCGCAACCGATCAGGACCGGCTCGCTCTTGCAGACGCGTACTTTGACGCCGGCAGCTACATCGCCGCCGCCGAGTCGTACAGGCGCTTGCCCGATCCGGTCATGACGCACGACGTCCGGCTGCGTTATGCACGCGCGCTCGCGTGGTCGTCACCGCTCGATCCCGCGGAGCGCGTTTACTCGCAGCTCTTGAAAGAACAATCGACACCCGACTTACAGCTCGAATATGGGCGCGTTCTCTCCTGGATGGGCGCATCGAAGGCGTCGGTCGAGTCTTTGCGCACGGTCTACAACGCTAGCCCGTCCGAGGCTGCGGCGGTGGCGCTGGCGAACGCGGAGGCGTGGAGCGGCAATCGCGAGGACGCGATCAAGCTCCTCACCGATTACACAGACGCGCATCCGGCATCGCCGGACGCGCGTGCCACTCTCGCCGAATTGCGCGGCTCGCCCGATTTGCGGATCGAGCGCATCACGAAACTGATGGACGTCGAGCCGTACAACCTCGCCCTGCGTCTCGAGCGGGCGCGTCTCAACAGGGATGCCGGCCGCTATGGCCCGGCGATGGCCGATATCCGTTTCATTCGCGAGCACAGCACTCAGAAAATCGAAGGCATCGATGACCTGGAGCGCGATATCAGAACGAAACGAGACGCCGAGGTGCAGCGCACTTCCGAGCAGCTCAAGGCGATCGATCTCAACAATACACAGAACGCCGACCAGATCCTGTCGCTCGCCAAGGCATACACGGCGCTCGAAGAATACGACACCGCCATCAATCTCTATGAGCGCTATTTGAAGGTGCGTCCCGACGACACGGCGGCGCGCATTCAATACGCGCGCGTCCTGAGCTGGGATCGCCGCTATCCCGCGGCCGAGCGCCAGTATCAGAAGCTGCTCGAGCAGAATCCCGATCGCGCCGATTTGCGTCTCGAATACGCGCAGACGCTCTCTTATGACGCGGACTTCAGCGGCGCCATGCACATGTTCTCCTCCCTCACCGACCTCTCCGACAATCCTCGGGCCAACCTCTATAGCGACGTCCCGCCGAAGGCCTATTACAACATCGGTCAGATTTATCGCTGGTACGGCTGGAACGATCACGCGGTGATGGAGCAGAACCGGGCGCTGGAGCTGGACAGCTCGTATATCGCGGCGCGCCAGGAGCTGGACATCGTCCGCCATCTGCGTCCGCGCTCGACACTCGAAGCGCGCTATTCAACGTCGCATGACTCCGAAGACTTCACGATGAATCGTGTCGATCTGTCGGGCGAGAAGTGGACGTCCAATCGCACCGGCTGGAATGCGTCGATCGGCCGTCATCAATTTGAGCACTTCGGCGACGAGGTCTATGCGACGGCGATCAGCGGCGGCATCAACTATCGCTGGAGTGACAATATGCTCGCCCGCGCCAACGTCGGCGTGAATGCGTATGACCAGGGATTCGGAACGCGTCCTTTCTGGGGAGCGGGCGTACAGTGGATGCCAAATCTCACGACCCGCGCGGCTCTCGACTACAACCGCTACGATCTGATCTACGACGTCTTCACGCTCAGCTCATTGAAGGCGACGCCGGGTCCGGGCAACGTCAACCTGCACGACGCGCTGACGATCGACGATTTCCGCGGCCATTATGATTACAACAGCGGCGGCATCCTCTCGTGGCTCGGCGATGCGTCTTATGGTTTCATCAGCGACGACAACCGGCGCACTGCCGCGCACGGCCTCGTCAGCTTCCGCATCTGGAAGGCGCCGTTCATCGCCATCAAGGCCGACGGCCGCTACCTCTCTTATGACTTCCGCACGAACCGGTACTGGTCGCCGACCGACTACAAGTCGCTCGCCGGCGTGATCCAGGTCGGCCAGAACATTGCCAATCGCTTCTTCTGGTCGGCAGACCTGAAAGTCGGCAATTCGTGGGAAGGCAGCCAGCGCTCGAATCTTCGCGCCTACGGCTTGAGCCTGACGGTTCCCGTCAGCGATGCCTTCGACATCGTCGGCTCCTACAATTACGGCCGCAGCGGCCGTTTCAACTCCATCATCGGCAGCAGTCCCTCCGATTTCACGAATTACTGGCAGCGGTACTGGTTCGTGGGCATTCGCGCGAAACAGCTGTTCTCGCGCGACGACCGTCATGGTGCCAATCCTTACTATTACGACAATCGCACCGTCGGATCGCCGGTCATTCCGCCCATTGGCAGCACCGTGGAGAATTGATAAATGGGCACGGTCAAGCAGCCACTCAATCCTAAGATCCAGCTGATCATTTCGCTTTCGATCATCCTCGCGGTGGTCGTGCTGACGTTCTTCCTCTTCAAGTATCCCCAGAAGCTCGGGCCGATCTTCATCTCAGCCCTCGTCGTCACGCTGGCGAGCTTCCTCTTGCTGCTGGTCCTGCGGCATTTCATGCTGATCTGGTTCAGCTTCCTCCATCAGCGCGAGCTCGCATATGAGGAGTATCCCGACGTCTACCCGTTCGTCTCGATCATCGTCCCGGCCTACAACGAAGCCGAGGTGATCTCGGCGTCGCTGTCGTCGCTGCTGGAGCTGCGATATCCGTATTACGAGATCATTGCCGTCGACGACGGATCGACCGACGCCACGTTCGAGAAGATGAAGGAGTTCGAGGGGAACCATTACGGCGTGCGCGTGCAGGTGTTCCGCAAAGAGAACAGCGGTAAGGCGGACACTCTCAATCACGGAATTCGCCGCTCCAAGGCGCCGATCGTCGTCTGCATGGATAGCGACTCGCGCCTGACGCCCGATGCCCTCCGATACGCCGTGCGCCATTTTCAGGATCAATGCGTCGGCGCCGTCGCCGGCAATGTGAAGGTCATCAATCGCCACAACATCTGGACGAAACTGCAGGCGCTCGAATACATCGAAGGCCTCAATATCGTCCGCAAGGCCCAGGCGTTCTTCCGATCGGTCAACGTCATTCCCGGACCGATCGGCATTTTCCGCCGCACTGCAATCGAAGCGACGGGCGGGTACGACAGCGACACGTTCGCCGAAGACTTCGACATGACGGTGAAGATTCTCGCCGACGGCTGGAAAATCAATTACGAGCCGAAAGCGGTCGCGTATACCGAGGCGCCTGAGGAATTGCTGGATGTGATCCAGCAGCGGTATCGCTGGAGCCGCGGCATCCTGCAGGCGCTGCGCAAGCAGAAGCATCTCCTGACGCGCACCAGCGGCGTGATCACGACTCCGCTGTCGCTCTGGTACATGATTTTCGAAGGCCTGGTCTGGCCGGCCATGAACATTTTCGCCAACGTATTTTTCGTCTATGTCGCGCTTCTGTACGGCATGACGAAGCTGCTCGTCTTATGGTGGCTGCTGCTCACCCTTCTCGATTTGCTGATCGCGGTGCACGCGATCCTGATGGAGAAGGAGAGTATGAGCCTGGCCATCTATTCAGTCTTTTACCGTTTCTTCTACATTCTCATCATCGATGTGACGAAAGTCTTCGCGACGCTCGAGGAGCTGGTGGGCCTCGATATGTCGTGGGGAAAACTCGCTCGCAAAGGCCGCATCTAAAGGACAAAGACAATGCGCTTCGATTGGGTCAACATACTGGCAACCGTCATCTTCGTGTCGATCGTCGTCACTCTCATTCTGGCCGTGGCGTCGTACTTCGCGTACAAAGTCCGCGAGGCGCGGCGTCCGAAGACGGCATCCGAACTGCGCAAGGACGGCGAGGTGAAGGTCTTCTTCGAGCAGTATCAGCCGTCGGCCGATGAAGTGACGGCGCGCAAGGCGTAAAGGCGTGAATGTCGCGGCGACACGAAGCTCGGGTTGATTGGAAACACCTCGCGATCTACGGACTGGTCGTCGGCGCGGTCGTGATCGTCGGTGCGGTGGCGATCTGGGCATTCATCGACAAGCAGTCGCTCGTCATCGCGCCGGAGCCGCTGCCGAAGATCACCGTCGTCACCGCAGACTCGCGCTCGCGCCTCGCCGCCGCGTGGGTGCGAGTCCTCACCAAAGCGGAACTGCCGGCGACGCTCGTGCCGCTGGAGACGTTCGATCCGATCGAAGGAGTCGTCGTCTTCTGCGATGTTCCGAAGATTCCGCAGAGGCTCGACGACGCGCTCGCCGAGTTCACGCGGCGCGGCGGCTCGCTTGCGTTCGTCGGTGCGCCGCCGGAGACGCCGATCGGACGGATTCATCTCGTGGCGGAAACGGGCAAGTCCGACTCGGCGATGCGATTGTCGGAAGCGGTCTCGCCGGTTCTGGCGCGACTGAATCCCGGCGCCGAGATCGCGACGCGGATCGGCGACGTGGCGATGCTCAAGGAGTCGCCGCGCATGAACGTCGACGCGCGCTGGCGCGACAACTCGCGTGCGGCGGTGATGCATCTGGAAGCCGACGGCGCACGCTATCTCTGGTTCGGAATCGATCCGAGTGCACTCGCGAATCCTGATGATCGTCAGTTGCTGCTTCTCCTGCGCACCGCGTTTCGATGGGTGGCGGGACAGCCGGTGTCGGACGGCGCGGTCGGCGCGCCGCAACTCGCGAACACGCTCACGCCCGATGCACGTCGCGAAGCGCGCGCGAATCGCTTCGCGTTCACCGTCGACCGGCTTCCGAATCGACGGCAGTTCGGCATCCGGATGATGAATCGAGGCGGTGTGCCTCTTCAGAATCCAACGGTCAAGATCTGGCTCCCGCCCGGCGTGACGCAAGTCGCCCTGGCCGGCGACTTCATCATGCGCCGCAACGCTACGCTCACCGGTGTGCCGGAAGAAGGCGCATGTCTCGTCAGCCTTCCGTCGTTGACGCGAAACGAAGACCGCGTGATGAAATTGCGCATCGTCGAGGTGCGTCCCCGTGTCGCCAGCCGTTGATCCGAGTGCGAACGAACAGATGATCCGCGAGCAGATCGTGGCGCGCGGCGTCCGCGATCCGCGCGTGCTCGAGGCCATTCGCTCCGTTCCGCGCGATCTCTTCGTGCCGCGCCAGTTCGCGCGCGAGGCGTTCGACGACTCGCCGCTTCCGCTCGAGCGCGGGCAGACGATCTCCCAGCCGTTCATCGTCGCGCTGATGACCGAGCGCCTGCAGTTGCGCGGCGACGAGCGCGTTCTCGAAATCGGCACCGGCAGCGGCTATCAAACCGCGATCCTCGCTCGTCTGGTGAAACACGTGTACAGCGCGGAGCTCGAGCCCGATCTCGCCGCGACCGTGCTCTCGCGACTCAATCAGCTGGAGATCACGAACGTGACGCTCGCCGTCGGCAACGGCGTCGAAGTCTTTCGCGATCGCGCGCCGTTCGACGCCATCCTCTCCGCGGCCGCGCCGCCGACGATGCCGCGCGCGCTCCTCGATCAACTCGCCGAAGGCGGCCGCTGCATCATCCCGGTCGGCACGCTCGAGCAGGATTTGTGGCTGATCCGGCGCATGAATGGAGAGTTGATCCAGAGAAGATTGGATCCGGTGCGGTTCGTGCCGCTGCGTCAGTCGCGCGTGTGAAGTGCGCGGCCGAGCGACTTCAGCCGAGCGTTGACGCGCCGAGCCATCGCGGGCCGCAGCGCCTTGTGCGCGCGAGCGATGTCGTCGGGACGATCTTCTGCGAGGACATCAAGGAGTTGCTCCGCCTGGCGAACGTCCTTGCGCGATTTCGCGCTCTCGGATGCGGGCCGCTGAGTCGCGACCCACAGTTTGTGAAGAGCGAAGCGTGCGGGATCGGGCACGCGTACGTAGATTCCGCTGCCGGCGATTACCGCGGCATCGATCGTCTCGCGAAGGAGGTAGTCGAGGCCTTCGAGCGGTTGCGCTGCTACGCCTAGGTGCGCGAGGAGATACGGTTTTCGTTTGGTGCCGCTGCGTGCGGGGGTAAGAAAGTCGACGCGCAAATCGCGTCCGCGTACTTTGAAAGAGGTGCTCGGATGCCGTGCGTCGAGCTCCGGCACGGCGAAGAACTTTGCGTCGCTCGTTCGGAGACGCTCGAGCATGTCGTTTTCTGCTCGCCGCTTCGCGACGACGGCAACGGTCGGATCGTGAGCGACGTCGATGTCCGCTGTCCTCGAGCTGTCGCTCTCGAACGCGACACCGAGCACATTGGCGAGACACGAAAACGCTTGCGTACCAATCAGCACGCCGCCGTTCCGAAAGACGCCGGCGTCGGCAAGGACACGAAGCACGGTGCTCATGGCCGCGCTTTCGCGGTGCATCCCTCCAGCGGCGATCATCGCAACGAGCTCGCGACGGACAGCGTCGTCGGTTCGCGTTTCTTTTGACTTACCGATTTGCGCCAGCAACTCGGGCGTCTCCGCGCCGACGTAGATCTGCCGCTTCGTTGTTCCCTCGCTCCGCTGCAGGTACCAATACGTGCGCCCGTTGATTTCCTTGGAAACGAACGATCCGCCGATGGGCGTCTCCGCCTCAGCCGCTCTCAACTGATCGAGAAGTTCGGCATAGAGCGTCTGCACGGACTCGGAAAGGCGAGTGAATGTCACTCGAGAATTATACGCAGAGTTGATCAACTCTGCGTATAAAACTCACTCCCCGAAATACCGGCAACGGCTCGTGCACGTCTCTTCGATCGTGATGCAGTGCAGGCCGGGGATCTTCGTCACGAGCCGGTCCCAGATCCACTTTGCGAGCAGTTCCGACGTCGGGTTCTCGAGGCCTTCGATCTCGTTCAATAGATAGTGATCGAGTTGCGCGACGAGCGGGTCGACCGCTTTCTTCAGGTCCGCGAAGTCGATGACCCAGCCGATGTGCGGGTCGATCGCGCCGCGGACGGCGACTTCGCCGCGGAAGGAGTGGCCGTGCATCCGGCGGCACTTGTGGCCCTCCGGAACATTCGGCAGATAATGCGCCGCTTCGAAGCTGAACCCTTTGACTAGCTCGACTGCCATTCGAAGCAGTTTATAGTCTGGAGAACTTCTTGCTCCATGGAGGTTTTCATGGATGACCGCTCAATCGGACAAATCATCAAGGACCTGACGGCCGATCTCTCCACGCTGTTCCACAGCGAGATCGCGCTTCTCAAGCTCGAAATCAAAGACACCGTGACGAAGCTCGGCGGAGGATCGGCCATGTTCGCCGCCGCCGCCTTCCTCGCCATCTTCGGCCTCGGCTTTCTCATCGTCACGATCGTCCTCGGCCTCGTGCGGCTCGGCGTTCCGGCGTGGCTGTCGACGCTCATCATGACGATCGTCCTCTTCGCCGCCGCAGGTGTTCTGGCGATGATGGGGAAGAAGAAGTTCGCGGAAGTGAACTTCGTCCCCGAGGAATCGGTGAAGCAGTTCAAGACGGACGTGGAGTCGATCAAGAGCGACATCGCGCGCGTGAGGAGCAAAGCGTCATGAAGGATCAGGAGCGGCAATCGATCGAGCGCGAGATCAATCGCGCGCGCGACGGCGTGAGCGACCGCATCGACGAACTGGACTCGCATCTGCGCGCGCAGCTCGACTTCAAGTCGAAGGCCGCCGACCACGCGCCGCAGCTCGTCGCCGGCGGTGCAGTCGTCGGATTCCTCGTCGGCTTCGGATTTCCGAAGGTGATGAGGCGATTCATCCAGATCGGCGTACCGCTCGTGCTCTTCGCGTACAAGGCGAATCAGATGCGCGACGGGAAAAACGGCGACGGCGCTACTTCACTCTCACATACCTAGCTCCCGGCAGCGCGCGAACCCAGCCGCCTAATTCGAGTTGCAGCAGTGACTCGCTGATCGACGGCAGCGAGCGTCCTAACTTCTCGGCCGCGGTCTCGACGTGTGTCGCTTCGTCGCGGCTCAGCGCGTCGAGCACTTCGCGCAGCGGCGAGTCGGGCACTTGCGGCTTCTCGCGCTCGACACGCGCGTGCGCGGGCAACTCGTCGAGAACGTCGTTGACGTCGTGAACGAGCTTCGCGCCGTACTGAATCAAGCGATGCGTGCCTTCACTGCCGCACGAGAAGATC
>Ga0163162_10006336_pt1 | contig 11459 bp, 11 predicted proteins | sample S55metaG_FD_115310 | JGI IMG/M metagenome (GOLD analysis project Ga0163162, IMG submission 115310) | Switchgrass rhizosphere microbial communities from Kellogg Biological Station, Michigan, USA - S5-5 metaG | ecosystem: Host-associated > Plants > Roots > Rhizosphere > Soil | place: USA...
CCAGCTGTTGCTGCAGGCTTTCAAAAAATGAACTTTGCACGGCAATAGGTATCTCTTTGCGCTCATCTTCATCATCGCCGTTCTGATCGTAACGCGAGCCGTATTCATTTACATTGTCTTCCTGCAGGTAATCTTCAATATTAAACTCATCTGTTTCACCCTTTTCCTCATCGCTGTTATAAGTGTCCTCTTCCGGGTCGCGGTCGGGATACTGCTCTTCAGGTTCGTTTAAGTTCGTCAGACTCAGGTCTTCAAGGGCTGGGTTTTCTTCCAATTCCTCTTTAATCCGCGTATCTAACGACACAGTAGGCACCTGTAACAATTTTATAAATTGTATCTGCTGCGGGGAAAGCTTTTGTAAAAGTTTTTGTTGAAGATTTTGTCTTAGCATAGTTGTTGGCGCCAAAAATACATCAATTACCGTTAACTAAAAAATAGTTTAAAGGCAGCGTTAGGGCGTTAACGGTAAAAGGAAATAATTTGTTTGTTAGGTATGATATTTTAGTAACTTTAAAAAACTTAAATCATTTTTTATGGCATTTATTAAGGAGTTTAAAGAATTCGCCATGCGGGGCAACGTAGTTGACCTTGCGGTGGGTGTTATCATTGGAGCAGCATTTGGAAAGATTGTTGCATCATTAGTTGCCGATATAATAATGCCACCTATTGGATATCTTACTGGTGGGGTGGATTTTAAAAATCTTAAAGTAGTACTAAAACCGGGTGATGCGGCGAAAAAGATTGCTGATGTGTCCATCAATTACGGGAATTTTATCAACACCGTTATCGAGTTTTTGATTATCGCGATTTGCATTTTTGCGGTTGTAAAATTCATCAACTCCTTAAAGGCGCCAGAACCCGAGCCGGCACCTGCCGCAGATCCCGAACCAACAAAAGAAGAAGTTTTACTTACCCAAATACGCGATTTACTTGCGAAAGGACAGAAATAGTTGCCGGTTGTAAGTCTGTTTGTTTTCAATGTGATTGCCGGTTTTAACCTAATCAACCCATTCAACTAAATCCAACTCAATCAACTATTAAACAATATTTGAAAAGAAGAAAAAATACACTACATTTGCGCTCTTGTTTTTAAAACGACGAATAGAATAAATAGCGATGAAAAGAACGTTTCAGCCCTCACAAAGGAAAAGAAGAAATAAACACGGTTTCCGTGAGCGTATGGCAACTGCCAATGGCAGAAGAATATTGGCATCAAGAAGGGCCAAAGGCAGGAAAAGATTAACAGTATCTGACGAGCGCAGCCACAAAGCATAAACCTGTTGCTTTATCCGCATAGCGGCTTGAACCGGCTATTTGTTTAATTTCGGTTCAGAATCAGCAACGATGTACACCTTTAAAAAAGAAGAACGGTTATGTAATAAAAAGCTCATCGACGAGCTTTTTCATAGCGGTTCTTCTTTTTTATGTTACCCCTTTAAAGTTTCGTGGATGCTTACGCACGAGCCTGCGCATTTCCCTGCACAAATAGTATTCTCCATTTCAAAAAAGCGTTTTAAACGTGCGGTCGATCGTAATTTAATACGCCGCCGCATGCGCGAAGCTTACCGGCTGCATAAGCAGGAGTATTTGTATAACATGTTGAACACAGCCGAGAAAAAGGTTGTACTCTCATTAGGCTATGTCGGTAAAGAGATCACTTCGTATGATTTTATCGAGAAAAAAATGCTCAAGCTTTTAAACCAGTTACAAGCGGAGATTGCTAAATGAAAACTGTAGCCAGCATATTGAAGGCAACAGCGGGATTTTTTTTTATTGTCCTGATAAGGATTTATCAATATTTTATTTCCCCGCTTACCGGTGCTTCCTGCCGGTACACACCTACCTGTTCGCAGTATGGGGTGGAAGCTATAAAAAAGCACGGCGCCTTTAAAGGAGGATGGTTAACTTTGAAACGCATTGCCAGTTGTAATCCCTGGGGAGGGCATGGGCATGATCCGGTACCTTGATTTAAGTCAAAAGTTAAAATTCAAAAGTCAAAAGAAGAATCATGATTTCGTCTGTTAATTTGCCTTACAAACCTTCTTTTTGAATTTTGACTTTTTACTTTTGAATTTTAAAAATGATTTTACAAATAGAAACTGCTACTTCCTCGTGTTCCGTTGCTCTGGCGAAAAATGGAAATGTTTTGGCTATTAAGCAGGTAAATGAGCGTAATATGCACGCTGCAGCAATTACGCTTTTTATTGATGAGGTGATGGCTTCAGCGGGGGCCGTGTATAATGATCTGGATGCGATAGCTGTAAGTTGTGGTCCGGGTTCTTACACCGGTTTACGTATTGGTATATCCACAGCCAAAGGGTTATGCTTCGCGCTGGATAAGCCGCTCATCGCTATCGAAACTTTGTCGGCAATGGCTTATGGGATGATAACACGACAAGGATACAACGCCGCGGATGATGTATTGTTATGCCCGATGATTGATGCGCGCCGCATGGAGGTGTTTACAGCTGTATTTACTGCCAGTGGCGATAAAATAAGACCTACCGCTGCGGAAATCATCGACAGCAAGAGTTTTAGCGATCTGCTCGAAAATAATAAACTATTATTTTTTGGGGATGGTGCCGAAAAATGCAGGGAAGTTTTGAGTAAAAATCCAAATGCAAACTTTTACCCTGGTTTTATAAATTCAGCAGCTGACCTTACGAGAAGTGCATTTGAAAAATTCAACAATAAGGATTTTGAAGACGTAGCCCATTTTGAGCCTTATTACCTTAAAGATTTTATAGCCGGTAAGTAAGGTATAGTTGTCAAAAAATAGTTAGTAAAATCTTAGATACCTCGTGTATTCACATAGTGCCCATGGTGGTAAAAAAATTAGCTACGAGGGTCATGTTTCGAGGTGATGATTACGATATTCGTAATTAATCCTGGTTTAGTGTAATCAATGAAATCACTTAAAATTAGATAAATATCTTATTGTTAAGTAGTTATAAGGCAACACTTTTGAAAAGTGTAAACAAATGTAAATCCACTGTTTGCGAAATTTGCAAATACTAACCAATCAATTATAAGTCTTAAACAACCGGCCGTATAACCTTGCTAAAAAGCCTTTCGTACCCATAGGTATTACACTGGCATTCATAGGGTGTTCCACGACGTCGCCAAATTTCAGCGCGAAGCCAAAAAAGAAACTCATGCCTGTAAATGATCCGTTTTGACTTAGCGAAGAGGAGTTTTTATTAAGCGTTGCCAGACTGACGGATTGGGCTATCTTATCGCTTCCGATAAAAATTTCAAAGTTCGGGGATTTTACCATGAATTGCGCACCCACGTTAACAGTATGCAGGTCATCGTAAGTTCCGGTTAATGTAACTACGTAATTTTTATATTGTACGGGGTTGACCAGGGCGGCCACAAAGCCGGTATAAAACAATTCTTTTGATACTACTAATGTAGGTGAGTATTTATACTGGTAATCCTGATCCAGCCAAAACATTTTAGAAGCGCTTAGTTCGGCCCTGCCGTCAATCGGGGTGGTGAACGACTTTTCTGCGGCGTTCTCATGTACCAGCGATCTGATTTTATTATAAGTACTGTCTTCCCGCTTTGGTGATGCTAAGCCTTTCAGTTCGGTGCTGTTGTTAAACGTGTAAACTTCGCTTCGCTTACTCCAATGAATAAATCCGAGGTCCTTAACATTCGCCTGCAATAAAAAACCATCCTTAGTTTTGAACGACATGCCCATACTTAACGCCGCACCGGGATTTCTAAAAGTCGGCAAAAAGTCCGCACTTTTAAAATCATTACCGGGGACAAAGCTGGCGGAATAAGTTCCGTCTAGAGTTACAGAGCCCTTCTCGGCAACATTATCATAAACGGCGCCCGAGCCTATAATATTTAATTTTTGATATTGTATCCCCAATAGTGCACTCAGTTTTATGCCAAATGCAAATTGTTTGTTGAACTTTTCGCGGTAAGTAAAACCGAGTTGGTGGTACGTTTGGTAAAAATAATTGCCGTTAAAAATATTGTTGTAATTAACACCATCGGCAAAACTACCAGCCCCATTCAAGGCGGCTATTGCATCGTCGGGTATCAACCCTTTGGCCTCTGCTCTTGTTTGTACTGAAAACCCCAGTTCTTCGTCGCCATTAAGGCTTGCAAACATCTTAAGCATAACAACATAAATGTTAACGTCTCCATTTACGTGATTAAACTTGCTTTGATTAATTTGCAGTAGCGAGTTATCATACCTGTTGCTGGCCAGCCGCGTTTTGAGCGTTGCCTGCGCATCACCCTTCAGAAAGAAATTGAGGTTAAAATTGGGTGCCAGGAAATTTGAAGCAAACTTTTTGCTGCTGTCGGGAATGAAAGCCCTTTGCGAAGGATTTTCAAACGAATCATACAGCGTACCGGTGTTATATTGGGAAAATTGCTGACTAAAAATCTTAAGAGCAGGCAGTAGTAAGCAAAAAACAAGTAAGATTTTCTTCATATGTCGCGCAGTGCCTGAACTTAATATATCGGTCTTAAAGATAAAGTTCGAATCTGGTTATCAAAAATTAATTAACAATTAATAGCCTTTTAACGAAATTTGAGTAACAGGGTTGTGTACTATCGATTATTTATTAACTAAAACAGTGTCGGCATTCAACTTCATACAAAAGTTGGTATAAAGACTACTTTCAGCGGCGGTAAACTGAAGCGAAGCCGCATAAAAGTTTTTCCACCCAGGTTCGTCATTTTCAATAATATCGTAAATTTTAGCGTACAGGTCTCTTTTAAAAATTGGAAGCATATTTTTAAAGTGGAAAAAAAAGGCAGCATTGCTTTGCGCGGACAGTAAGTCGTCAAACTGGTTATACTTATCGTTTTTACTTAAAAATTTTCGGTTTATATACATATCCAGGTAACTTGTGAGTTCCCCGGCGCTATTCGCTAATATTAAATAGTTGTCGATGATTATAAAATAAGGCCGCTTGAAAGCGCCGAACGGCTCGCCCAATAAAAAAAATGGCACTTTGTCATAATTAAGTTGGCCTGAATTTTCATCAGTCATTTTGCTCATATCGGTTAACAATGCTTTTAGTTTCGATCCGTCTTTAATCGATACGATGGCCAGTTTTTCGAAATAGCGTGTAGTTACAATGCCAAACTCGCTGCCCAATAAACCGTCAAACCGCGATTTTAAACTAATACCGGTTTCAGCTTTGATTTTGGTAAATAACAAGCCTGATTCATTTTTAAGGCCATTTTTTGACTGTTGCTTTTCCAGGTCGGCAGCAAACTTCAGCGGACTTGAAACTGCGAAATTAATGCTATAAGCCGTAGTTGACGGAAAGATGTCTTTCAAGTGGTTAACAACCGGCTGTTGGGCAGCAAACAGGCTTAGATAACCCGGTGATCCAGAGGAGAGGATAGCGGTTGAGCCATTAAACATTAACGCGTCGCTCCTGTAGTTCAGGCTTAATGCAGCTAATCCAGGCAGCTGTTTTAAGCTTGCAAATAAATCGGTGTTTTTGTTTTGAAGCAGCACGTTAAACAGCGGAGCCAGCTCACTGTAATTTATATAAAGGTTAGCCAGTGAATTTGCATTTTGTTGTTCGGATAACAACACAAAAGATTTTTTATCCGCCTTATTCACATAAACAGCGCTCTCATCGATCAGCTCTTTTGAAAAGCTGCCCGAGAAAATATTGTCTTCTTTGCTGATGACGTAAAACCTTTTCTTTAAAGCGTTAATATATATACTGTACCCCTGTTTGCCAGTCGTTCGCAAGGGCGTTATCACAATCCCGCTCCCTTGCTGTTTGGTTATCTGCTCAAACATGGAGGTTTCAAAGCCGTTGGCAGCGGAAATAGTTAGTAACAATTCGACAGGCTTTGATTTTGACGGGTGGACAGAAACAAATATATTTTGGGCGCTGAAATATCGCTCGAACAGCGGGTTTAGCAGCAGCTGCGTACGCAAGGTGTCTAATTCGCCGATGGCTTGTTTGCCAATAACAGCTGCGAATAATTTGTTGTCGTTAAAAATATCGTAAAAACCCTTATCGTTATTGAACTCAAATATCAATGCGGCGTTGTCGGGGATTGAGCGCATCATATTGCTGGTGCGCATTCCCGGAGGGTTTAAATTTTTGAAATAAACAACCGTAACAAACGCAGTTGCTATTAACAATAGGACTGTGATAATGATCTGTCGTTTCATTGCTGGTTGCACCGCAAAGGTAGTTTAATTTTGGGTTGCTGTTAGTTATTAACGGTTTCCGGATTTTTGAAATATAGGATAATATAAGGCCATTGTAATAATTTTAATAAGTTTGCCCAAACCAATCCAATCAGCTCACGCAATCAACCGCGCTACCATCCGAAAGAATTAACTTAGTATTTTTAAATTCCATGAAAAAAAGAATAATTATTACAGCCTCTGTTTTTGGTGCCCTGGCCGTTATAGCGGGTGCTTTTGGTGCACACGCTATGCAGTCGGTTTTAACGCCCAAAGGCATGGAAATATGGCACACTGCGGTGCAATACCAATTTTATCATGTTTTTGCTTTGTTGTTTTTATCTACACTAACACGTATTAAAACGAGGTTTATCAGGGATTGCTACTTTCTTTTTAGCATTGGCATTATCTTTTTTTCAGGGTCATTATACCTGCTGGCATGCAGTGACCTTCCCCGGTGGGGTTGGGCTACCGTTGTTGGGCCGGTAACGCCCATTGGCGGATTGTTATTTATAGGCGGGTGGATAACGCTCATGATTAATGCAATTAAAAATCTTTAAGCTGAATGTTAGAATTTGCAGAGGCGCAACATACGGATCGCGAAACACTTTTTGTTGAAGTAATCCTTCCGCTGTCAATAGCAAAGAACTATACCTACCGTGTTCCCTTTGAGATGAACGATGCGGTTATGGTTGGTAAACGGGTGGTTGTGCAATTTGGCAAAAGCAAACTCTATACCGCTATTATTGCTTCTATAGGCAAACTGGCACCCGAAAAATACCAGGCAAAATATATCATAGAGTTACTGGACGATCAACCAATGGTAACCGCCAACCAGCTGCAATTTTGGCAATGGATGGCAGAATACTACATGTGTAATACAGGCGAAGTGATGAATGCGGCGCTGCCCTCTGCATTAAAACTTGCGAGCGAAACCCGAATTATGCTTAATAAGGATTTCGAAATCGATCGCGCGGCCCTGCATGATAAAGAGTTTTTGATAGTGGAAGCGCTCGACATACAGCCGGAGCTGACGGTTAGCGATATTGTAAAGCTTTTGGGGCAAAAAACAGTATTGCCGATACTGAAATTACTGTTTGAGAAAAACATCATTCACATTTCTGAGGATATAAGCGAACGATACAAACCGCGCACCCGCACATTTATTACACTCAACCCGGTTTATCACGATCAGGAAAATTTAAGGGAGTTGTTTGGTATCCTGGAGAAGCGCGCACCAAAACAGGCCGATGCCGTATTGGCGTACATTAAATTGGCCCGTTATCAGCCAGCAAAAGGGCTAACCAAAAACCAATTAATAGAAGAAAGCGGCGCCGGTGCCGCAGCCATCAAATCCTTGATCGAAAAGGAAGTATTTATTCCCGAAGAAAAAAATGTAAGCCGCTTATATTATGACGACGAGGAAGCTTCCGGAAGTTTTGAGCTGAGCGCCCATCAGCAGGATATCCTTCGGCATATCAGTAATGAGTTTGTTCAGAAAGAAGTGGTGCTGCTGCACGGTGTAACTTCATCGGGCAAAACACAAATATATATCCGGCTGATAGAAGAGATGATCAGCACTGGCAGGCAAGTATTATACCTGCTGCCCGAAATTGCGCTCACAACGCATATTATTGAGCGTTTGCGGCTATATTTTGGCGCCAATATAGGTGTTTATCATTCCCGGTTTAATGATAATGAGCGCGTTGAGGTGTGGCAAAAGGTATTGAATAACGAATATAAGGTAGTATTGGGCGCCCGATCGTCGGTGTTCCTACCGTTTAACGATCTCGGCTTGATCATTGTTGATGAAGAGCATGAGACCTCCTATAAACAATTTGACCCGGCACCGCGGTACAATGCCCGCGATGCTGCCATTTATCTGGCCGGTATGCACCAGGCACGGGTATTGTTGGGGTCGGCAACGCCTTCGTTTGAAAGCTATTATAATGCCCGTATCCATAAATACGGCCTGGCTGAGCTTACCGAGCGTTATGGGGGCGTAAAGCTTCCCGAAATTGAAGTGGTAAGTATTGCTGAAGAAACGAAAAAGAAAACTATGCAATCCCATTTTACAAGTGTTTTGATGAACGACATCGGCGAAGCGCTTGCAAATAAGGAACAGGTTATTTTGTTTCAAAACCGGCGGGGGTATGCGCCGGTACTTATTTGTAAAATATGTGCCAACACGCCAAAATGCATTAACTGCGATGTTAGCTTAACTTATCATAAAAGCAGTGGGAAGCTGCACTGTCATTATTGCGGATATAAAGAGGATAGCCCACAAATTTGCCCGGCTTGCGGGTCAACCCATTTGGAATATAAAGGCTTTGGCACCGAAAAAATAGAGGACGAGCTGGAATTGCTGTTGCCCGAAGCCCGTATTGCCCGCATGGACCTGGATACCACCCGTTCGCGCAACTCATTACAGAATATCCTGAATAACCTGGAGGAGAAAAAAATCGATATCCTGGTAGGAACCCAAATGGTTGCCAAGGGATTGGATTTTGCAGAGGTTACGGTGATAGGTATTATAAATGCCGATAGCTTGCTCAAGTTCCCTGATTACCGGGCCAATGAGCGCAGCTACCAGATGCTGGCTCAGGTGAGCGGCAGGGCAGGCAGGCGCGGAAAGCAGGGCAAGGTGGTGATACAAACGTACGATCCCGGCCACCGGGTTATAAAGCAGGTGATTGAAAATGACTATCAGAACCTGTACTTTACCGAGATGGAGGAGCGTCGCAGCTTTAAATATCCACCTTTTTATCGTATCATCAATCTTGATATAAAACATAAAGACCCGGATATAGTAAATCACCAGGCAAATTATATTGCCGTTGAACTGCGTAAATATTTCGGCGACCGTGTAATAGGGCCCGAGTTTCCACTTGTTGGCAGGATCAGGAACTTTTATATTAAAACTATTATGCTGAAATTTGAGAAGGACGGCATTTCGATCAATAAAGCAAAGGCTATTATCCGCGAGGTGATAACACAGTTTCAAACTACCAAACTAAGCAAGGGCAGTATAATACAGCCGGATGTGGATCCTTACTAATTGGTGAAATATGACTGTTTTTGATTGGTTATTAATATTAATTTGGTAAGTAATCTGTAAAAATGTAAATCTATGCATGAACACCATTACCAGGTTACCGTTGCCTGGACAGGAAATTCAGGAAAAGGAACCAGCGACTACAGGGGTTACGAAAGAAGCCATACCATAAACGTTGAAAGGAAGCCGGTTATAGATGCATCATCTGATCCGGCGTTTCGAGGAGATAAGACGAGATATAACCCTGAAGAATTATTGGTGGCTTCGCTTTCATCATGCCATATGCTATCTTATCTCCATTTGTGCGCGGTGGCCGGAGTTGTGGTTACCGCTTATACCGATAATGCTACCGGAACCATGACGCAAACGCCCGATGGAGGCGGTCACTTTACGGAAGTTACACTTTACCCTTCGGTTACGGTGAGCGACGAGTCAATGATAGCTAAGGCAAATGAATTACATCACGAAGCAAACAAGCTGTGCTTTATAGCAAATTCCTGTAATTTTCCAGTTCATCATAAACCAACCTGCGGGGTACATCGTGCTTGAAATAAAACCAATTTGCGAAAACTGCGGTAAATCGCTGCCATACAACAGCGCAGAAGCCATGATCTGCACTTTTGAATGTACATTTTGCAAGCACTGCGTTGATAACGTACTATTTAACGTTTGCCCGAATTGTGGCGGCGGTTTCGAGAAAAGGCCGGTGCGACCCAACCGACTATTGGAAAAACATCCGGCGGGTAAAACCGAATATTTAAATCCGGTAGACGTGGGAAAATTTAAAACGCTGCTGGATAAGTATAAAGAAATTAAACCGGGCGAACGGTAAACATGAGTCCTGAATTCGTATTAACTTCGTGCTATAATGGCATATAAGTTTATTGATAATTATCGCGAACAGGGCGGGCGTAAAAAGCTTGTTGGCGAACTGCGTAAAAAAGGTATTGAAGATGAGGCCGTATTAAAAGCAATCGGAAAAGTTCCACGCCATTTCTTTTTTGACGAAACGTTCTGGAACCAGGCATACAAGGATATCGCCTTCCCTATAGGTGAGGGGCAAACCATTTCACAGCCTTATACTGTAGCTTATCAAACCCAACTGCTGCATATCCACAAGGGCGACAAAGTACTTGAGATCGGTACCGGATGCGGCTATCAAACCTGTATATTATTAGAGCTTGGCGCAAAAGTGTACACCATCGAGCGGCAGCCTAAATTATATGAGCGTACTATAAAGGTGTTGCCTCACATGGGCTATAACCCCAAATTCTTCCTGGGCGACGGTTCAAGAGGTATTGCCGAGCACGCTCCTTACGATAAAATAATAGTAACCGCCGGCGCACCCACAGTTCCCGAGGAATTGCTTAAACAATTAAACATTGGCGGCATTTTGGTTATCCCAGTTGGCGACGCTGACTTGCAAAAAATGGTTACGGTGCTTAAGGTTGGAGAACATGATTATGAAAGGGTTATGCTAGACACCTTCAGGTTTGTGCCATTGGTGGGAGACAAGGCCTGGTGATTAATTGGGGTTTGGGATATTTGATTGAAAATCCGGCATCTAACATCCGAAATCCGACATCACCTCTTCATCGCCCTGTCCATTTCAACTTTCGTATCGCGTTCTTTTAAGGTTTCACGCTTGTCAAATGTCTTTTTACCCTGGGCCAGGCCAATTTCCAGCTTGGCAAAGCCGCGTTCGCTAATGAAAAGCGCCAGCGGTACAATAGTGAGGCCTTTTTCTTCGCCGCGGGTCTGCAGTTTTTTTAATTCCTTTTTATTGAGCAGTAAAATGCGGTCGCGTTTAGCTTCGTGATTGTAAAAGGAACCAAAGCTATATTCGGCAATGTGCAGGTTGCGAACGTACAGAATGCCGTCTATAAAGGTGCAAAACGCATCATTAATATTAGCTTTTCCATCGCGGATAGATTTTATTTCGGTACCAAGCAACTTTATCCCGGCTACATATTTGTCGAGTATCTGGTATTCAAAATAAGCTTTTTTGTTCTTTATATATATATCCTGGTTCATCGCTGCCTGTTTTGCTGCAAACTTACATAAATTTTGGATGGAGGAATTTATGGGTAATCCTAATTTGGCTTAACAACCAGCACAGGAATATTTACCTTGTGACGAACTGAATTAACCGTTGTGCCAAAAATAAGGTCTTTGGGGGCTTTATGGCCGTGCGAACCCATCACTATAAAGTCA
>Ga0163162_10006337_pt1 | contig 11458 bp, 6 predicted proteins | sample S55metaG_FD_115310 | JGI IMG/M metagenome (GOLD analysis project Ga0163162, IMG submission 115310) | Switchgrass rhizosphere microbial communities from Kellogg Biological Station, Michigan, USA - S5-5 metaG | ecosystem: Host-associated > Plants > Roots > Rhizosphere > Soil | place: USA: Michigan...
CAGCGCCGCTCCAACTCGGCGCGCGGCGCGGCGCGCTTGCGGTCGGCCACCTCCACGCGCTTGTCGGCGACGATCCGCTCGAGGATGCTGGACATCACCTCGCCGCTAGAAATCGCGGCGCAATCCTCGGCGCTGGACCGTATCCATCGGCACGCCGGCGAGCTGGTCGAGCACGAAGTCGCGGATGGTGCGCGGCGGCGGTAGATCGCGCGCGATGCGGCCGGCGGTGATCAGGGGCTTGAGCAACGGGTCCCAGGGGCCGCCGGCGGGAGCCGGCGCGCCGAGGGGCACCACCGCGGTCTCCAGCGTGCCCCGACGCCGGAGGACGTCCTTGGCCCCCGACCACTTGCCGCGCTTGGCCATCGGCCGGCCGTCGATCTCGACGATGTCCAGCGCGAAGTTGAGCACGGGAGCGTTGGCGATCGAGGTCCCGACGCCGTAAGAGTCGACGACGGGATTCAGGTGCAGGATCTCGTACTCGTCGATGCCGCCCGAGGCGACGATCTTGACGTGGTCGAAGCCCCGCAGGTTCAGCTCCCAGCGAACCTCCTCGACGATCCGGAAGAGGTCGCCGCGGCGCGAGGACGGCGTGTCCAGCCGGACGGCGAACAGGTCCTTGCCGAGCGCCTCGGCCACCCGCAATGCCTCGAACTTCTCGTCCTGCAGCGTGTCGATCAGGGCGACCCGCCGGACCTTGGGCTCGACCACCTCGTGAAAAGCCTTCAGCGCCTCGACCGTGTCGCCGACCATGAGGACCAGCGAGTGGGGAATCGTGCCCATGGGATCGGCGTCGATCAGCTCGGCCGACTTGGTCACCGCCACCCCGTCGCAGCCGCCGATGAAGGCGTTGCGCTCGATCATGGGGGCCAGGGTCGGATGCATGCGCCGCGCGCCGAACGAGATGACCTGCCGTTCCCCCGCCGCCTTCTTGCACCGGGCGGCCTTGGTCGCGATACCGGAGGCCTGGCAGAGCAGCCCCAGCAGCGCCGTCTCGTACTGGGCCCACTCGACGTAGGTCCCCTCGATTCTCAGGATCGGCTGGTAGGGCGCGAACAGGAGGCCCTCGTCCATCGCCAGGACATTGACCGGCAATCCCTCGAGCAGGCCGGCCACTTCCTCGATACCCGCGAGTACGCCCCAGTGCCAGTCCTCGGGCAACGACTTGAGGTAGACCTCGGCCTTCACCCGCTTGCGATCGCCGCGGGCGGCGAGGATCTCCACGGTGCGCTGGAAGTAGACGTCCGACACCTCACCGGCCTTGATGTCGGCATCCGAGGCGGTGTGAAACGGGCGCTTTCGTGCCGGTGCCATTGGTCCTCGAGTCCTCGAAAAGTGCCGTGAATTCTTACAGACTTGCACCGGCAAGTCAATTTCACCGCCGCCGGCCTCCTGGGCCGGGGCCAGCCACCCGGATCAGGCGGCCTGGGCCGGCGCCACGGCGAGCGAGCCGGGGATCGAGATCGGCCCCAGCGCACACTCGAACAGGATGAAATCGCCGAACTTCAGCGTGCCCTTGACCTTGACCGTACCGGCCATGATGTCGGCGATCTGCCCCTGGCGGACCCGGAGGATCACGCCCTCGACGCGGAGCTCGAGCTTGACCGGAAACACGAGACGGGCGAGCGGCACGCCCTCGACCACGATGTCCACATATGGCCGATGCTCGGAGCTGATCGCGTGAGCGAGCAGCGGGACGAGGACGGTCGCGTTGGCAGACTCCCGCGTCGTCTCGAGCGCCGCGCGGAGGTCCCGCGCCCGCTGCCACGCGCCGATCAGGATATCGGCGACGGGGACGTCGAGCGCGTCCTGCACGGCCTTGCTCACGCCGTCGAGCAGCGTGTCGAGCGGCAGGCCCGGCGCGGCCTTGGCCAGCGCCGCCTTGATCTGGTTGGCTTCCGGCCCTGTGGCGAGGCTCGCGCCCAGCCGCTCGGAAACCGTCGTCGCGCCGGCCAGCAGCACGTTACCGAGCGTCAGCGTTGCCGTCTTCTCGGTGCTCATCAGCGGGATCCTCCCGTGTCGTGGGCCGTGCCCACGAGGTGATCGGTCTCGAGCGTCGTGGTGGCGGTCTCGACCCCCGAGAGGAGGTGGAGACCGCTGCCGCTCGACAGCGGCGCGGTCGCTTCGATCTGCTGCGTTCCGACATCCCAGTGCGATGCGAACGTCACGGTCGGAACCGTCGGTAGCGGCTGAGCGCCGGTCGTCGTCGCCCGCACGCGGTAGTACACGGTACCGGCGGCGCCGAGCAGCACCATCGAGCCGAGGCCACACGCGATGGGGCTCGGCCACCGCGCCTGGCCGGACTCACGCACCGGCTGAGCCTCGGGCTGCGGCGCGGGTGCCGGCGCCGCGATCGGCGGCGCAGGCGGTTGAGGAGCCGGAGCAGCTGGTGGCGTCAGCGGCAGCGGCCTGGGCGCCGGCTTACGGATCGGCGCCGGAGTCGGCGGCGCAGCGGCGACCGCAGGCGGCGGCGTGACGAGCGGCGCAGCGGGAGTGGGCGGCGCCGTCACGACCGACGGGGCTGGCGGCAGCGGCGGCGCCGTTACAATCGGCGGCGCCGGCGGTAGCTGCGGCGCCGTCACAACCGGCGGCGCCGGCGGCAGCTCCGGAGCGGTCGCGATCGGCGGCGCGGGCGGCGCCGGCGGCACGGTCACGATCGGCGGCGCGACGATCACCGGCGGCGCGATCACTACTGGTGGCTTGATCACGACTGGCGGCCTGATCACCACCGGCGGCGCGACCACGATCGGCGGGGCGATCACGATCGGCGGCCGCGGCGGCACCGGCGTCGTCGACGACGTGGGCGGCGGCACCGGAGCTGGCGCCGAGGCGATCAGGACGTTCACGAGCGTTTCCCGCGGCACGCGCGTCCCGGCCGCCGGCGCCTGCCGGATCACCGTCCCGGCCGGCGCCGGTGACTCGCGCTGGCGCTCCTGGCCCAGGGCGAGCTGGGAGCGGCGCAGGAGCCGCGCGGCTTGCAGCGGCGTCTCACCGGTCAGGTCGGGCACCGCGACGAGGGCGGACACCGCGATCGTCACTTCCACGCTCGTGCCCGGATGCACGCGCGCTCCCGCAACGGGAGACTGCGCGATCACGGTGCCGGCCGGCGCTTCGGAATCCTGACGCCGGCGGTCACCGAGGCTGAGGCCGGGCTTGGCGAGCACTGCGGAGGCGGTCTCCGCAGTCTGCCCGATCAGGTTCGGCACGATCACGTCCGGCCGCTGCGGGGGCAGCGCCGGCGCGGGCACCGTGGCCACTCGCGGCGGGGTCGCGATCCAGAGGTTGACGGACGCGCCGGGCTGGAGCGCCGTTCCGGGCTTGGGGTCCTGACCGATCACGGTGCCGGCCGGACGCTCGTTCGTCAGCTGCAGCGTCTCGCGCCCGGCGTGAAGGCGCCCGCGCTCGAGCGTCGCGCGCGCCGCGGCCACCGGCTGGCCGACCAGGTCCGGCGCGCGGAGCACGTAGATCTCGGTCGCGCGCGTCCCGAGGGTGGGCTTGGCCGTGATGCGAGGGCGAGGCGTCGCGAACTCGTCGACCGCTTGCGCGGCCCGCGGCGTCACGCCAAGCGCGATCAGCAGGGAAACGAGCGGGGCGCTCGCCATCAGGACCCGTCTCGAAATCGCTGGCTTCATCGCACTGCCCTCCTGCCCTGGGCCTGTTGTGCAAGCCACACTCCAGACCGGACTACCTGCAACGACGGAGGGTTAGCGGTCTTTGTCGGGGTTTCCCGCGGGCGCTGGCGCGGAAGCTCGGGCGAAGCACCCGGGCTGGGCGTCGGACACCCCGGCGCCTTGACCGTGAGAGAGGGCCGGCGCACTATCGCCCGCGGCGGCGGCTTCCGCGGCGCCACCGGAGGATCCATGGAACAGGCGCTGAGCGACGTCACCGTTCTCGATCTGGGGCAGGTCATCGCCATGCCCTTCTGCACGATGCTTCTGGCCGATCTCGGCGCGCGCGTCATCAAGGTCGAGTCGCGCGAGCGCGGACGCGAGCGCCTGTCGCTGGGGATCAAGCGGGTCCGCAACGGCGTCGAGGAGCGCGTCGCCCCCGCGCAGTACCGCGAGCGCAACAAGCTCGCCGTCACGCTCGAGCTGAAGACGCCCAAGGGCGTGGAGCTCTTCAAGGAGCTGGTCTCGCGCGCCGACGTGGTCGCCGAGAACTTCAGCGTCGGCACGATGGAGCGCCTGGGGCTCGGCTACGAGGATCTCAAGGCCGTGAACCCGCGCATCATCTACGCGTCGGTGACCGCATTCGGTCAGCACGGCCCGTACGCCATGCAGCGCGGCTACGACATCCTGGCCCAGGCGATCAGCGGGTACCTGAGCATCACGGGGTTCCCCGAGAATCCGCCGACCAAGTCCGGCCAGTCGATCTCCGACTACTACGCGGGCATGCTGTGCGCGTTCAGCATCGTCTCCGCGCTGCACTACCGAAACCGCACCGGCCACGGCCAGCGCATCGACATGGCCCTGCTCGACAGCCTGGTGGTGGCGCTCGACAACCTCGGCGAGCGCTACACGGTCGGCGGCGAGGTCCTCACCCGCTCGGGCAACATCGCGGTCACCGGCTCGAGCACCGGCGTCTACACGACGAGCGATGGCCACGTGGCCGTCTCGGCCGGGGCCAGCGACGCGGTCTGGCGCCGCTTCTGCCAGATCATCGACCGTGAGGAGCTGACCACGGATCCGGAGTACGCGACCGCGGCGGCCCGGCGCGACCGCCGTGACGCCATCGGCATCATCATTCAGGAGTGGACGGCCAAGCGGCCGAAGGCCGAGGTGGTGGAGATCCTGGCCACCGCCGGCGTGCCGGCGGCGCCGGTCAACAACATGGCCGAGATGGTCGCCGATCCCCAGGTGCAGGCGCGCGAGATGTTCGTCGAGCACGACGACCCGACCTACGGGCGGCTCAAGCTGACCGGCACCCCGCTCAAGATGTCCCGGACGCCGGGCCGGGTCCGCTCGCTGGCGCCGAGGCCTGGCGAGCACAACGAGGACATCTTCGTGGGGCTGCTCGGCCACTCGCGCGAAGAGCTCGCGCGCTGGCAGGCCGACGGCGTGGTGTGACGCGGCGCCCTCGAGCCGGGAGCCGGGGGCGCTTGACAGTCGAGGGCCGGGAGGCCGATCATCCCGTCATGACAACTCTGGAACGGGCCGAGGCCGCCGAGCACGCGCTGAGCGAGGAGCTGGACCGGACAGTCGTGAAGTCGGTCATTTACGTGTCGGGCGAGCACGATCCGCGCAAGCCGATCATGCGGCCCGACAACGGCAAGCTCGTCATGATGGGTCACGACGCGCGTCTGCCGAAGATGCCCGACAAGCCCACGCTGATGGACTTCTTCAAGTATCGCTTCGGCCCGGCCAACCACCTGATGCAGAGCGCTCGGCTGGCCATGAAGAACGGTGTGAGCGAGAAGATCGTGCTGGCCTGCCTGGTGCACGACATCGCCATCGCCGGCTTCATCCGCGGCGACCACGGCTACTGGGCCGCGCAGCTGCTCGAGCCCTACGTCGACGAGGAAGTCAGCTGGGCCATCCGCTATCACCAGGCCATGCGCTTCTTCCCCGACGAGTCGGTCGGCTACAAGTACCCCGACCTCTACCGCAAGCTCTTCGGCGAGGACTACGTCCCCGACGACTACATCCAGCGCGACTATCAGTACGCGCGGAATCACAAGTGGTACATGTCGTGCCGGCAGATCTGCGTGAACGACCTCTACGCGTTCGATCCCACCGTGCAGGTCGAGCTCGAGGAGTTCACCGACATCATCGGCCGGAACTTCAAGCAGCCCAAGGAAGGTCTGGGCTGGGACGTGAGCCCGTCCGCCCACATGTGGCGGACGATCAACCACCCGACGAAGTACCTGTAGGAATGGGGGCCCCGAAATGGCCCCCATACCCCCCAGTCGTTCGGAGCGCCCCGGCGAAGCCGTGGCGCTCCTCTACATCGCTAGTTATTCGGGGCGGGCAAGGTGCTCGACCTCGCGCGCGAGCGGGGAGGATTCGAGGCCGGCCCGCAGCGTCGGCTCCGTCGTCCGGGCGCGCAGGCCAGTGATGATGCCCCACGCGGAGCGATAGCGGCCGAGCGCGCTGTCTCGACGACCATTCGCCGCGTCCAGGCGCCCGAGCGCGACGTGGCTCAGCCAGGTCTGGCGCGGCTGGCCGATCGCCTCGGCCAGGCTCAGGGCCCGTCGCAGCGCGTCCTCGGCCTCGCCCCAGGCGCCTCGTAGGGTCGCGCCTTCCCCCTTCATGCGCCACGCCCAGCTCTCGAACTTTCGCGAGCGCGTGGGCACGGCCACCTCCAGGCTCTGGTCGGCGAGTCGCTGCGCTCGTCCAGGATCGCCCTGCAAGAGCGCGAGCTGGGCGAGGCCCGCGTAGCACTGGGTAGTGTAGCGCCAGGTCATCCAGCGCGATGGCGGCGGATGCTGGACGATGTGGTGGCTCTCCGCCAGAGCTTCGGCGGCGGCCCCGAGCTCGCCTCGCACCATCAGCGCTTCCCCCTCGTTGTTCCGGATGAAGGCGCGGCGCTCGGCGCCGGTCCCGTGACCCGCGCGCGAGGACCGCCCGGTCACCTCGTACGACAGCTCGGACAGATCGATGCCCCGGGTGAGGTCGGCGCACTCGATGCGGAGCCACCCCACCGTGTTGAGGAAGCGGGTCAGGTAGGCATCGTCTCCGATCTTCTCGGCGAGAGCCTGCCCCTCCGAGAAGGCCGCAAGCGCCGCGTCGTAGCTCCCCGTGTCGGTCAGGGCCAGCCCCTGAGTCCAGAGATTCCGCAGGAGCCCAACGACGAGCCGACCCTCTCGTCCGAGACGGGTCCCCTCACGGCTGAGCTCCAGGCTCTCCGAGTATCGTCCCTGCCAGCTTCGCTGGGTGGCAACCATGTGGAGCGCCAGCGCCTCGGCCGAGCGATCCCCTTGCGCCCGAACGATCTCGATCGCCCGTGTGTACCCCGCCTCGGACTCCTCTAGCTTGCCGGTGACGGAGAACACGTAGCTGCGGACGTACAGCGCGCCGCCGAGCGGGCCCGGAGCGCCATGCGCCTCCGCGATCTCGATCGCTTCCTGGGCCCGCTGCAGCGCCGCGGGAAAGTCCTCCAGCCACTGCAAGGCGGCAGCGAGCTGGACAAGAGCGTTGGCCTCCAGCACGCGATCCCCGAGACGCCGGGCCAGGGCCACGAGGGCCTCGGCCGCCTCGTGGGACCGGCCGAAGTCGCCCACGCCGAAGAACAGATCGGCGCGGGCACGGTGGATGGCCGCGGGCGTGGTGACGGGCACGCGATCACCCAGACGGCGGACTGCCTCCAGCGCATCTGCGTATAGCTCCAGCGCCTGGCGCAGGCCGAACGCCCGCGTGGCCTTTTCGGCGGCCTTGAGCAGATACTCGAGCGCGCGCTCCCAGTCCTCGGCCCGCGAGAAGTGATGGGCCAGTATCTCGTAGTGCTCGGGGAGCCGGTCGGCGTAGAGCTCCTCGATGGCGAGGCCGACGAGGCGGTGGAGCTCGCGGCGCCGCTGCACCAGCAGCGAGGCGTAGGCGACGTCCTGGGTGAGGGCGTGCTTGAACATGTAGGCCAGCTCCGGGAAGAGCCGGCGCTCGTGGATCAGCTCGAGCGCGGTCAGCTCGCGCAGGAGCCCGTCAGTGCGCTCGCGGATCTCCGCGAGACGGTCGACGAGGCGGCGCGTGAACTCGCGACCGATGACCGCGGCCAGCTGCAGTGTGCGCTTGGGGGCCTCGGCGAGACGATCGATCCGCGCGGCGATGACATCCTGGATCGTGCCCGGAATGGCGATCTCGCCCACCGCTCGAGCCAGCTCGTAGCGCGTCCCCACCCGTCGCAGCGACCCACCCTCTTCCAGCGACTTGACCAGCTCCTCGACATAGAACGGATTGCCCTCCGCCTTGCCGCTGACCAGCCCGCGCAGGGCGTCGGGCAGGGCGTCGGTGGCCAGGACGGCGGCCACCATGCGTGCGCTGTCCTCGGCGGACAGCGCCGGCGGGACGACGCGGGTGGCGTAGCTGCGCTCACCGAACGAGTGGCTGTACCCCGGCCGGTAGGTGAAGACGAGCAGCGCCCGCAGCGCGGGGACGGTGTCCACCAGCATCGCCAGGAACTGCTCGCTGGCGCTGTCGATCCAGTGGAGATCCTCGATCACCAGCACCTGCGGCCGCCGCTCGGATGCGCGGACCAGCAAGCGGCGCAGGGCCTCGAATGTTTCGCCGCGTCGCTGCGCCGGGTTCATGGCCTGCACGTCGTCCTGGCCGGGGTCGACCGACAGCAGGGCGCGCAGGTAGGGCGCCGCCGAGGCCAGGTCCTCGCCGATCTCGGTCACACCCCGCTCGATCTTCGCCGCGATGGCGGCGTCACCGTCGGTGTCTTCGACGGCAAACTGGCGGCGGACCAGGTCCACCAGCGGATGGAATGTCATCGCGCGTCCGAACGACAGGCAGTGGCCTTCGTTCCAGTCGGCCCCCTCGCTAACCCGGCGACGGAGCTCGAGCAGCAGGCGGGACTTGCCGATGCCGGCATCGCCGACGAGGAGCGCCACCTGACCGTGGCCGGCCCCGGCGAGAGTGAACGCCTCGAGCAGCTGCCCGAGCTCGCGCTCGCGCCCCACGAACGGCGTCAGCCCGCGGTCGACCTCGACCTCCAGGCGCGTGCGCGTCTCGTGCGCGGCGACGACTTCCCAGGCGGCGACCGGCTCGGCCTTGCCCTTGAGATGGAGGTCACCGCGGGAGCGGGTCTCGAAGTAACCGCGGACGAGGCGGTGGGTGGCATCGGAGATCGTCACCTGGCCGGGCTCGGCCGCCTGCTGCAGACGCGCCGCCACGTTGGTCGTGTCGCCGACCGCGGTGTAGTCCATGCGCAGGTCGCTGCCGATGCTGCCCACCACGACCAGCCCCGTGTTCAGGCCCTGGCGAGCGCGGAAGGCGATCCCACGCGGTGCCAGCTCTCGCTGATAGTCGGCGAGGGCCCGTCCGATGCCGAGCGCGGCGTGCACCGCCCGACGCGCGTGGTCCTCGTGGGCGATGGGGGCGCCGAACAGCGCCATGATGCCGTCGCCGAGGAACTGGTTGACGGTGCCCTCGTAGCGATGCACCTCGGCCAGCATGAGGTCGAAGGCTCGGCTCATCAGCCGATGAACCTCCTCGGGATCGAGACGCTCGGACAGCGACGTGAACCCGGAGACGTCCACGAAGAGCACGGTCACCTGCTTGCGCTCGCCGGCCAGCGCGCTGCCCGTCGTGAGGATCTTCTCGGCAAGATGCTTGGGTGTGTACGTACGGGGCGAGGCGAATTGGTCAGCAGCAGCTCCCGGCTGGAGCGTGCCGCCGCAGTGATGGCAAAAGCGGTTGCCGGGCGGGTTCGGCGTCTGGCAGCCCGCGCACATCAGCTCAAGACGGGCACCGCACCCACCACAGAAGCTGGCGCCTTCGGGATTCTCCTGGCGGCAGCTGGAACAACGCATATCGCCGCTACTCGGCGAACTGCGACGCGCGCCACCTGAGGGCGGCGCCGAGGCCTTCTTTCTCGCGAATCTCGTCGAACTTGGTTCCGACCTCGGTGCGCGCGGCGTAGAGGCCGGCCAGGACGTCGAGGCCGGCGCGGATCGCGTTGCGGAAGCCGGCGGCGTCGGCGCCGCGGCTGATGGCGAGCTTGGTGGCCATCAGAGCCTCGGGCGAGATCAGGGCCATGCGGCGCGCAAACTTCAGCGTGGCGGCGTGCAGCTCGGCGCGCGGAACCACCCGGTTCACCATGCCCCAGGCCAGCGCGGTCCTGGCGTCGATCGGATCGCCCAGGTAGAGCAGCTCGTGGGCGCGCTTGAGCCCGATGATGAACGGCATGATCAGCGCGGGACCGACGTTGGAGAAGCGAATCTCCGGCTCGCCGAAGAGCGCGTCGTCGGCCGCGATCGTGATGTCGCACATCATCACCATCTCGCAGCCGCCGCCCAGGCAGTGGCCCTGGACGGAGGCGATCACCGGCTTGCGCATGTCCCACGGCGTCATCTCCAGCGTGACGTCGTCGGTCAGCGACTCGTGCCAGGCCAGCGCGTTGCCCTTCCGCGCGGCGCGGGCCGGGTTCGGACTGATGTCGTAACCGGCGGAAAAGCTCCGGCCTTCGGCGCGCACCACCACCACGCTGGTGGCAGGATCGGCGTCGGCCTCGTGAAAGCGCTCGATGAGCGTGCGCTTCAGCTCGGGGGTGATGGCGTTGAGCTTATCGGGGCGATTGAGCGTGACGATCCCGACGCGACCGTCGACGACGTAGGTGACGAGTTGATCAGTCATGACGGCTCCTCAGAGGATCTGGGTGCGCGGCCGCTCCGTAAATCGCACATCGCTCCCCCCTTGTCCAGCCCGCCGCGCGGGTTGACCCCGCCGCCGCGGCGGGCGCACTATCGCCCCGCACGGGACGATCAGAGATCGTCGCCGTCGGCGTCAACGACGGCCGGGGCGAGGAGGGCGACGACATGAGCGGATTTGCGGAGTTCGATCGGTACGACGGGCTCGGGCTGGCCGAGCTGGTCCGCCGGCGCGCGGTCAGCGCCGAGGAGATTGTCGACGAGACGCTGGCACGCATCGAGGCGCGCAACCCCGCGATCAACGCGGTCGTCACGCGCATGGACGATCAGGCCCGGGCCGCGCTGCGCGCCGGGCTTGCAGACGGGCCGTTCACCGGCGTCCCGTATCTCTTGAAGGATCTCGGCGCCCACTATCAGGGCGTGGTCACCTCGTACGGCGGCACGCTGTTCGCCGACAACGTGCTCGACCACGACAGCGAGCTCACCCTCCGCCTCAAGCGCGCCGGGCTCGTCATCGTCGGCAAGTCCAACACGCCCGAGATGGGGCTGGCGCCGTCCACCGAGCCGCGCCGGTTCGGCCCCACCCGCAATCCGTGGAATCTCGACTACAGCGCCGGCGGATCGAGCGGCGGCGCGGCGGCGGCGGTGGCCGCCGGGATCCTGCCGATGGCGCACGCGACCGATGGCGGAGGCTCCATCCGCATTCCCGCCTCCGCCTGCGGGCTGTTCGGCCTCAAACCGACGCGCGCCCGCAACCCGATGGGCCCTGACGCGGGCGAAGGCTGGGGCGGCGCCTCGATCGGCCACGCGGTGACGCGAAGCGTGCGCGACAGCGCCGCGCTCCTCGACGCGACCTCGGGGCCGGACGTGGGCGATCCGTACTGGGCGCCGCCACCGGCGGGCCCGTTCCTGGCCGAGGTCGGTCGCGATCCCGGCCGGCTGCGCATTGCGCTGGCGGTGACGCCGTGGATCAGCTCCCCGGTCGATCCGGAGTGCGCAGAGGCCGCCCACGCCGCGGCCAAGCTGTGCGCGAGCCTCGGCCACACGATCGAGGAGGCGCGGCCCGTCGTCAACGAGGCCGAGTGGCGCTATGCCACGAGGGTGATCGTCGCCGCCAACATCGCCTACAACCTCGAGGCGCGGGCCGCCGCGCTCGGC
>Ga0163162_10006338_pt1 | contig 11457 bp, 11 predicted proteins | sample S55metaG_FD_115310 | JGI IMG/M metagenome (GOLD analysis project Ga0163162, IMG submission 115310) | Switchgrass rhizosphere microbial communities from Kellogg Biological Station, Michigan, USA - S5-5 metaG | ecosystem: Host-associated > Plants > Roots > Rhizosphere > Soil | place: USA...
CAGCGGTGAGCAGACCACCGAAACCGGCGCCGATGATCGCGACATCGACCTCGTCAGACAACGGATCGCGCGTGAAGTTCGGATCGCACCAAGGGTCGTTGGCAAAACCAGCAAACGGACCAGCGATCTCGAGATACTGCGCAATACCGTCGGCCCGCAGTCGCCGGTCCCGCTCAAAGGCGTATTTCTGCCGCAGAGCGTCCACGTCGAATGCCACGTCGGCGCCTCCAGCGAATGTCGGTTCCTGGCATCTTTAACCACTCCGGAAGGTCTGGCAAGACTGGGGTCCTAACCTGGTGTTATGTCGCGCATGAGCATTGCGCTGTGTGCCTTGCTAATAGCGCTGGCCAGCGCGCAGGGACGGGCTTCGGCGGCACCGCCGGATCAACCCGCGCCCACCATCCCGCTGCCGTCCAACGTCTCGGCGCTGCCGCTGCCCGACCTGCCGATCCCCGTCGGCCTGCCACCGTTCCCCTTCCCGGCCGATGTGCCGAGCGTCCAACTGCCGAGCGACATCCCCACGGTCGAGTTGCCCGCCGCGATTCCCGTCGTCCAGCTGCCCTCGAATGTCCCTGCTGTTCGGCTACCCGCCGACATTCCACCCGTCCAGCTGCCTGCGGAGATTCCGCCGTGGTTGTGGTAGCCGCGGTCAGCAGCCGACATACTCTGCGAGATGCTCGCCGGTCAGCGTGGACCGCTTCGAGACGAGGTCACGTGGCGTGCCCTCGAAGACGACCCGCCCTCCGTCGTGACCCGCGCCGGGACCGAGGTCGATGATCCAGTCGGCGTGGGCCATCACCGCCTGGTGATGCTCGATCACGATGACCGACTTACCTGAGTCGACGAGCCGGTCGAGCAAGGAAAGCAACTGCTCGACGTCGGCGAGGTGCAGGCCCGAGGTCGGCTCGTCGAGGACGTAGACGTCGCCCTTGTCGCCCATGTGCGAGGCCAGCTTGAGGCGCTGCCGCTCACCACCGGACAGCGTGGTCAGTGGCTGCCCGAGCGACAGGTAGCCGAGGCCGACATCGGCGAGCCGTTCGAGGATCTTGTGCGCTGCCGTTGTGGCCGCATCGCCGTCGCCGAAGAAGTCCAGCGCGTCGGTGACGGACAGCGCGAGCACCTCGGCAATGTTCTTGCCGCCCAGCGTGTACTCCAGCACCGAGGCCTGGAACCGCTTGCCCTCGCACTCCTCGCACGGCGACTCCACGGTGGCCATCACACCCAACTCGGTGAAGATGACGCCGGCGCCGTTGCACGTCGGGCAGGCGCCCTCGGAGTTGGAGCTGAACAGCGCCGGTTTCACGCCGTTCGCCTTCGCGAAGGCCTTACGGATCGGGTCGAGCAGACCGGTGTAGGTGGCAGGGTTGCTCCGCCGCGAGCCGCGTATCGGACCCTGGTCGATCGTCACCACGCCGTCTCGTCCGGCCACCGAGTCGTCGATCAGCGAGCTCTTGCCGGAGCCTGCGACGCCGGTCAACACAGCCAGCACGCCCAGCGGGATGTCCACATCGACGTCCTGCAGGTTGTGGGTGTTCGCCCCGCGTACCTGCAGCCCACCCGACGACGAGCGGACCTCCTCCTTGAGCGAGGCCCGGTCATCGAGATGACGGCCGGTAACGGTGTCGCTCTTTCGCAAGCCCTGGATGCTGCCTTCGAAGACCACCTGACCACCGTCGCCGCCTGCGCCGGGACCGAGGTCGACGATGTGGTCGGCGATCGCGATCACCTCGGGCTTGTGCTCCACAACCAACACGGTGTTGCCCTTGTCGCGCAGTTGCAGCAGAAGCTCGTTCATGCGCTGGATGTCGTGGGGATGCAGCCCGATCGTCGGCTCGTCGAAGACGTAGGTGACATCGGTGAGGGCAGAACCGAGATGGCGAATCATCTTGACGCGCTGGGCCTCACCGCCAGACAGCGTCCCGGCCGGCCGGTCCAGTGACAGGTAGCCGAGGCCGATCTCGACGAACGAGTCGAGAGTGTGCCGCAATGACGCCAGCAACGGGGCGACGGACTTCTCGTCCAGCCCGCCGATCCATTCGGCGAGATCGCTGATCTGCATCGCACAGATGTCGGCGATGCTCTTGCCCTTGATCTTTGACGATCGGGCGGTATCCGACAGCCGGGTGCCGTCGCAGTCGGGACACGTCGTGAACGTGACCGCTCGCGCCACGAAGGCGCGGATGTATGGCTGCATCGCCTCGACATCCTTCGCCAGGAAGGACTTCTTGATCTGCGGGATCAGGCCCATGTAGGTCAGGTTGACGCCGTCGATCTTGAGCCTGGTCGCTTCCTTGTGCAGCAGGGAATCCAGTTCCTTCTTCGTGAACTTGCAGATCGGCTTGTCGGGGTCGAAGAAGCCGCAGCCGTTGAAGATTCGCCCGTACCAGCCGTCCATGGAAAACCCGGGGATGGTGAGCGCACCCTCGTTGAGCGACTTGCTGTCGTCGTACAGCGCCGTCAGGTCGATGTCGTTGACCGAGCCGCGACCCTCGCAGCGCGGGCACATACCGCCGACGATGTTGAATTCGCGGCGCTCCTTGACGGTCCTGCCGCCGCGCTCCATCGTGACTGCACCGGCTCCGCTTATCGAGGCGACGTTGAACGAAAACGCCTGCGGCGACCCGATGTGCGGCTTCCCGAGCCGGCTGTACAAGATGCGCAGCATCGCACCCGTATCGGTCGCCGTGCCGACGGTAGAGCGCGGGTCGGAACCCATTCGCTCCTGATCCACGATGATCGCCGTGGTGAGGCCCTCCAGGACGTCGACCTCCGGTCGCGCCTGATTCGGCATGAAGCCCTGGATGAAGGCGCTGTAGGTCTCGTTGATCAGCCGCTGCGATTCCGCGGCGATCGTGTCGAACACCAGCGAGCTCTTGCCGGAGCCCGAGACCCCGGTGAACACCGTGAGCCGGCGCTTCGGAAGTTCGACGTCGACGTCCTTGAGATTGTTCTCGCGTGCGCCGTGCACGCGGATCAGATCATGGCTGTCCGCGATCTGCTGCTTCGCCTTGGTCTTGGTCGGCATTTTTCAGCGCAGCTCCTGGATGCGGACCATGTTGCCTGCGGGATCACGCAGGGCGCAGTCCCGAACACCGTACGGCTGCTCGGTCGGCTCCTGAACAATCTCGACGTCGCCCGCCTGCACCCGCTCGAAAGTGCCGTCGAGGTCCTTGGTGGCCAGCAGGAGCGTGCCAAAGGTCCCCTTGGCCATCATCTCGTGGATGATGCGGCGCTCGTCGTCGGTGAGGCCGGGAGTGGCGTCCGGCGGATACAGCACGATGTTGACATCCGCCTGGTTCGGCGGACCGACTGTGATCCAGCGCATCTTGTCGCCACCGACGTCGAGGCGAACCTCGAAACCGAGGGTGTCGCGGTAGAAGGTCAGGGATTCTTCCGGGTCTTCGTGCGGGAGGAAGCTCGAGTGAATGCTGATGTCCATGAGGCTCACGTTAGGTGGAGCGTAGTGACGGGCGCTTCTCGATTCCTGATCGGTCTGGTGACTTGTTTCTCGACGCATGACGGTATCCCCTCCGTCACGCCGGCCGTCTGTTCTCGGTAGGTGCTGGGCGGCATGCCGACCAATTCGGTGAATCGCGTGCTGAACGTGCCCAGCGACGAGCACCCGACCGCGAAGCAGACCTCGGTGACGGACACGTCGCCGCGACGCAGCAACGCCATCGCCCGCTCGATGCGTCGAGTCATGAGATAGGAGTACGGCGACTCGCCATAGGCGAGTTTGAACTGGCGGGACAGGTGGCCTGCCGACATGTTCACGCCGCGGGCGAGCGCCTCGACGTCCAGCGGTTGGGCGTACTCGCGGTCCATCCGGTCGCGCACGCGTCGCAGCAGCTTGAGGTCCCGCAGGCGCTGATCCTCCGCGGGTGTGCTGGTCACCTTCGGATCGTACGTCACGTAGCAGACGGCGCTTCCTCGCGGAATCGAAACCCGTTGATACGCTGGCACTTCAGGGCGCGGAACCACCCTGATAGCGTCTGAACTGCGACTGCGTTGCACCTCAGCGTTAGCATCAGTGTGTGATTGAGCGCGAAGCCCGGCCGGATCGGGGCTTCGACTACCCGCAGGACGACCCGTATGAAGACGACGGGTGGTTCGGCCGTGAGCTGGTCACCGACTCCATTTCGGTGGACGAGGTCGCCGAACCTCCAAGCAGCGAACCCGTCCACCACGTCGGCGAAGAACGCGACGAACCCCCGCCACCTACCCGACGGCTCGCGCCGCCCACGGTCAATACCTGGACGATCAACGGTCAGCTTCGCGCCTCGAATAACAGCACGCTGACGTTCCGGCCTCCCCCGGCGCCGTGGTATCGCACCAAGCAGGCAACGATCGCGTTCATCGCCGTTGCGGCCGCCGCTGTCGCTGTACCGCTTGTCCTGTTCGTCTGGCCTGGTGTTTCTTCGACGGGCCCCGGCCAGCCGACCTCGGTGGCACCGCAGGCATCCACGACCGCCGCCCAACCTTCGCCGAGCACCGCTCAGCCGACACCCGTCGAGGCTCTCCCGCCGCTGCCACCACCCCCGCCGCCTCCGCCGCTACCTCCGGCCGAGGACGCCGGCTCCGCGGATACCCAGCCGTACCCGCAGGCGCGACCTGCTGCACCCGAGCCAACTCAGAAGCCGGATATCGGGGTGACGCGCACGCCTGTGACTCGGGCACCGATCAGTGTGGCGCCGCAGCCACGGCAATCACCCGACAACAACTCGGCCACTCCAGGGGACGGCCGAAAGCGTAGGCGCCTGTGGTGACTCTCATCGTGCTACTCGTAGTTGAGCCCCTTCAGCGGTATCGACTCGCTCGAAAAGTCGATCTGCGCAGCGGGATTGGCTACCGCGGTGACCATTCCCGAGCCGAACGGGCCCTGACCGTCGAACAGTGTGGCGGTGCCGACGGAAATCCCGTCTGACGCCCAGTGCGAGTCCGCCTGGATGCAGATCCAGTCGTCGACAGGTAACCGAGCGAACGCCGCTGTCAGGTCGCCGTTGATATAGCCGATGCCCTGTGTGCCCAGGTTGGTCACCAGGCTTGTCGCCTCGGCGAGCATCACCGCGCGGACAAATGGTGAGTTGTTCTCCCCCGCAAGCACTTTGATACCGTTGTTGTAGAAGCGCTTACGGGAGTCGTTCTGATGGGCCGCAGGCGACCGCGTCCAGCCCACTTCATCGCTGCCCACGAACGGCTGGATGGAGTCGTCCGGTGGTGGCGGCTGCACAAATGAGGTCGGCGCGGTCCACTCATGGCCGGGTGGTGCCGACGACCGCCGGTACTGCACCAGCGTGGCTCGTGTCACCGTGCGGGCTTCCTGCACCACATCGCATTCCGCGCTGCGTACCCGCCGGCCGTCACGCACAATCCGGACATCGATCGTCGTCGGGATATTGCGGGCGGCCCGGAACAAGTCAGCGGTGAATCGGGCGGTCATAAAGTCCGATGCGCCACAATGATTTTCGAGTGCGCGTGCGGCCAACCCCACAACGGCGGGCCCATTGAGATGATCGTCGCCCCAGTGACTCTGGGCGAACGGCGTCGGCATGAACGCCCCGCCCTCGGTCAGCGTGAAATGCGCCGGTTCCGTAGACATCCGACCATCGTCGCACAGCGCCTACCCGGCTACGTGTTTCGCCCGCCGTTGACGCCCAGAATCTGACCGGTGATGTAGCCGGCCTCGTCGGAGATCAGGAAAGCGCATGCGGCAGCGATGTCTTCGGGCTTGCCAATGCGGCGGACCGGGGTCGCATCGATGGTCGCCTGCACGTCGCGGATCATGCCGCGGGCTTCCGCGGTTCTCAGCATCGGCGTATCGATGAAGCCAGGAGGCACGGCGTTGACCGTGATGCCTGCGGGTCCGTATTCCAGCGCCAGTGACTTCGTCAGGCCGTTGACCGCCGACTTCGCCGCTACATAGTGCGACATGTAGGGCGTACCGGAATGGGTGCTCGACGAGGAGATGTTCACGATACGGCCCCAACCGGCGTCGATCATGTCGGGCAACACGGCCTGAGTGCAGTGGAAAACACCGTTCAGATTCACGTCGATCACCTTCCGCCACTCGTCGAAGGTGATGTCGGTGAATCGTTTGAACCCGTCCAGGCCTGCGGCGTTGACCAGGATTGTCACCGGTCCCAGTTGTGCGCGAATTGCCAAGAGCGCCTGTTCCACCTGCGCCCGGTCGGTGACATCCGCCGTGTGCGCGAAGTCGTCGTCGGATGGGTTCAGGTCGATCGTGGCCACGTGATAGCCGTCGGCGCGCAGCCGCTCCGCGACCGCCCGGCCTATGCCCGAGTCGCCTCCAGTGACGACAGCCGTCTTCATTGCAAGTTCCTTCCTTCGATGAGATCGGTTGAATACTTTGGCAATTGGATAGTCACAGCAACCGCCGCGGGGCCCGCAGACCCAGGGTGCGGCGGCCGGCGTCGAGGAGATGATCGAGCAGCACGTCGTCATCGAGGGCGGCCCCCGCCGGTCCCACGGCACCGGCCATCCCCGCGAACACCATGGCCGCCTTGACCTCGCCCGCCGGTCCGGGGTCGACATCGGCGAGCAGGGCGAGCTGCCGCTTGATCAGGTCGCCCCATTCGGAGCGCTCATTGAGCGCCGTGGCAACGCTGGGATCTGCGGCAAGCACCGCGACGAGGCCCCGATTCCGGACCGCCAACGCGGCATACCCGGTAAGCATGTGCTCGGCCTGCGCGTGCGCGGTGCGCTTCGCCTCCGCGGATTCGACCACGGTTCGAAGCTCGTCGAGGATCGGCTCGAGAACAGCGGCGAGCAGTTGTTCGCGGGTCCGGAAGTGGTGGTAGATAGCCGCTTTGGTGAACCCCAGTTCGTCGGCGATCATCTGCAGCGACGTGCCCGCGAAGCTGTGCCGCGTGAACAGGTCGATCGCCGCCTCGATCAGTCGCGTCCTGGTATCGGTGGTCTCCAACGCCCCCACAGTGACCAAGTTCGCCATCGCCACCCTCTCAATCCGCCAAAGTTTCAGCTTTACGATCGTATGGTACTGTACTTTCCATTCGTAAAGCCAGCGTCTTTACGATCGACTAGGTCACAAGGGAGCATTGCCGCGATGCGCGACACCGAAAAGGACTTCTTCCGGGACGACGAGCTGGTCAGCGACCCGTACCCGTACCTCGCGGCGCTACGCAACAAGTGCCCCGTGCGGCGCGAGCCGCATCACGACGTCGTCATGGTGACGGGTTACGACGAGGCGCTGGCGGTCCTCGGCGACGCGGCGACGTTCTCCTCATGCATGTCGGTGACAGGACCCTTCCCCGGCTTCCCCGTCCCGCTCGAGGGCGACGATGTCAGCGAACTGATCGCATCGCATCGCGACGCCATCCCGATGAGCGACCAGATCATCACGCTTGACCCGCCAACTCACACCGACCATCGCGCGCTGCTGATGGGGCTGATCACGCCGAAGCGCCTCAAGGAGAACGAGGCGTTCATGTGGGAGCTCACCGACCGCGTCCTCGATTCCTTCCTGACCGGCGGCCGCGGCGAGTTCATCGGCGAGTTCGCCGCGCCGTTCAGCCTGCTCGTCATCGCCGATCTGCTTGGCGTACCCGAGGAGGACCGCGATGAGTTCGCCGCGGTGCTCGGGCGATCGGATGCCGGCGTCGGCAGCACCGGCGACGACACCCTGCGGCACGGCCCGCTGGAGTACCTGTACGAGCGGTTCTCCCGCTATATCGAAGATCGCCGCCGCGAGCCGCGCGAGGACGTGCTCACCGGCCTGGCCACCGCGACATTTCCGGACGGCTCGACGCCGGAGGTCATCGACGTCGTGCGCGTGGCCACCAACGTCTTTTCAGCCGGGCAGGAGACAACGGTGCGCCTGCTGGGCTCCGCGTTGAAGATCCTCGCGGAGCGCCCCGACATCCAGCAGCTGTTGCGCCGTGAGCGCGACCGCGTGCCGAACTTCATCGAGGAAACGCTTCGGATCGAGAGCCCGGTCAAGGGTGACTTCCGGCTGTCGCGGGTAGCAAGCGCCGTTGGCGGCGTCGACATTCCGGCCGGCACCACCCTGATGGTGCTCAACGGCGCCGCCAAGCGGGACCCAAATCAGTTCCACGAGCCCGACACGTTCGACCCAGTGCGTCCAAACGCGCGGCGTCACATCGCATTTGGCAGAGGCATTCACTCGTGTCCCCGGTGCTCCACTGGCCCGTGGGGAGGCGCGGGTTACCCTCGAGCGTCTTCTCGACCGCACCACCGACATCAGAATCGCCGAGGACAAGCACGGCCACGCAGAAGATCGCCACTACCGGTACGTCCCGACGTTCATCCTGCGCGGCCTGACCGAACTGCATCTCGAGTTCACGCTCTAAGCTGCGTGGACCGTCAGCACGCCGTCCGCCGCGGTGTCAACTCGGGTTCCGAACCGCCGGCTCATCGCTGTCACGCTCGCGCGTAACCATTCGGCGTCGCCGTCGGGCGCCCGCTCGAGGCGCATTCTCCTCATCCGCATCGGCACCATGCGCAAGGCAGCGCCCGACTCGTTGTCGATTGACGCGAAGTACAGCAACCGCAGGTCGTGCCGGAACGCCTCATAGGTGGCGATGCCTTCATAGTCGTCGATGGTGTCCCCGCACCCGTACATGATCAGCCTGCCGCGGTACACCTCGATGGGCCGCGGATGGTGCGACGAATGTCCGTGCACCACATCGATACCCGCGTCGATCAGCCGGTGCGCGAAGTGGATCTGCGCGCTGTCGACGTCGTACCCCCAGTTCGAACCCCAGTGCACGGACACGACCGCGACGTCGCCAGCACCTTTCACCGCAAGCACGCGCTCGGCGAGCGTGTTGGCACTGCGGTCGGTCAAGTCAGCCACGTATGCGACGCCGGGTCGCCGGCCCGTCGCTGCCCACGCGTGCGGAACGCCGCTCGATCCCATGCCGCACGACGCGACCACGACATGCCCGACGACAGCCGGGCGCTCGGCCCTCTCAGCATCTAATCCCGCACCGGCGCTTTGTATTCCGACGTCCTCGAGCGTTCGCAGAGTGTCGGTCAGCCCCTGATAGCCGAAGTCGAGGATGTGATTGTTGGCCAGCGCGCAGACATCCGGCCGGATCGCCGCCAAGCATCCGATGTTGTCCGGATGCATACGATAGTGCACCGCTTTGCCCGGTGCGAACTCGCTGCCTGCGGTGATGCTGGTCTCCAGATTGAGCACCCGGACATCAGGCGCGAACTGGTCGACGATGTCCAGGGCCTCACCCCACGGCCACGCGAAGTCGATCGGCGCCGGAATGGGCCCGTTCGTCTGCTCGGCCAACGCGATGTAGCTTCGCGCGTCGGTGACAAAGGATTCGCGCAGCGTCGGATCGCCCGGGTGCGGCAGCAGTTGATCTATCGCGCGGCCGGTCATCACGTCGCCGGTGAGGAAGATGACCGTCACGGCGTCAGCGGGTGCCGGCCTCGGCGAGGTGGGCGACCGATTTGATGTTCGTATCGTCGATGAACGACGGTCCGGTGAGCGTCGCCTGGCCACCGCCGATCACATTCTTGTTGGTGAGGTACAGCCACAGCGAGTCGACCGCGAGATAGCCCTGCAGGAAGGGTTGTTGATCGATCGCCCATTCGATCATGCCCTTGTTGATCGCGTCGACGACGCCCGCGTTGGTGTCGAACGTCGCCACCCTGGCGTAGCTGTTGGCCTCGGCGACGGCCTCCCGCGCGGCCAGTGCCATCTGGGCACCCAGGGTCAGGATGCGGTCGATGCTGAAGTCCTGCTGCAGCTGTGCCGTCACCGCGCGCTTGACGGTCGCGTTGTCGACGCCGTTCACATACAGCTTCTGCGTCTTGCCCGTGAATCCTCTTGCCACACCGTCACATCGCGCCTCCAGTCCGACGTGGCCAGGCTCGTGAATCACACACAGGACGTTCCGTGCGCCCTCGTGAGTGAAGCGTTCCCCAGCGGCCTGACCCGCGATCGCCTCGTCTTGTCCGAAGTACTCCATCGCCCCCATCGCTTTCCAGGCCGTGATCCCCGAATTCACTGCCACAACGGGAATTCCCGCGGCGACCGCACTCTGCACTGCCGGCGCCATCACCACGGGGTTGGCGAGGGTGACGGCGATGCCGGCGACCCGTCCGTTGACCGCCGACCGCACGAGGTTGGCCTGTGCCGCCGCATCCGGATCACGGGAGTACCGCAGATCGATGTCGTCCTTCGCGGCCGCGGCTTCGGCGCCCCTGCGCACCAGATCCCAGAACGTATCGCCGGGCGCCTGGTGAGTGATCAGCGCGACCGTCGCGCGGGGCGGGTGGTCGTTGGTCGCGCTCGACGTGGTCGTCGTCCCGGCGCGCTCGCCGCCCGAACAGGCCGCGACCGCGACCATCAGCACCGAGAGGATGTACGCAAACGACATTCGGGCCATCGATCCGCCCTCCCATGCGAGCCGACGTGACCACACCGCGCAGCGGTGCGTCACAACCCCATAATCGCAGGTAACAGGGCATGTAGTGGCCGGTTTACTCCGAACTCGGGACTTGTTCTTGCACCGCCCGAACACCCGCATCCTCGGTGTCCCGCCGGCGTTCGCGTAGCACGAATGCCGCCAGTGCCAGAACCAGCACCACCCCGCCCAACACACCGATCTCCACGACCGCACGTGCGAAATCCGGTCCCCTGTTCAACAGCGTGGCGGCCTCGACCGACAGCACCACGATCTCTTTGATTCCTGCCAGGATCCCGACGATGAGGAACGGCTCCGCGACTATCTCGCGCGAGCGCAGGCAGGACCGCACGGCGTAAAGCAATTCGACGAAGATGAAGATCAGCAACAGTCCGTCGAGAATCTCGACCATCACGGCGGCGGCTGGGGTGTTCCGGAGCCGCAGCATCGTGTTGAACTGCGCGATGAGCAGTGCGACAGAACCGACGACGAGCAACACGGCGATGCCCCAATAGACTGCGTCCTCAAGCATTCCGAGCACGCGGTCGGCGATGCGCTGACGCTCTTCCTCGTTGGTGTCTGACTTCGCCTCGACGGCCACATAAGCCCCCTCAGTCGCGATTCAGCTGCCAGATGCGCGTCGAGAGCACCGTCGCGAACGCACACCACGCCGGATAGGTGACAAGGGCACCAGCGGAGGGACCGTGCGCGGCGACAGCCCGCCGAGTGAGATCCGCACTGCTCGCGGTCAGCGCCGCCGCCGCAACGGCTGACGCACCGAGCTGACGACGGGTGAAGAACAGCCATGTCCAGCTGGCGTTCAACACCAGGTTCACGGCCAACAGTGCGGTGTACGTGCGGGCCTGCGCGCGGTCCTGATTGCGCAGATCGTCGAGAGTGGCCGCCGAGACCGCCGCGATGTCCGCGTAGAGGATCGGCCACACGATCGGAAAAACCTGGCGCGGCGGCTGGAAGCTCGGCTTCTTCAGCCTGGCGTACCACGTCGACTCGGCAGGCCGGCTTGCCAGGCCAC
>Ga0163162_10006339_pt1 | contig 11456 bp, 12 predicted proteins | sample S55metaG_FD_115310 | JGI IMG/M metagenome (GOLD analysis project Ga0163162, IMG submission 115310) | Switchgrass rhizosphere microbial communities from Kellogg Biological Station, Michigan, USA - S5-5 metaG | ecosystem: Host-associated > Plants > Roots > Rhizosphere > Soil | place: USA...
CGGAAGCGTTAAAACTCTATCATGACTTTTATCATGACCATCCATTCACGCATGTAACCAGTCACGATATCGACCTGAAGCAGATCGTAAACACTAACAAATGTTTTATCCAGGTTAAAAAGCATGGCAACAAGCTTTTGATCATCAGTATTTTAGATAATTTATTAAAAGGAGCATCCGGCCAGGCCGTGCAGAACATGAATTTAATGTTTGGACTGGATGAAAAGGCCGGTCTGAGGTTAAAAGCAACAGCGTTTTAGCCCCCTGCCCCCCTAAAAGGGGGAAGCGAGGTGGTAATTGTATGTGTGTTATTAATTGAATTTTAATTTTTTAAAGCCCCTTTAGGGGTTTGGGGCCTATGAAACTATTCGACGTATATCCGATCAATCCGATCAACATCGTTAAAGGTGTTGGAAGTTTAGTTTATGACGACAAAGGCCAGGAATACCTGGACCTATACGGCGGCCACGCTGTGATCTCCATCGGTCATACCAATCCACATTATGTAAAACGACTGGAAGATCAACTCCACAAAATAGGGTTTTATTCAAATTCGGTTGAGATACCGCTGCAAACTGAGTTGGCCGAGAAATTGGGGCATGTTTCTGGCAAAGAAGCTTACCAGTTATTTTTATGCAATTCAGGTGCCGAAGCAAATGAGAATGCATTAAAGTTGGCATCGTTTTACAACGGTAAAAAGAAAGTAATCTCGTTCAGGAAAGCCTTTCACGGACGTACCTCGCTGGCTGTTGCGGTAACCGATAACCCGAAAATTGTTGCGCCGATAAACGAAACGGACAACGTAATAATTTTACCCTGGTGCGATGAAGCTGCTTTAGAACAGGCATTTGCCGTTAATGAAATCTCATCCGTAATTATTGAAGGTATCCAGGGTGTTGGAGGTATAAATGTGGCCACTGAAAGTTTCTTGCGCAAGATAAGATCGTTGTGCGATAAGTATAACGCTGTTTTTATTGCTGATACCGTTCAGTGTGGATACGGGCGGACCGGCAGATTCTTTTCGCATGATTTTGCTGGCGTCGATGCTGATATATATAGCATGGCGAAAGGTATGGGTAATGGCTTCCCTATTGGCGGTATTATCATATCTCCTAAAATACAGCCCGCTCATTTTATGTTAGGGACAACATTTGGCGGTAATCACCTGGCTTGCGCCGCCGGTTTGGCCGTGTTAGAAGTTATAGAACGAGATAATCTGTTGCAAAATGCAGCGGAGGTGGGTGCTTATCTGATAGCGGAACTCAAGAACTTTAAACAGGTAACTGAAGTGCGCGGTCGCGGATTAATGATAGGGATTGATTTACCAGTGGAATTGGCAAATGTGCGTAAGGATTTACTATTTAAGCACCATATATTTACCGGCGAATCAAAACCAAACGTAATCAGACTATTGCCAGCATTGAACTTAACCAAAGCCCATGCCGACCGGTTTTTAGAAGCGTTTTCAAATACATTAAATAAATATGAGCATCTCCCCGTAGGAGAGCAATATCGGTAGACGCCATGAAATTATTCTCTTCTGTAAATGATGTTCCCAACATAGATGCTCTTGTAAAAGAAGCATTGCAGCTCAAGCAAAATCCTTGTGCTTATCAGCATTTGGGTAAAAACAAAACAATGGCGCTGGTTTTTTTAAACCCTAGCCTGCGCACACGTATGAGCACGCAAAAAGCTGCGCTTAACCTGGGCATGAATGTAATGGTGCTCAATATGGATAAGGAAGGATGGGCACTGGAGCTAAGAGACAATGTGATCATGAATGGCACCACTGTTGAACACATCCGTGAGGCAGCAGCTGTTATGGGTGAATATGCAGATATCATCGGCGTGCGCTCTTTCCCGGGGTTGAAAGACCGTGATGAGGATTATAGCGAAATGATCTTTAACAAGTTCGTGCAATTTTGCGGGGTTCCTGTTGTAAGCCTGGAATCTGCCACGCGGCATCCGCTGCAAAGCCTTGCCGACCTGGTTACAATTAATGAATTAAAAACACGAGCCAGGCCTAAGGTAGTACTTACCTGGGCGCCGCATATAAAACCGTTGCCGCAAGCAGTCCCTAATTCATTTGCTGAATGGATGTGCAAGGCGGATGTCGATTTTACTATAGCTCATCCGAAAAGATATGAACTGAATACTGATTTTACATCCAATGCAATCATAACCAATAACCAGGACGAAGCCTTAGCTGACGCTGATTTTATTTATGTAAAAAACTGGTCGGCTTATGAGCCTTACGGAAAAATATTTCCGGGCAACGAAGACTGGATGCTAACGAATCAAAAGTTAAAGATCACTAATCAGGCCAAAGTAATGCATTGTTTGCCGGTAAGGCGAAACCTTGAATTGTCAGACGAGATTTTAGATGGGCCGAGTTCCATTGTAGTTCACCAGGCAGGAAACCGGGTTTGGGCTGCACAAGCGGTGTTGAAAAGGATGCTGGAGGAGTTGGTTGATTAGGTTGATTAGGTGAGTTGTTGATTGAGTTGTGTTCGATAACTCAAAAGTCAACTCATTCAACCTATTCAACCTATTCAACCCAATCAACCATTTAACTAAAAATAATGTACATTCCTTCACTAAATAAATTTGAAGATCAGCAAGAAGCCATCAGCTTTATGCAGCGGTACAGCTTCGCTACTATTGTAACCGTAAAGGACGGCATCCCGACGGCAACCCATTTGCCGTTCATAATAACTCAAAAGGATAATACTGTTATACTAAAATCCCATTTCGCAAAGGCAAATCCACAATCGAATGATATTATAAACAGTCGTGTGCTGGTTATTTTTACGGAGCCGCACGCCTATATCTCACCAAAACACTACGAAAAAGCAGAGAGCGTACCAACCTGGAATTACCTCGCGGTTCACGCTTACGGAAATGGTATTTTATTGGATAGCGAAGCTGATAAGGCGGCGCTGCTAAAAGAAAGTATTGAGTGTTTCGACGCGGGTTACTTGAAACAGTGGGATGGACTGCCTAATGCTTTTAAGCAAAATATGATGAAGGGCATCGTTGCTTTTGAAATAACTGTGGACGATTTACAGGCTAAAAAGAAGCTTAGCCAAAATAGAACGGAAACGGAACGCGAACATATAATAGGTGAGTTAAAAAATTCCAGCAATTCAAACGAAAAGGAAATCGCTGACTACATGTCGTCGCTAAAATTATGACGTTGTAAAAATCTACTCCTTTACCGACACCTCTATCAACTTATTTAGCGTAAGACCCTGGATAACTATCGAAAATATCACCACAAAATAGCTACCGCAAAGTATAATATGCCTTGCGGGGCTATAAGGCAGTGATAACGCCAGTGCAATGGATATCCCACCGCGCAAGCCTGCCCAGGTAAGTATATTAATGCTTTTGTAATTAACATGTAGCGAACGGCGAAGAAAAGTTAGGGGTAACAGGATGCTTAGCCACCTTGCCGCAAGTATGAGTACGATTGAAATACCGCCCGTTAACCAATAATTTGTTAAGTAAGGAAGATTAACCATCTGCAGGCCGATCATTACAAACAGAACCGTATTAAGCATTTCATCTATTAATTTCCAGAATTTCTCGAGCGATTCATGCGATCTTTCTTTTTCGTCGGCATTGATAGTTCTATTGCCGGTAAACAAACCTGCGGATACAGCCGCCATTGGGATCGACAAATGGAGGTAGGCAGCCAGAACAGAAATACTCATTACCAGTGAAAGTGATACCAGTACAATCGTTTGAAAATCGTTAATAGACCGCATCAGCCTGAAGGCGATAAAGCCTAATACCAACCCTAAAGCAATCCCTCCGAATACTTCTCTAAAAAATAGAATAATCACTTTCCCCACAACCAAATGATCGACACCGGTTTCAATAATCTCGAATATGGTAATAAAAAGCACGAGGCCCACCCCATCGTTAAACAACGATTCTCCGGAGATTATGGTCGACAGGTTTTGAGGAAGGTTTGAATCCTTTATTATCGCCCCGACAGAAACAGGATCGGTTGGCGAAATAAGTGCGCCAAATAAAAGGCAATAAAGAAACGGGACATGTATGTTAAATACCTGTAAAACGTAAAACAATAAAGTACCGAATATAGCTGTAGAAAGAATAACGCTCAACGTGCTCAAAACAAATACGGGCGTTAATTCCTTTTTGAGCCGTTTTGTATTTGAATTAAAAGAGCCTGCGAAAAGCAAAAAACCCAGCATAATATTCAATACCGTGCCTGAAAAATTAATGTTTTTGGCTAAAACAGTAAGATAACGTGCAAACGCAGGATTTAATTTATCAATTGCGATTACGATTATCGAGATTACAATTGCTATGGTAACAACCCCTATTGTACCCGGCAACTTAATAAACCGTGCATTTATATAGGAGTAAAATGTGCTGACAACAATTAACAATGCAATTATTAAAAAAAGACTCATATCAACAAATATTATTCAGCGAGTAAATTACCGGTTTTGCCTCGCCATCGCTAACTGATAAGAGAAATTATTGAGGATTGTTTCAGATGGTTGACTAGGCAGGCATTTGTCCTACTTGCAATCCACTTCGGTCAGCCGCGTTTCGGTGTTAAAATGTCGTACAACTAACCGGTTATCGCTGTTTTTTGTAAAGTAATTCATGGCCCAGCTTAAAAATATGATGCCTTTATTGGTAAAGCCTGCTAATGACATAATATGCACCACACCCCAAAGTAGCCACGCAAAAAATCCCTGGAAATGAAGCCTCCCGATATCGGCGACAGCTTTGTTACGCCCTATGGTGGCTAAAGAGCCTTTATCTGTGTACTTGAACGGTTCGGTAGCTTCTCCCTTTACTAAACGGACGATATTTTTGGCTAGCCATTCACCCTGTTGGATCGCCACAGGTGCCACACCGGGATAACCATTTGGTGTTTCGTCAGTAATCGTGGCAGCCACGTCCCCTATCGCGAATATATTTTCATAACCTTTTACCTGGTTTATAGTATCGGTGTAAATCCGGTTTCCTTTAGTTATACTGTCAGCAGGCATTCCTTCCGGAATTTCGCCCTTTACGCCTGCAGCCCAAAGTACGTTCCTGGTTTTAAATATCTTTCCGTTGTCTATCTTCAACTCAAATCCGTCATAACTCTCCACATGCACCCCTTTTAAAATATTTACGCCTGCATCGGTTAAAAACTGTTCTGCTTTTTCCGAGGCTCCTGCTGAAAATGAAGCCAGCAATTTTGTTTTTCCCTCCACCAGGTGCACCCTCATATCATATTTGCTCAGCCCGTGATAATCTTTCATTAATACCAAATGCCTCATTTCGGCTAATGCTCCTGCAAGCTCAACACCGGTGGGCCCGCCGCCTACCACCACGAACGTCATCAACGCAAACTTCTCTTTCATATCCCGGGTAACTAATGCAGTTTCGAGATTTTGAATAATAAGGCTCCTGATGTTTAAGGCTTCAGGAATATTTTTCATTGGCATCGAGAAGTGTGCAATCTGCTCATTACCGAAAAAATTCGTGTTCGAGCCTGTTGCAATCACCAGGTAGTCGTAATGAATGTCGCCAATGTTGGTAGTAACTGTATTTGTCCCGGTATTAATCTGCTGCACATCAGCCATGTTGAAGCTGAAATTATCCTGCCGGGTAAAAATCCTCCGAATTGGAAAGCCTATCGAGTCGGCTTCTATCGAGCCGATTGCCACCTGGTAAAGCAAAGGTTGAAACGTATGATAGTTGTGCCTGTCGAGTAAAAGCACATCAACAGGCGCATTTTTTAATTTTTTAGCTAACGACAATCCTCCAAACCCTCCGCCGATAATCACTATACGTGGTTTTGGGTTGCTATTTTTCTCCTGCGAACTAACGGTAAACATATAAACTTGTAAGCTTCAATTATAATCAATTGTTTGTTAATATGCTTTCTTTGGTTGATTAAGTTGAATAGTTAATAACTACATATTTGTTAAAACCAATCAACTTATTCAACCAATCAACTTAATCACCTCTCCCCAATAACAAATCACATTTTCACACAATTGTTTAAAGAAACGTTTGCTTTTTCTTATTTTTAACCGAAAATGACGCTTAGTGGAAGATTTTGTGCTTCCGCGACGTAATTTCTTGCCCTTTATGGATAAAATCGATAATGTTTCTGGTCATCCTGGTGATATTAAGCCAAATAAAAGTCTGCATGTTATTAAAATCGGTGGAAATGTTATAGATAATTCAGAAAATCTGTATCATTTTTTAAAAGATTTTACAGCGCTTGATGGTTATAAGATATTGGTACACGGGGGCGGGAAAGCGGCTACGCAGCTATCGGAAACGTTAGGCATTGAGCCGAAGCTGGTAGACGGGCGCAGGATTACTGATATTGAAACCCTGCGTGTAGTGACAATGGTTTACGGCGGTCTGATCAATAAAAATATTGTTGCTCAGTTGCAGCGTTTCGGTACTAACGCCATTGGCCTTACCGGCGCCGACGGGGATTTTATCCGTGCAAAGAAACGACCGGTAAAAACTATTGATTATGGTTTCGTTGGCGATATCGACGAAAACTCGATTGATCCTGAAAACATAAAAAGGTTGATGGACGGTGGTTTTACCCCTGTTTTTTGCGCGCTTACCCATGATGGAGAAGGTCAATTGTTAAACACCAATGCAGATACGATTGCATCAGCAATAGCAGTGGCGTTAGCCGGGTTATTTGATGTAACGCTTATTTATTGCTTTGAGAAAAAGGGTGTACTTAAGGATATTAATGATGAGGAATCCTTAATACGGGAAATTGACCCTAAACACTTTGAAGAATTAAAAATGAAGCAGGTAATCCATAGCGGGATGCTACCGAAACTTGATAACGCTTTTACCGCTATAGCATGCGGGGTTAAAGCTGTAATAATTGGCCACTCAGGCGACCTGGGCGGCTTGAAACAAAATAAATCATTTGGAACACGTTTAACTAAAAACGCATGAATTCACAACAGCATATTGCCATATTGGGCAGTGGTAACATCGGTGTATCGCTAGCTAAAGGACTTGTAAAAGCGGGGATATGCAAAGCCCAGCAAATAACGCTCACCCGCCGTAATGTGACTGCGCTTGCGCCATTAGCCAGCGCAGGTTACTATACTACCGATAATAACCTTAAAGCAGTTAGAAAGGCAGATTTTATAGTGCTGGCGGTATTACCACAACAACTGAATAAATTATTGGATGAGATAAAACCTGCCATTAAGCAAGAGAAACAACTGCTGATATCAGTAATCTCCGGCGTTACCTGTGCAGATATCCGTAATCAGTTGGACCTTAACGTACAGGTTATTCGTGCTATGCCGAATACTGCCATCGCCATAGGCCAATCCATGACTTGTATAGCCACCGACAACGCGACGCCAAAAAGTGTTAATATAACCAAATCGCTTTTTGACACTGTTGGCGTAACTTTACAGATCAATGAAGAATTGATGACTTCGGCGACGGCGCTTTGTGCCTGCGGTGTAGCATTTTTCCTGCGTTCAATCCGCGCCGCGTCGCAAGGTGGAACCGAAATAGGCTTCCATGCGCATGATGCCTTGAAAATGGCAGCGCAAACGGCTAAAGGTGCCGCAGATTTGTTATTGCAATTGTCCTCGCACCCCGAACAGGAAATTGACAAAGTTACCTCGCCAAGCGGCTGTACCATTGCCGGCTTAAATGAAATGGAACATAACGGCTTTAGTTCCGCAATGATAAAAGGAATCAAACTATCTGCTGAAAAAGCGGGGGACTTGTACCATAAAGCGTAATTTTTAGGTTAAGGGCGAAAGGTAAAAGGCGAAAGGCCAGCTTTATTAAGTGGTTTCTGATTTATAGCCAGATTTTTCAGCTCCCGCAGCCTGTATGCTGTAATTATCAAGAATTTCTATTAATGCCAGGTGATTAATGTTAACCATGTCGATATTAATTTTAAATAACGCCCCCGACACTCCAATAATAAACCTTTTTAAAGGGTTCTTTATCTTTTCTAAATATTTATTGGGGTTATAAAGCTTTAAATACAAATAGGCATTGTCTTCATAAATTTCATCGATATCTTCCCAGTAATATTTTATATTATTAGCTAAGTCGTAAATATATATCTCATTAGCTTCAAGTACCGGTCTATTCCTGAAAATTAACAGAAAATAATTTTTATAAACGGCCAATCTTAAAGCCGCTATAAACAGCCACAATATATAAGTATAATGAAAAAGTTCATTTTTAACAAAAAAACAAAATACAGCCATGCCCAATGCAAGAATTATAAGGCATATATTCATAACAAATGTGCTGCTCTGTTTAATTTTAAATTCCATCTGGCGTAATTTTAAGGCTAAAGACCATAATTTTCAGGTAAAAGCGAAAGGTTTTTTATCGGCTTTTATCCATGGGATTTAAAGCCTTAACTATGCTGTTATTTCATATTGTTTTTAGCTATTAACGCATAAACAATCCCGCTCACGATAAGACCTATGGGGAGGATTACCGTACCCGGAAATATGAAGTAAACCACTATTGCTAATATTACTCCAAGTGCAATCTTCAGAAGTGCTGAATAATATAACGGCTTTTGCTCTTCGACCACTTCTAACTTTCTTTGAACATTCATGTTTTTTATAACGATTCTTGCCAACTCTTCAGGTATACCCTGTTTTTCCAGCCGTGCGTAAATAACTTCATCATCCAAACCAGCCTTTTTGAGTTTTGTCCCTTCCAAATAAGCTTTCCTTTTTAACTCCTCATCCATTTTTATGAATATTTTTTATTCCATCGCCAATAACCTTTCATTTCAAAAAATCACTCCAAATAATAGTGCCTTATCCGCTCCAATCCTTCATCCAACTCATAAATTAAAGGCGTACCTGTTGGGATATCCAGCATGGTAACTTCTTCATCCGAAAGATGATCAATGTATTGCACTAGCGCACGCAAACTGTTACCGTGGGCACAAACAATTACTTTTTGGTTTTTGCGGATAGCGGGTACAATAAACTCATTCCAGAATGGCAGCACCCTGTCCATGGTTTGGCTTAAATTTTCCGTTAGCGGCAATTCTCTTTCTGTAAGATTTTTATACCTGATGTCTTTTCCAGGGTACCGTTCGTCGTCTTTGGTTATTGGCGGCGGCAACTCACGCGGATCCCGTCGCCATTTGTGTACAAGCTCGGCTCCGTATTTTATAACCACCTCATCTTTATTGAGCCCCTGCAACGCCCCGTAAAAGCGCTCATTTAGCCGCCATGATTTTTGCACCGGTATCCACAAATGATCCAGTTCCTCCAATACAATATGCAGCGTTTTTATGGACCGCTTCAAAAGGGAGGTGAATCCAATGTCAAAATTATAGCCGTATTTTTTTAATTGCTCCCCGGCATGTTTGGCCTGGCGAAACCCTTCTCCGGAAAGATCTACATCCGTCCAGCCGGTAAATCGGTTTTCCTTGTTCCAGATACTTTCGCCGTGGCGCAACAGAACTATTTTTTGCATAACAGAATTGTGATCGCTAATCTACTCATCCGTTTGCAAAAAAAATTGGTTAATATTTTTAATTCAATTAGATTGCATTCATAAACCAATTAAAACCTCAAAACAATGATCCCGACTACTCCCACCCCCGTCCCTGTAAAGGATGGTATTGCAAACCCTGCGCCCCTTGGCCTTTGCGCCTTCGGCCTTACAACTGTTTTGTTAAACTTACACAATGCAGGTTTCTTCGAGTTGAACTCGATGATATTGGCTATGGGTATTTTTTACGGCGGTCTGGCCCAGGTGATAGCAGGTGTAATTGAAGCTAAAAAGAATAACACCTTTGGCCTAACAGCATTTACGTCTTACGGATTTTTCTGGCTGTCCCTGGTTGGCCTTATTGTAATCCCTAAATTTGGATGGGCGCCTAAGGCATCAGACAGTGCAATGTGTGCCTATTTGGTTATTTGGGGAATATTTACCTTGTTCCTGTTTTTCGGAACATTGAAATTGAACCGAGCGCTGCAAATTGTTTTCGCCACGCTGGTGATATTATTCTTTTTACTGGCAGCTGAGCATGCAACCGGAAATGAAAGCATTGGAAAATTCGCCGGATACGAAGGTTTACTTTGTGGTGCATCAGCAATTTATGCAGGAATGGCTAATTTACTGAATGAAGTTTACGGACGAACCGTATTGCCAATAGGCGCATAATATAGACCGCTGATTTAAATGATTACTTGATTTCGTTGATCACTTATTTAATCAACGCAATCCTCCAATCAAATAAATCAGCGGTTTTTTTAATTTCGCCGTGTAATTGTCTGAGAAAATCAGCTGCATCCATAAATCACTAAAATCAGCGGTCATGAAAGATTTTAAAAAATACTACCACATAACCGCAACGCCAGAAGAAGTATATATCGCTTTAACCAACCCCTTTACTATTGAGTTATGGACAGGGGAAGCGGCTGAAATGTCGACCGAGCCAGGTTCAGAGTTTTCATTATGGGAAGGAAGCATTGTTGGAAAAAACCTGGAGTTTGAGGAAGGAAAGAAAATAGTGCAGCAATGGTATTTCGACGGCCAACCCGAGCCATCCATTGTGACTATTAAGCTTCACGCAGATAAAAACGCAACATCGGTTGAATTGAAGCATACCAATATACCCGATGCCGAGTTTACTGGTTTTGCCGAAGGATGGGATGACAGCTACTTTGGCCCGCTGGCTGAATTTTTTGAAGGGGAATAACAAGGCTTATTGATTGCCGTCAATAGGTAAGAACTTGTAGCTGAGCTGATAAATGGACTCATAGATCTTAAAATAAATTTTCATTTTTTGTCTAACGGGCTTTCCATCAGCAGTCGCGGGAACTAATAAGGGCAAACGATAAAGTCTGCCAATTAATTTTTGTGCAATATCATCACCTACCATTCCTAGATGTCGAAAGTTCTCCAGCTGGCCTTTTTCAGACACTTCTCCTTCAATTTCGATATTATTGGCGACTGCCAAATCAGATTTACTCACATACGGGGATACTTCATCAAGAATTCGCTGTGCAAACGCATTCATACCCCCACTATATTGTGCATTCACAATATGTGGAGCACTTTTCTCACCACAAGGGACCTGTGAAGAGTACATGTGCTCCAGACGGATGAATGAAAGTTTATTGGGATCTACCAGTTCCACGTGAGAGGCATTAGAATAAGAGAAATTTACGGCAGAACCATCGTGAAATACCCCTTTTTTGAAATATTCGTCGGCAGTGGGCGTGTTACTGGCATCATCTTGCCTGTAAAGCCTCCATCTGCCGTCAGGTTTGCCATTTACCAGTTTGCCCTTCCAATAAATCGTCCCTAATTTGGCAGTGTAATCGCCGGTTCCATTATCAACTGTCTTTAAACCGTCTGCTTTCCATGCATTGATTATCCTCAACTCGCCGTTAACAACTTCAAATGTTAGTTCA
>Ga0163162_10006340_pt1 | contig 11455 bp, 7 predicted proteins | sample S55metaG_FD_115310 | JGI IMG/M metagenome (GOLD analysis project Ga0163162, IMG submission 115310) | Switchgrass rhizosphere microbial communities from Kellogg Biological Station, Michigan, USA - S5-5 metaG | ecosystem: Host-associated > Plants > Roots > Rhizosphere > Soil | place: USA: Michigan...
AGAAATCACGCAAACACATGGGTGCGTTCGACCTGACGTTGCGTACGAAGCTCTTGCTGAGTACATGCGCGCTCGTGATATTCACGGGCATCATTGTCATCGTGGTCGCCGATCGCGGCGGAATCAAAGCCTACCGGGTTAACGACACCCCGAATCGGGGCGCCAGTTTACACCTCGTCCAGGCGTTCGACATCACCGACGCGCACGGCCGCTACGATGCCAAACTGACCGATCAGGCTGGGCGTTTCCCGGTCAGCGACGGCAACAGCCGGCACGCCAACTCGATCGCGGACCGCACCGCCCTTGAGACCGAAAACAACAAGCGCATCTGCCAGCAGCTCGCTGAACACATCGCCGAAGTCGTGAGGCGAGAGGCCGCCCAGGGTTGGTCGTTTGCCGCGCCCGCTTCCATTCATTCCAGTGTGGCGGAGCTCCTGCCCAAGACAATTCGCAATCGAGTCGTCGAGCACGTGAAATCCGATCTCGTCAAAATCGAGCCGGCGAAATTGGCGAATCATTTTCGTTCCCTTCAACCGTTCTGATTTTTGCGGTATATTCCGGTATGCAATTACCGGTTGTCATCACTTATCGTGGGGTCGAGAAATCGGACCAGCTCGACGCCCTCATCCGCAGCAAAGCCGCGCGCCTCGATCGCTTCTGCGATCACATCAGCCGTTGCGATGTCGTTCTCGAGCATCCCAATCACGCGCAACATTCCGGGAACCCCTTTCGGGTCCGCATCGATGTCACCGTCCCGCCCGGCCACGAGTTGGTCGCGGATGAAAAACCGGCCACGCACGAGATGCATGAGCCGTTGAGCAAGGTAATCAACGACGCTTTCAAGACGATGGAGCGCCAGCTCAAGACGCTGGTCGAGAAACAACGCCGCGAATAAGAGGAACAGTTCTTACCAGCCGCCGGTTGGCGCTACGGGACCACGGTCAGTGTAAGATCGTTCCCATCTCCGCCTTCGTACTCCGCCTGAAGCTTATTTGACCCAACCTTAATAACGCTGCCGTCGGAGAGGTTCTCAAATGTCCCGCCGATTGGATCGGCTCCGCCATTCTCAAGGATGACAAAGAACCTGCCGATCTGCAGCGCCCCGTCTCCGAGCCGGCTGGGATTGAACGTGGCTCCGCTGCCAATCGTCACCTCCATGGCCCCAACCACATCGACAGTGATATTGATGGTGTTGAATTCCCAGTCGTAACGGGCATCGGATTCGAAGATCAACGCTCTTTTTGTCGTTAGGCGAGCCGTGCCGAAGTTGCCGGGGGCAATCGATCCGCCAGAAGCAATCGTGATCGCACCCGACAATCGGACAAATCCGCCCAAGGTTCCTCCGGCGTTCACCTGCACCGGGCCCCGCTTGCCCGTCCGCCGCGGACGGTGACAAAGGCAGTCCCGCCGCTGGCGGTTTCCTCGAAGTAGAGATTTCCGCCGGTAGTGCGTTGTCGAGCGCAATCTAGCGAACGCCAGGTGCCTCCGATCGCAAAGACAACGTGCGACGCCGCTATGGCACAACCGTGAGCGTAAGATCGTTGCCGCTGCCTCCGCTGTAGCTGGCCTGGAGGTTGTTGCCGCTCACATTCACGATCGCGCCGTCGACGAGATTGCTGAACGTTCCGCTGATCGCGCTCGCACTCGTGTTGCTGATCACAGTGAAAACGGTTCCAGTTTGTAACGCGCCCTGGAGCTGCGGCAACACGGTAAACGTTGCGCCGGTTATGATCGTTACGCCGTTCGCTTTCACACTATCGGACGTGGTGCGGCGACCCTTCGCCCGCACCGACCAGTTATAACCTCCCGAGCTTTGGAAGGTCAGCGAGCCCTGGATCGTAAGTGTCGCCGGGGTAGATCCGCCCGAGGCCGGAGCAAGATGCGGACGGTCTGGCGTGTCCGCTCCCACATTGACCGAGCCCGCGATGGTACCCTTGCCACCGAGGAGACCAGCATTCACCTGCACCGGGCCGGTGCCGGTTCCAGAGCCACTGGCATTGCTCACAGTCAGTGTGCCGCCGTTGACCGAGGTATCACCAGTGTAAGTATTGGCATGAGTCAGGACGAGCGATCCCAGACCCACTTTGGCGAAGGATCCCGCGGTGCCGCCACTAATGCCACCATCCTGAATCAAACCGCTGAAGGTCGTGTTAACTCTGTTCCTTCCCACAGTTAGTCGCCGGCTTCCGAGATAAACCGACCCATCTCCCTCCAGCGAGCCGAAAGCCATGCCAGAGGAATCGTGCCCGCTGATGTCGAGTGAACCGCCGAACAGCTTGACAACAGCCGAATCTCCCGTGGCCGAGGTGGAAAAGACGATTGTCCCGGGTAGGCCCACTCCACTATTGGCGATAAGGGTTGCGTTAACCGCCCTTGCTGTGCCGTCAAACAACGTTACCGCACCGACGGCGCCAGCTACGGTGCCACCATTATTAACGATTGTAGCGGCGTCAGCACTCGCCTGGTCATAGAAGGTGATTAATCCACCAAGGCTACCCCCGCTGAAGGTCCCACCATTGTTGGTAAAGGTCGCGCTCGCGGCGGTGGAGCTGCCAGTGAAGGAGATATGCGCTTCCGAGAAGCCAGTGTCCAAGGGCCCGCCATTGTTGGTAAAGACGGCGCTGCCGGCGCTCGCCGAATCGGCAAAGAAGACATTCCCACCGCCACCGCCGGTGCCGTAGCCGGCATTGACATTAATGGCAGAAGACCCGGCCGTTGAGTTGTCGTAAAAGTCGACCTCGGCGCCGTTCGTCTGGTCGTCAAAGCTTGCACTAACGGTATACTGAGTCAGCGTCCCGGCCGTGGCGCTGTTGCGGAAGGAAAGAATATTCTCGTTCCCGTCCCCGGGAGGTGGCGGGGTTGGAACGACAAAGGTTTGCAAAATGCCCGAGTTATTCGTAACCCCTGCCCCCGCCATATCGAAAGCAAGGGGCGTGGTGAATGTGACCGTATAAGCGCTGGCTCCTGCCTGGAAGATCATTCCGCTGAGATTTCCAGCTCCGCTGATGCCGGTGGTACCTGAACTGCCAAAGGTTGCGATATCCGCGGTCGTGCTAGGGACGGTTGCCGGCGTCCAGTTATTCGAGTCACCCCACAACCCGCTTAGCGGAGTCGTTTTCCAAGTCGCGCTCCCGGCGTCGGCACTTGGGAGCAGGTCCAGGCCCGCGATTTGGAGCAACCCGAGGCAGCTTAAGACACGAAAAACGCGAGGAATCCACATCTATACCTTCTACTCTAAAGCCTTGCCGCGAGTAAAGGATAATTCCGGCCTAATACGCCTCGTAAAACCAGGAATGACCTGGGAAGCGCTCAACATTAACGTGATCAAGCCTTTCCAGGTAACTCAACATGACGAAGAAGCTCGTCACGCCCAACGCGACCGGAGCAAAGCGGGGTCAACGGCACAAAATGGTCGGCGCCCGGTTGCAGAGAGCCGAACTAATCCGACGGCAGGTCGAGAGTCGTTAGGCTGGGGCGCCACTGAGCCCGCCACCAAGCGGCGGGGCGACGTCAGGTGCGACCACCACCTGTTTAGGTGGCTTCTCTGGGGCGAGCTTACCGGATGGCGGGGGCGGCCCGGGCGGCGGGTTGACGAGACGACCGTGCTCGATTACCTCGCGAATCTGCGCGCCATCGAGAGTTTCGAATTCGAGCAGGGCCTTCGCGATGACTTCGAGTTTTTCGCGATTTTTGAGCAAAATCTCCTTGGCGCGCGCATAAGCATTGTCGACCAGCTTTCTCACTTCCTGGTCGATCTGTTCGGCGGTGGCTTCGCTGTAATCACGGGCGCGTGAGATGTCGCGGCCAAGGAAGACGTAGTCCTCATGCTCACCGTACTCGACCATGCCCATCTTGTCGCTCATGCCCCATTCGCAAACCATTTTCCTGGCCAGCCGCGTCGCCATCTGGATGTCGCCCCGCGCACCGCTGGTGACGTCACCGAAAACAATTTCCTCCGCGACGCGGCCGCCCATGCTGACAACGAGATCGTCGAGCAATTCGTTGCGACGCTGGGTGTATTTATCCTCGATCGGCAGCCACATGGTCGAGCCTAACGACGGGCCGCGCGGGATGATCGTGACCTTGTGCAAGGGCTCGGTGAATTCCAGGAGCTCGAGCAGGAGCGCGTGGCCGGCTTCGTGATAAGCGGTGTTGGTCTTTTCTTTTTCGCTTAGCGCAAGGCTGCGGCGTTCCTTGCCCCAGCGCACCTTGTCGCGGGCTTCTTCCAGTTCAGCGAGGGTGATGCCCTTTAAGCCACGGCGTGCGGCGAGGAGGGCCGCTTCGTTGATGACGTTAGCCAATTCCGCGCCGGAATAGCCGGGCGTGCCGCGCGCAACGACGGCGAGGTCGACGCCTTCCGCGAGTTTCACTTTCTTGGAATGGACGCGCAGAATTTCTTCCCGGCCTTTCACGTCAGGCAGGTTGACCGTGATCTGGCGATCGAAACGGCCGGGACGAAGAAGCGCCGGATCGAGCACGTCGGGACGGTTGGTGGCGGCGATGATGATGACGCCCTCCTGGGTGTCGAAGCCATCCATCTCGACGAGTAACGCATTGAGCGTCTGCTCGCGCTCGTCGTGACCACCGCCAACGCCGTGGCCGCGATGACGGCCCACAGCGTCAATTTCGTCGATGAAAATAATGCACGGGGCGGATTTCTTGCCCTGCTCAAACATGTCGCGCACCCGGCTCGCGCCGACGCCGACAAACATTTCAACAAAGTCCGAACCGCTGATGGAGAAAAACGGCACATCGGCTTCGCCTGCAATGGCGCGCGCAAGGAGGGTCTTACCCGTGCCGGGAGGACCGACGAGGAGCACGCCCTTCGGAATGCGGCCGCCGAGTTTCTGAAACTTTTTTGGATCACGCAGGAACTCGACCAGCTCCTGCACTTCGTCCTTCGCTTCCTCGACACCGGCGACATCCTTAAAGGTGATCTTGTTCTTGTCCCGCGCCAGCATGCGCGCTTTCGATTTGCCGAAATTGAGCGCGCCTTTGCCTGCCATTCGGATTTGCTGGCGGAAGAGGAAATAAAGGATGAGGAGGAAAAGGGCGATCGGCACAAAGCCAATGAGCGCCTGTGCGAGCACATTCGATTCCGTCCGGATCGCGATCGGCACGCCTGCCGCGGCCAGCTTCTCCTGCAAGTCTGTAGTAAAATTCAGATAAATTGTCGTCCGAAATGGCACCTGCTGGGCCGGCTCGTTGCCGACCCCCGGCCGCGAATAAGCGCCGCGGATAGTCTGGGTGGGTCGGCCTTCCTCGACCACGAGGCGGAGCGGGAACTTCGGGTCATTCACGATCTGCTTGTGCTCGAGCAGGTCAAGAAAGCGATTGTAAGGCACATCCTCCTCGGTCCCGTAGCCCGCCCCGCCGCGGAAGAGAACGGCGAGCCCGATCAGGGCAAAGGCGATCGCGAAAAGGATGACGCCCCGCCAGTTAAAGTTCGGGTCGCCGCCACCGCGTTTGTTGTCTTTTTGGGAATTTCGATCGGGCTGGGCCATAGGAGAGACAGCGCTAAAAAGGCGCGAAGGCGGAAAGTATCATGAAGGCTTGGCCATTGCAAAAGAGCAGAACGCGGACCGTTGCATTGCACCGAAGGCGGCTCGGAACTAGCTTGGCGCCCATAAGTGCATGGCGGAATCGGACTCGACTCTTGCAGATAAAATAGATCGCGCGGTTCAGCGCGTGACCCCGCTTGCCTACCGGTTGCGACGTCGCGGCCGGCTCTGGATGCGGCGCGCCATGCGCAAGCCGCGAAGCGTGTCGGAGGGGCCCAATCTGCTCCCGCTCCTCATTCAGGTGCTAGCCAGTTTCTCCAAAGCCGACGGTGTTCTGCTCGAGGAAGAGATCGACTCCAGCCTCGGCTTCCTGCGTTACGACTATCCGGAAGCGGTTTACTCGGAATTGCGGATGCTTTTTCGACAGGCGCTTTACGAGCAACAGGATCTCTCCGCCATGGCGCAAAAGCTGGCGGCGTCGTTGAGCACCGATCGCAAAATCATGCTCGGGGTCCAGCTCTATGATTTGATCTCGCAGGCAGGCCTCAAGCAAGAGCAGGTGGTCGCGTTTTACTCTTTCATGTCGCAGCTCGGTATGGCCGCGCAGGCAATCGACATCGTTTATCAGCTCAACGCTTCAGAGGATTCCGACCAGGAGGTTTACCAGCGCGGCGCGTCGCCGCTCGAAGCGATCTCCTTTGGCGGGAACGGGAATTACGATGTCAATCTGAAGAGTCTGACTGGCGCCGATCGCCTCCTCGCTTTCCGCTATCACGATCTGATCTTGCTCAAAAACTACAGTGCCCAAGCCGTGTCCGTGCGCGGCCGGCCGCTCGGCCGCGGCGGGTTTTGCCGGATCTATCCCGGGCAACGCATTCTGGTGGGCGATTACGTGCTCTCCTTTCAGGACTTGGCGAACTATTTCAATGCCAAGAAAAACGTCTCGCTCCCGCAAATCTTTGTGCGCGTGAACAAGGATTCCGACGAGGTGGAACTCGAACGTTCGCGCAGCCGCGAAAGTTCACTCGAAGTGACCTTCGGGCTCAAGGTGCGGGTCAAGGCCCTGCGCGACGTGCGGGCCAAACTCAATGGCGTCAAACTCAAAGCCAACACCGAAGTCGAGGCGTCGTTGGATGACCGGATCGTTTTCCATAACGACACCGAGATGGATCTCTTCGATCTGCGCCGGCGCGCCCGTGCTCTCGGGGGCCGCTTTCAACTCAAGGCGTCCAAGTCCGAATATCTCGTCTCGAACAATCCGAGTCTCCTGGAGGAGGATGACATCCTCCTTTCCCCCGGCACGGCCGGCGATGTGCTGCTGAAAATTTCCTGCGACTACGATAAGCGCGTCGGCGTTCTCGAAGTGCTGGAAGCGGATCGCTCGATCATGGTCGGGGACGTTGCGGTCCGCGGGACCGCTCCCCTTACCGACGGCGACACCATTCGCATCGATGTCGGCCAGTTCCTGCGCTGCGATTTTTCCGAGCGCATCATCGAAGAAGAGCGAAATATCATTCGCAACCTCGAAGTCATCGACATCAATCACCGTTTCGGTAGCGGCGAGGTGGGACTCGATGGCATTACCTTCGCCCTCAGCCGCGGCGAACTCGTCTGCGTGATGGGCGCAAGCGGGTCGGGCAAGAGCACGCTCATGCGCGTGCTCGGTGGCCAATTGCAACCGGGACAAGGCAACGTCCTCCTCAACGGTCAGCCGCTTTACCACAACCTCGACACGCTCAAACGCTATGTCAGCTACATCCCGCAGGACGACGCTTTCGACGAGCACCTGACGATCGGCGAAAATCTCCAGTTCGCCGCCGCCATCCGCTCCCCGCACCTTTCGCGCCGCGATCGCACACGCCGCCTCGAAGGCAAACTGATCGAGCTGGGCTTGAGCGAACGACGCGACAGCATCGTCGGCAGCCCGATCAAAAAAACTCTCAGCGGCGGCGAAAGAAAACGCCTCAACATCGGCCTCGACATGATTGGTTCGGCCGACGTTTACCTTTTTGATGAACCGACTTCCGGCTTGTCCTCAAAGGATTCCGAGCACGTCATCGAGATCATCCGCGGGATGGCGCACAACAAGATCATCGTCGTCACGATTCACCAGCCGAGCTCGAAAATTTTCCAGATGTTTCACAAGGCAATCCTGCTCGACAAAGGTGGCCGCCTTGTCTTCTTCGGGACGCCAACCGACATGCTGCGTTACTTCGCGGAAGCGGAGCACCAGCATCAATTCGGCGCGGACCTGGGCGCATGTCCGTCCTGCGGAACGACCCGGCCGGAATTTATTTTCGACGTCCTCGAGACCCCCCTGCGCGACTTGAGCGGCGACATCATTTACGAAGAAAACAATCGCGGCCAGCTCATGCCCGCGCGCCGCTACTCGCCCGAATTCTGGCGCGACAAATACGAGGCTTTCCGCCTCATCCAGGACGTTAAGCAGGTGCCGTTGCGGCGCGACCCGGTCCAGCCCCTGCCTCCGGCCCTCACACAGAAACGGCGCGAGCCGATCCGCTGGCAGGACGAATGGACGCAGTTGCGCACCCTCCTGCGCCGGGCTTTTCTGAGCAAGCTGCGCAACCGCGGGAACCTCATCGTTACGATCGGGTTTGCCCCTCTCCTGGCGCTCTTCATCGGCATCATCCTGCGCTATTCGGATAGCGGCCAGTACGACTTCGCTTCCGCCTATCACATCCCGACTTATCTCTTCCTCACCTTGATCGTGGCCATGTTTCTCGGCCTCACCAACAGCGCCGACGATATCATCCGCGACCGCGCTGTCCTGCAACGAGAGCGGAACCTGAATGTGCGCCTGACCTACTACGTCTTCTCGAAGACGGCGTCGTTAGGGGTGTTTGCCCTTCTGCAATGCATCCTCTTTCTCCTCATCGGAAATTTCATTCTCGGGATTCGCGGGATGTTCTGGCCCGATCTCGCGATCGTTTTTATGACTGCGATGAGCGGGGTCTCGTTAGGCTTGGTCGTCTCGTCGGTTGTGGCTGACCCGAAAACGGCGGCCAACATCGTCCCCTTCGTCCTCATCCCTCAGATCGTGATGGGCGGCGCCTTGATCAAGTACCAGGACATGAATCGCAATCTCGATCTCGTCCATAACCTCGCCCGCTGGTTTCAGGAACATCCCGACAGCGACGAAACCAAGAAAATGGACAGCCGTCTGCAGGTGCCGTTCGTCTGCGAATTTGTTGCAATGCGCTGGTCCTACGAAGAGCTGGTCGTGGCCCAGGCGAAGCTCAATCCGCTCGCCAAACGCCAGAACGATGCCCAACGCCAGATCGACGCCATCGTGGCCCGACACGAATCCAATCCCGGCGATTCGAAGCGTCTCGACGATCTCAAGGAAACGCTCGCGGTCCTCTCCGGGCTGGAGGCGAAAGTGCCGCGCGAAATCAACCAGTATCTCACCATCGTCGACCGGGTCTTACGGGGGACGAAGCCTTTCCGACGCGCCGCCTTCAAGGACGCCAACGGACCGATCACCGCTGAACAACTTTACGTGAACCAGAAGGTCTCCGATCTGATTTCAAACGCCGAGATGGAACAAAGTGATTATCGGCGTGGCGGCAAACCAAACGTTTTCTTCGGCGAGCAGAAACGCTATCTGGGCAAGACCATCAGCGTATTTGTTTATAACACCGCCATCCTCATCGGGTCGAGTGTCCTCCTCCTCGGCCTGCTCCTCTGGATCTTGCGTCGCCAGTTGGAAGTGCGAAGAAGTTAAGGTTGCGCAAATTCCAGCTGCGCGTTTCGAGCCTGCAAGCTATAAGCTTGCGCTACCGTTTGGAGACCAGCCCTATGAAAAAACAAGAAGACCAAACACGCTTGATCGTGGCCGCGAGCGAGCACGATCCGGATATGCTTTACGCGACGCGCTTTTTCGCACCGGACGCGTTCATTCTTCTCGAACAAAATGGCAAACGCACCCTCGTGCTGAGCGACCTCGAGATCGATCGCGGACGCAAGCAGGCCGAAGCCGATGAGATTCTACCCTACAGCAAATTTGAAAAAGAAGTGCAGGGTTCGAGTCGAAAGGCGCCAGCCTATGAGAAAGTGCTGGCCCATTTCCTAACGAAAAGAAAAGTGCGCTCCGCGATCGTGCCGGCGAATTTTCCGCTCGGTTTCGCGCGCGAGCTCGAGTCCAAAAAAATCCGGCTCCGTCCGAGCAACGGTCTTTTCTGGCCGGCACGGGAGGCGAAGACCGACGCGGAGCTGCGCCAGATGCGCAAGGCGCTCGAGATCACTGAGACCGGGATGAGACGCGGGTTCGAAGTGCTCAAGCGCTCGAAGCCAGGCAAGGGGCAAAAACTGGAGTGGTCGGGCGCAGTCCTGACTTCGGAAATTTTGCGAGCGGAGATCGACACGGCGGTTCTGCGCGCGGGCGGTTTGCCCGCCAACACCATCGTCGCGGGCGGCGATCAAGCCTGCGACCCGCATGAACGCGGGCATGGGCCGCTGAAGGCCAATAGCCTCATCATCCTCGATATTTTCCCGCGTTCGGCTGCGAGCGGCTATTACGGTGACCTAACGAGAACGGTTGTGCGCGGACAGGCGAGCGATGCGCAGCGGCGGCTTTGGGAAACCGTTAATGAAGGTCAGGCGCTGGCGCTCAGGAAAATGAAACCGGGCGTTGATGGCCTCAAGTTGCATCTGGAGATAAAACAATTTTTCACCGACCAGGGTTTTCCGACCGAAGTTCGTGATGGAAAGCAGACAGGCTTTTTTCACGGCACGGGCCATGGGCTTGGCTTGGAAATTCACGAGCATCCGCGTTTTCAGAAAACGAATTTCAAAGTGGGACAGGTGCTGACGGTCGAACCCGGTTTGTATTATCCGGGCCTCGGAGGCGTGCGGACGGAAGATGTTGTCGCGATCACGAAGCGTGGCATCCGCATGCTATCGGACTGCGAGAATAAGTTGGAGTTGTAGAGGGCGTGGCAGATGACGAATGAACGCATCACGCCTTCAGGCGTCTAACCCAAAGACGAATTGTAGCAAAAGATGTACGCTTCTCACGGTTCTGGAATGCAAAGTTATCTTATCCTGATCGGTATCCCGCTCCTCATCGGCTTGTGGGCGCAGTTCCGCGTCAAGGGCGCCTTCAGTAAATGGGGCGCGGTGCGCGCGAGCTCGAACATCACGGGCGCGGAAGCGGCCCGCGAGATTTTGCAGGCCGCCAACATCGGCGACGTCAACGTGGTCGAGATCAACGATTACCTCGGCGATCACTACGACCCGACGCAGAAGCGGCTTTGTCTCTCCAGCAACGTTTACAACACGCCCTCGGTCGCGGCTCTCGGCATCGCCGCACACGAGACCGGCCACGCCATTCAGCACGCCCGCGCTTATGCCCCGCTCAAAGCGCGCATGGCGATTGTGCCGCTGACCGGGATCGCCACCCGCATCCTGCCCTTCGCGATTCTTGGCGGAATTTTCTTCCGCATCACCGGGCTGATCACGATCGGCATCTATTGCTATCTGGCGCTGCTCGTTTTTCAACTCATCACCCTGCCGGTCGAGTTTGACGCTTCGCGGCGCGCCAAAATCATTCTGCAACAAATGGGAATCATCCAACCGGGTGAAGAAGCGATCGGCGTGAACAAAGTGCTCAACGCCGCCGCCTGGACCTACGTGGCCGCCTTTATTGCGACGTTAGGCAACCTGATTTGGCTTCTTTCCGTGCGCGATCGGCGATGATCCCGGCCGTCGCCCTGCCCGCCCCCCCTCGCCTAACCGATTTGTTATCGTCGGGCGTCCCGGCGCGTGCTAAACGTAGCCGGGAGGCGATGGATCAACCGCGAACTGACGAAGACCAGCCGCTGGTCGCGCGCGCCCAGGCGGGCGACGCCGCGGCGTTCGACGATCTGGTCGTCAAATATTCGCCCCGGCTCTACGGCCTCATCTACAACATGACCTCGAACCACGAGGACACG